>ENA-UOJC01000090-UOJC01000090.1-human-gut-metagenome-genome-assembly--contig:-C104-NODE-90-length-152894-cov-34.766630_pt1 | contig 152894 bp, 104 predicted proteins | sample MGYA00242339_ERZ723886 | MGnify/ENA metagenome assembly ERZ723886 | reverse complement strand
CGCCACCGAAGAACCCGTAAGCGAGCCTGTCGAGGACGCAGTAAAGGCTCTTGAAGAAATAGCCGAGCAGGAAGAAACTGCCGACAGCGAAGAAAAGTCGCTTGAAGAACAGTTCCACGCTATAATGGCAGAGGAAACCGCAAGCGAGCCTGTTTCTTCTGTTCGTACAGCTGAGTCTGTAGAGGACGCATTGAAAGAATTCGGCGACTTTATAGGAATATCCGAAATCGCTGACAGCACCGGAAGCACCGGAAGCTCCGAAGATATTTCGGACGATGATCTTGAACAGACAAGCGGTATTTTTGAGGAAAGTACATTATCCGATGAGCTGTCCGAAACTCCGGACGAGCCGATTGACGCTGACGAAAAGCCGAGAACTATGGACTTCTTCGATCTGCCGGACGAAGCATATACGCCTGTACAGCTTACCGAAGAAAAGCACGATGAGAATGTTGCCGAGGTAGAGGATCTGTTCGGAAATCTGCTTATGGATGACGAGCCTGAGGTAAAGAAAACATTTAACGATCCCTCAGAGGTATTTTCACTGTTCGATACGGCTGACGGTGGACAGGACGATTTCGATAAGTACAGCGATGAAAAGATTGAGGAAGAAAACGAGAAAAAGAAGACCAGCGATACAAGAAAGTACATAGCGCAGGATATTGCGGATAATATCGCATCGTTTGCACAGCTGCTTGAACCGCTCAATGCCATCAAGGAGAACAAGATACGCAGTAAGAGCGGTATACTGTTCGACTGGGAAATGAGGATACAGGCGCTTATAGGCGATCTGCCGATAAAGACGTACTGGAGAAACAACTTCCGCAATTATGAGATATGGAGCGATGAAAAGTGCATGGAAAAGGCAGGCGAGCTGCTCTCTATGCTTGAACTTGTCGGAATAGTGCGTGATAAGGCAAAAGAGGTCGTGATAGACAAGGATACGCTTGATTTCTATTCGGCGCAGAGCGAGCATCTCAACAATGATTTCCATATAGGAGAAACGGTCGTTGTTACACGTCCGTGCTGGAAAATAAACGGACACCCTGCAAGAAAGGGCGAAATTGCCAAGAAAGCTCCGTTTGCGGAATTCAGCCGTAAGAAAGTATCACCGCTTGAAACTATGCTGAGAGAAAACAGCTGTTCTGACGGGGATGTTAATATTCCCGTTACGGAGGACAATTTCTGTACATACGACCGTGATATACCTTATGTAAAGAGGGCAATCGCCGAAGGCTTCTGCAAGTGCGCCGTAAGACGTATGGAGGACGGAGGCGCTCTGGCATTCTTCTATGAGGTTATTTCAGAAGGCGAAAATGTTCACTATTCGCCGTGTACGCTGAGATTCGAGGTCAACATTGACAAGAATGCAAATGTTGTCGGAAGATTCAGAAGCGAAAAAGTGTAAAAAGGAAAAGTGATATGTATACAAAAAGGCACTGCCAAAGCGGTGCTTTTTTCGTTTCACTTCACAATTGACTATGGGTACGGAATATGTTAAAATCTATAACGTAAAAAGAATATTGGTCTAATTGGAAACGCACATCCCCCGGATGATAACGAACAACACAATAAAGTGTAAATTGTTATTATCAGGAGGAATTTTTTATGCCCAAAAACTTATTTCAGGAAATCGTGTTTACCGTTATGATGGTGTTTGTTATGGTGTACGCTATGATATGCTATAATATAGCACTTAATATCGGAGGCATGACAAACGAAGTCTTTTTACTTGCTTTCAAGGAGCTTGTGATAATGGGACCTATTGCTTTCGTGCTTGATATTTTTTTAGTCGGCAGGATAGCAAAGTACAAGACTTTTAAAATAATTGATCCTGAACGTGATAATCCGTTTTTCATAGTTCTCGGTATCTCGGTTATTTCAGTTATCTTTATGTGCCCGCTTATGAGCCTTGCCGCAACTCTTCTGTTCAAAAATACGGGAAGCGAAGTTATTGCGGTGTGGATTCAGACAACGATAACCAATTTTCCTATGGCTCTGTGCTGGCAGCTTTTTTTTGCGGGTCCTGTTGTAAGAGCTGTTTTCTCGCTTATATTCAGAGAGAAGAAAGCTTTACAGAAGGATGAAACGAAAGAAATGCCTGAGGTAGAGGTACAGTAATATCAAAGCCACGATTTTTTATCATCGTGGCTTTAGTTATATTTATTTGCCGGATTTATTTAATCAGTGAAAAACCGAGAACTACAATTCCAAGTATTACAAGGATAATGCCGGTCACACGGTTAAGCGTTTTCGGACTTGCCTTATTCGCTATCTTTGCGGCAATTCTTGCAAAGATAAGCGTGAAGATTATGCAGAGGATGAACGGGAGCATATCCGGAAGGCCGCCTATCGCAAAGTGCGAAACAGAGCCTGTAAGTGCAGTGAATGTCATAATAAATACGCTTGTGCCTACAGCGGTCTTAAGCTCATAGCCCATAACGCTTGTGAGCAGGAGGAGCATCATCATACCGCCACCCGCACCGATGAAGCCGCAGATGAAGCCGACTATAATACCGCAGATGATTGACTTTATCAATACCGATTTTGCGGATCTTGCGCTCATATCGGCTTTTGTGGTCATTACAGGCCTTACTATGAATTTAATGCCGAGCAAAAGCGTCATGAATACCGAGAAATTGCCCATTGTAACCGACGGCACAAGGCTTGAAACAAAACTGCCGACAACCGTGAAAATAAGCACTGTTATCATCATCACAAGCCCGTTTTTAATATCAAGGTTTTTGTTCTTTCCGTATGTGTAAGCCGATACGGCACTTGCCAGAACATCTGAGGCAAGGGCGATTCCGACAGCGGTATACGGCTCTATACCGAGAAATGTAACAAGCATAGGCGTGATTACCGCCGCCGCACTCATACCGGCAAACCCTGTTCCAAGACCTGCGCCAAGACCTGCAAGCAGGCAAACGGCGGTCGTTATAAGATATTGCATTATTTATCGCTCCTTTTTCTGCTTATATTGTCCAGTATTTTAATATGGTATCTTTCAAATGCGGCGATTTCTTCATCGGTAAATCCGTCAAACAGAACAGCCGCAAAATCGCTTTGTTCCTTTTTGCCGTATGTGACAACAGGTTTTGCCTTTGCCGTCAGTGAAAGATGCACGCTTTTTTTGTTTCCGTCCTTATAAGTACCTGTCAGCAAGCCCTTTTCGCACAGTGATTTTACAGAAACCGAAACCTGCGATTTCAGTATACGGCGGACCTTTGAAATATCCGCCGCCGTGTCATAGCCGGGGTTGTTCGCAAGGAACATAATTATATCCGTTTCTGCGGCTGAGAGAGAAAACTTTGCCATAATGCGCTTTCTGTACACGCTGTATTCGTCCTCTGCGGCAGAGATGAAATTCCAGAAGCTGCTTGTAGTCATATGCCTGTCCTTTCTGTCGAAAGATAATATTGTTCATTTTCGAACAATATTATTATAGTTCAAAAATGAACAATTGTCAATAGCCGATGTTAAAATTTCCGCTTGAAATCACGGATTTGTTTTAATTACAAACATTTTTAAAACACCTCTTGACAAATATAAAAATAGTGTTATAATATATTTTAGCACTCAGAGTGATAGAGTGCTAAACCGGTTGCGATCGGTGTAAATTCAGTATTATCGCCGCTATATAAGGCGCAGGCATAGAAAGGAAATGATTTTTATGGCAAAAAAGGCATTCAAGGCAGAATCAAAGCGTTTGCTTGATATGATGATCAATTCGATCTACACTCATAAGGAGATATTTCTGCGTGAGCTTATTTCAAATGCAAGCGATGCGCTTGACAAGCTGTATTTCAAGTCATTGACGGAGAATCTCGGCATAGAGAGAAAAGACCTCGGAATAGACCTTGCGGTTGACAAGGAAAACCGTCTTATAACAATTACCGATAACGGTATCGGTATGACAAAGGACGAGCTTGAAAATAATCTCGGTGTTATCGCAAACAGCGGTTCCTTCAAATTCAAGAATGACAATACCGATACGGAAAAGGACGATATAAACGTTATCGGTCAGTTCGGTGTAGGCTTCTACTCTGCGTTTATGGTAGCGTCTGAGGTTACTGTTGAGTCTAAGGCTTACGGCAGTGAGCAGGCTTACAAGTGGTATTCGCAGGGCGTAGACGGTTATACTATCACAGACTCTGACAAGGAAGATGTCGGCACAAAGATAACCCTTAAGATAAAGGAAAATACCGAAGAAGAGGAGTACGACGAGTATCTGCAGGACTACAAGCTCCGTATGATAGTAAAGAAGTATTCCGACTATATCCGTTATCCTATCAGGATGGAGGTAAGCCATCAGCACCTCAAGGAAGGCACTGAGAACGAGTATGAAACACATACCGAGATAGAAACTCTCAACAGTATGGTGCCTATCTGGAACAAGAGCAAGTCGGAGCTTAAAGACGAGGATTATAATCAGTTCTACAAGGAAAAGTTCTTCGACTACGACGATCCTATCGCACATATCCACACAAAGGCAGAGGGTACAGCAACATATAACGCACTGATGTACATTCCGTCAAAAGCTCCCTTCGACTACTATTCAAAGGACTATGAAAAGGGCTTACAGCTTTATTCGAACGGCGTTCTTATAATGGATAAATGCCCAGATCTGCTCCCCGATTATTTCAGCTTTGTAAAAGGTCTTGTTGATTCTGCGGATCTGTCGCTCAATATCTCCCGTGAGATGCTGCAGCACGACAGACAGCTTAAGATAATCGAAAAGAGCCTTGAGCGTTCTATCAAGAACGAGCTTACAAAGATGCTCCGCAACGACCGTGAGAGATACGAAAAGTTCTGGAAGGTATTCGGCCTTCAGATAAAGTTCGGCGTATATAACGGCTTCGGCGCAGGCAAGGAATTGCTTAAGGATCTGCTGCTGTTCTATTCTTCATACGAAAAGAAGCTGGTAACTCTTGAAGAGTATGTTTCAAGAATGAAGGAAGATCAGAAGTACATCTACTTTGCAAGCGGCGAAACTGTAGACAAGATAGACAAGCTCCCCCAGACCGAGCTTGTAAAGGATAAGGGCTATGAGATACTTTATCTTATCGACAGCGTTGACGAGTTTGCTTTACAGATGATGGTCGACTATAACGAAAAGCAGTTCAAGTCAGTATCCGCAGGCGACCTTGACCTTGAAACTCCCGAAGAAAAGGAAGAAATGAAGGCTAAGGCTGAGGAAAGCAAGGATATGTTTGCTTTCATGAAGGAATCGCTCGGCGGTAAGGTAAAGGATGTAAGACTGTCAAAGATACTGAAGTCCCACGCAGTATGCCTGACCAGTGACGGTCTGCTTTCAATAGAGATGGAGAAGGTGCTCAGCCAGATGCCCGCAGAGCATGACGCAAAGGCTGAAAAGGTGCTGGAGATCAATGCAGAGCATCCTATCTATGAAACGCTGAAAAAGCTGTATGAAACGGATAAGGACAAGCTGAAAACATACAGCGAGATTCTGTACGATCAGGCACTTCTTGTTGAGGGTATGCCTATAGAAGACCCCGTTGAGTACAGCAACAAGATATGCTCGCTTATGGTATGATAATTATATCAAAAATATCGTAAGCTAAAAACGGTAATAAAAACGCTCCGACAGGAACACCTGTCGGAGCGTTTTCAGCTTATGTCAATAGATTTTCGGAAGCGATCCGAGAGTTAATGAATATTTGCTTGCGTACATTTTCTTTATAACCGATTTTTCAGTGTATTTTTCACTGTAATTACTGCCGTTAACGGTAAACTCGCCGCCCCATGTCATGAACCAGCTCCACAGTGCGTTTATGCTCACGGCGGAATCTATATCAAAGATACAGCCGTTTTCTGTGAGAGCCGTTATCTTTGTTTTACTGCCGTAGTTTATCGCCTGTCTGAAACGGCTTACCTGAGGATCGTAGACGTGATTTCCGGGATAGATGTCCTCGCCTACAATATCAACATATTCGTCACCCGGATACCAGTCGGCGCTCTGACCGTTATAGACCCAGATAAGATTGTTACAGCCGTATGTATTTGTAAGCTCTTTATAAAGGTATTTCCACAGCTTTTTGTATGCGTCTGAGCCTTTTGCGCCCCACCAGAACCAGCCGCCGGAGCCTTCGTGAAGAGGTCGCCATATAACCGGTACGCCTGCTTTTTCAAGGCGCTTTAACTGCTTAGCTATTTCCTTGATATCACGGTCAAGCAGTTTCTTTCCTTTTGCGTCCTGACCGTTCATAACCTTTGCTATATCGAATTTACTACTTTGCGTATAGAAGCCGCCCCACCAGCCGTCAGGACTGTTGGCTGTGCTGTTAAGATATTCGGTCGGAGCGTTCCAGTGCCAGCAGAATGTTACGATACCACCCTTGTTGGCAAATTCTATCGCCTTTTCGACAGCGGAGGATGATGTGCCGAATGCCGTTCTTGACGGAGTGTAGTCCATCATATCGAGTCCGAGAAGTGCAGGGTAGTCGCCGGTAAGATTTTTTATCGCTTTGAATTCGTTGCCGTTTATTCCGCCGTCACACTGCTGACCTGTGATTACATATTTTCCGTAGCTGTCCTTAAGGAAACTGTACAGCTTCTTCGTGTTTGCGGTGGAGTTCTTGTTGACAAGAGATGATGTGATGTTATAGGTGCTGTTGCTTATTTTTGCACCCGTCTTTACTGTTATTTTATCAAGCTCTATCCAGCCCCATGACTTGATTATACGGATATTGTGGTCGCCTTTTGTAAGGCTTACCGCACTTACGGTGTAATCCGAGAATTTATTGTTCTCACTGGTGAAAGTGCCTACCTTCTTACCATCGGTATAAATGTCGTTTTCTTTGGGACCGCCGATGCCCATTGAGCGTATTACAATATCATAAATACCGTCTGACGGAACATTTATTTTAATCTGGCAGTAGGAGCGGTCATTTTCGAATTTACCTACCGACTTTCCGCCGGATGCGTTGCCGCCTGATATGACGGACATATCGTTTGACAGCTTTCCATTTTCCGCTTCATAGGTTTTCGAAAAGTTCAGCGGCTTGTCGTCAGTCTGCTTTAAGGTTGTTGTGGTAGTCGTTGCGGAAGGCTTTTTGGTGGTATCGGCGGCGGTTGCAGACGCAGGCTTGTTTGTTGCTGAACCTGTGTTGTTTGCGGGCTTGCTTGACGTAACGGCAGAAGAACCGGTTTCCTGCTTGTTTGTCGAAGGCTTTGACGTTTCAAAAGAAGCATCGGACGAGTTGTTTTGCTTGTCTGAACTGTCAGATGACGAACTGTTCTGCTTATCGGAGCTTGTTTTATCAGAAGCGTCTGACGAGGTATCGTAAGACGAACCGCTGTCTAAGGAGGTATCCTGCGATGCGGCTTCGGCAGAAGACACTGCCGAAGCTGATGAACTGTCGGCTGACAAGGTGCCGTTATCGGCACTGCAGCCGCAGGCGGATATTATTACTGCCGCACATAAGATGAGGGAGATGATGCGTTTTTTCATTTTTCTTTTCCTTTTCCATTTCCGTTTGCCTGCCGTAAACGTGATAAGACAGGACTTGTATTCGATTACACAAAGATTATACTATATAAGCGCACAAAAGTCACGCCCATATTTTTCTTGTTGCAAAATCCGTGATTATCACCAATAGTGGCTACGAGGATTTATCACATATTCACAAAATAGCAAAACAAGTCTTGCAAATTTAACTTAAATGGTGCATAATACTTGTGTAAAGGTTTACATGAAAATTAAGCAAGCGTGCTTTAACAAGAAAGGAACAAGGAATGAAGTACAGAAAAATAACAGCGGTCATACTTGCGGTAGCAACGGCGATATGTGCCGCAGGCTGTAACGGAAACGATAATTCGGGAACATCGTCAAGCGGCGACGTGACCTCATCGGGCAGTGGCGACAGCAGTATGACAAGCGATAATACAACATCTGGAGGCAATTCGGGAACGGCTCAGGCACAGTTTACGTTCAGCCAGGTAGCTATGGGCGGCGGCGGATTCGTAAGCGGCGTATTTGCAACAAGCGAGCAGGGCTTATATTATGCCCGTACAGATGTCGGCGGTGCATATCGTTATAATAAGGATACTCAGAAGTGGGAATCCATGTCTTACGATATAAGTGAGGAAGACAGAGGTCTGCTCGGTATAGACGGTCTTGCATTCGGAGAAAAAGATCCTAACAAGGTATATATGCTTGCAGGCACGGAGTATTTCAGCAACGGCAAAACCTGCCTTCTATACTCCGATGATTACGGCAAAACGTGGAACCGTACCGACCTTACGGATATGATAAAGGCACACGGAAACGGTATGGGCAGAGGAAACGGCGAGCGTATTGCGGTTGACCCCAAGAACAGCGATATAGTATATGTCGGCGGAAGAACAGGCGGTATGATAAAGTCGACTGACGGCGGAAAAACGTTCACTGCGCTTGATATGGGAACAAAGACGACAACATCAAATGGCAACGGTATATGCAGTATCATAATCGACCCCAAGTCGGGCGATGACAGTGCCTGCACAACTATATATGCGGCTGTTTCGAGAATACAGGAGGAAAACCTTTATAAATCGACCGACGGAGGCGTTACATGGAATTCTGTTGCAGACGCACCTAAGGGAATCATGGTTCAGAGAATGAAGTACAACGGTGACGGCAAGATCGTCATTACCTATGCCAATACCGAAGGGCCATGGAACAATAACAGAATTGCCGGCGGCGTAAGAATTCTCGATATGTCGAACGATTCGTTGACAGATATTTCTCCTGCAAAAAAGAGCTTCGGTGATGTGGTGATAGATCCTTCAAACCCCGACAGAATGGTTGCCTGCACAGAGAACATATATGTTCCTCAGCCTAACGGTCAGTACGGCGATGAATTCTATGTTACTACGGACGGCGGCAAGAACTGGACGCTTCTCAACGAAAAGATGAAGATGAGTGACGGCGGAGTAGAGTGGATCTCGACAGCGTCTATGCACTGGTGCAGTTCAATGGCGATTGATCCCAATAACACAAATAAGATAATGGTGGTATCCGGTAACGGTGTGTTCACCTGCGATAATATATGGGATGAAAGCCCCGAATTCTACTTCTTCTCAAAGGGCATAGAAGAAACTGTTCCGTATGATATAATCAGCATACCCGGCGGTAAGCTGGTAAGCGTTATAGGCGACTATGACGGTTTTGTACAGGATAGTGCCGAAGAATACGGTATGGTACATAACAGCGTTGCAGGCTCAATGACCGGTCTTGCGATAGCGGCAAAGGCAACTGATATATGGGTAAAGTGCGGCGGCAGTGAAGAAAAGCCGGGCTTCTGGTATACGCTTGACGCAGGCAAGAAATGGGTGAATGTTACCGTTTCGCCGCTTGAGAGCGGAAAGATCGCTTACGGCGGCTATGTGGCAGTTTCTGCTGACGGAAAGAGATTCTTCTGGGCACCCGGAAACGACAGCAGCATCTACTATTCCAACGATCAGGGCAAGACCTGGACAAAGAGCAATGGTGGAGTAGGCTCAAAGAAAATCATCTGCGACCCCGTAAACCCCGATTATGTATATGCCGCAAGCGGCGGTGCGTTCTTCTACAGCGAGGACGGCGGAAAGACATTTACTCAGAATATGACGCTTTCTGTATTCACTGCGGCAAGACCTGTGGTCGCACCCGGCAAGGAGGGCGTTGTATACTATCCTTCAATGGGACTTCAGGTATCAACAGATAACGGCAAAACATTCACAAGAATGGATTCTTTAGCCGCTTGTCTGGCGGTAGGTCTTGGCAAGGGCAAGACGGACAGCGATCCTTATACCATATTCGTATGGGGCAAGCCCACAAACGATGATTCCATAGGCCTTTACTGGTCTGAGGACGAGGGTAAGACATGGAGCAAGGTAAGCGATGATCAGCATCAGTTCGGCGGTCCCGGCAACGGATATTTTGTTGTAGGCGATATGAACAAATACGGCAGAGTTTATATGAGCACAGTAGGACTTGGCGTTGTATACGGGGATCTTGTGCAGTAAGCAGAAAAAGATAAAATATAAGCGGAGCAGATTTCCACCTGCTCCGCTTTTGTTTATCGTTTATTTACTTTGCAGTCTTGCACGGATTCTTGCAAAGAGTGACTTTTTCGGCTCTTTATATAGCTTTTGTGCCTGCTCGGCTTCCTGATATGCACGTTCATAGAACAGCTTGTGTACCTCTATGTGTTCCTCGCCCGGCATAGCTTTTTTATGGCGGTAGATTCCATCGCTTCCCTGCACACGAGCCTTGACGTTATCCTTGAGCATAGTGTTGAATATATCAACCGCCTTATCGGAAATTATCTTATCCTTCAGCGGTACGGCAACCTCTACACGTCGCTCGGTATTTCTGGTCATAAAGTCTGCGGAGGAAATATATACCTTCCTGCGTTCGCCCTTGCCGAAAATATATATACGGCTGTGTTCAAGGAAACGTCCGACTATCGAAATGACCGATATGTTTTCGGTGTAACCCGGCACTCCTGCGATAAGACAGCAGATACCTCTTATTATCAGTTCTATTTTTACTCCCTGACAGCTTGCTTCTATCAGCTTGTCTATAATATCCTTGTCGGTGAGCGAGTTCATTTTAAGGCCGATATAGCCGTTAGTACCGTAAGTTATCTCGTTGTCGATCATTTCCACAATGCGTGACTTGAGGCATTTAGGCGCTACAAGCAGTGTTGTACTGCTCTCAACTGTCGTACCGAGCGACAGAGCATTGAACACGGTGCTTGCGTCCGCACCTATGTCCTTATCCGATGTCATCAGCGTAAGGTCGGTGTAAAGACGTGAGGTTTTCTCGTTATAGTTACCTGTGCCTATCTGAGTATAATATCTGATGTTGCTTCCCTGCTTGCGTGTTATCAGCAGCAGCTTTGAGTGTACCTTCAGAGCGTCAAGACCGTATATTATCTTAACACCTGCCTCCTCCATCTTCTTGCTCCAGCCGATGTTGTTTTCCTCGTCAAATCTGGCACGAAGCTCAACAAGTGCCATTACCTGTTTGCCGTTTTCGGCGGCTCTTATGAGAGCGCTTACGATTTCGCTGTTTCTTGCAACACGATAAAGCGTTATCTTTATGGAAGAAACGTAAGGATCGTCAGCCGCCTCATCAAGCAGACGCAGGAAGTTCTTGAACTTGTTGTAGGGGTACGACAGAAGTATATCGTGCTGTGAAAGCTGGGCGAACATACTCTCGTACGGGTTTACCATTATTGAATTCTGCGGCGAAACCTGATTGTAGAAAAGCTCGCTCCTGTTTTCAAGCTTATCCTCAAGTGCGGACATAAAGCCGAAATCAAGAGGACAGCTCTGCATAAACGAGAAGCTGTCTGACAGTTCAAGATAATCAAGCATACGCTTTACAAGTTCCGGTGAAGCATCGTATGAAAACTCGGCTCTTACCGGCATCAGCTTCTTTCTCTTGCGACACAGTTCTTCCATTACGTTTCTGAAGTCCATATCGTGATCGTAAAGAGCTTCGTTCACGTCAATGTCGGCATTTCTCGTAACACGCATGATACAGCGGTTTTCAACGAAGAAATTCGGGAACAGGGTATCAATGTAATGCAGTATCACATCTTCAGCCAGAACATATCTCAGATTCTGACCGGGCAGGAAAATAACACGGGGGAAATCCCTGTCACATTCCGCACTTAATATTCCCACAAGCTGCTTTTTCTTTTCCTCGTTTTTGCTTTTGAGCAGAGTGCCGATATATATCGCTCTGTTTTTTAAGAACGGGAACGGGTGGTTCTTGTCTATAATGCTCGGAGAAAGCAAAGGGAGAATTTCTCTTTCGAAATACAGCCTTAAGAACAGCTTATCGTCGCCCTTAAGGTCGGCGGGCTTTTTAAGCTCGGCATACTCGCTGAGCTTTGCCGAAACCTCTGAAAAGGCGCAGTCCTTAATATAGAGCAGATCCTTTACCCTGCGTGCGATTTCCTTAAGCTGTCTTGCGGCAGTCATACCCGTCTTGTTCTCGCACTTTTGAGGGTCTACCAGATCCTGATCATACAGTGAGCCGACACGGACCATAAAGAATTCGTCCAGGTTGCTTGTGAATATTGATATAAACCTCATTCTCTCAAAGAGCGGAACATTTACGTCCTGCGCTTCTTCGAGTACACGCTGATTGAATTTCAGCCACGATAATTCACGGTTATCATAAACGTTGCTGTCTGTCATAAATTACCTCTTTTAATGGATTAAATACGGTCTGAAGGTGTAAAGGGAATGTAAAATATCCCGTAATATGAATATAACCGCCCGCTTTCACGGGCAGTTATTGTTCGTTCTTTACTTGTTTGCCTGTTCAAGCGACGCTCTTATAAAGTCCTTGAATAAGGGGTGCGATCTGTTGGGACGTGACTTGAATTCGGGGTGGAACTGTACAGCCACGAACCAGGGGTGAACGCTTCTCGGAAGCTCAACTATTTCAACAAGCTTTCCGTCGGGCGACTGACCTGCGATAACAAGACCGCTCTCTGTCAGCTGCTTGCGGAATACGTTGTTGAACTCATAGCGGTGGCGGTGTCTTTCATAAATAAGCTCATCGCCGTAAACCTCACGGGAAATAGTACCTGCTTCAAGCTTGCAGGGATATAAGCCAAGACGCATTGTACCGCCCATATCAACATCCTTCTGGTCGGGCATAAGGTCGATAACGTTCTGCTCGCCTTCGTGGAATTCGCTTGAATTTGCGTCTGTAAGACCTGCCACATGACGTGCAAATTCGATTGTAGCCATGTGCATACCAAGACAAAGACCGAGATAGGGCTTCTTATGCTCTCTTGCGTAGCGGACAGCCTCAATCTTGCCCTCGATGCCTCTGTCACCGAAGCCGCCGGGAACGAGAATGCCGTCGCAATCATGCAGAAGCTCGTCTGCCGTTTCAGGAGTAACCTCTTCTGAATTGATGAGTTTTATTTCAACGTGTGATTCGTTCTCGAAGCCTGCGTGACGCAGGGATTCCATAACGGAAATATAAGCGTCGGGGAGTGCAACGTACTTGCCTACAAGACCGATTACGGTATTCTTTGTGGCGTTGTACTGACGCTGAACCATATCCTCCCATTCCTTGAGATCGGGAACACGGGGATCAAGTCCGAGATGATCGCATACTACCTTTGCAAGACCTTCCTTTTCAAGCATAAGAGGTACTTCATAAAGAGAAGGAGCGGTAAGGTTCTGGATAACGTCCTGCTTGCGAACGTTACAGAAGCTGGCGATCTTATCTCTCATATCCTGAGGAATCTCCATCTCGCTTCTGCAAACGAGAATGTCGGGCTGAATGCCGAGTGAGAGAAGCTCCTTTACACTGTGCTGTGTGGGCTTTGTCTTCATCTCGTTGCTGCCTGTGATGAAGGGGAGGAGAGTAACGTGGATATAAACAACGTTTTCTCTGCCTACATCCGAAACTACCTGACGGATAGCCTCAAGGAAGGGAGTGCTTTCAATATCTCCGACCGTACCGCCGATTTCGGTTATAACAACATCTGCGGTGGTTTCGGCTGAGTTTGCAACTCTGTATATTCTTGATTTGATTTCGTTTGTTATGTGAGGGATTACCTGAACCGTGCCGCCGAGATAATCTCCACGACGTTCCTTATTAAGAACTGTCCAGTAGATCTTACCTGTTGTTACATTGCTGTACTTTGAAAGGTTTTCGTCTATGAAACGTTCATAGTGACCGAGGTCGAGGTCGGTTTCGGCACCATCGTCTGTTACGAAAACTTCACCGTGCTGATAAGGACTCATCGTACCGGGGTCAACGTTTATATAGGGGTCGAACTTCTGGATAGTTACCTTGTAACCTCTCATCTTGAGCAGTCTTCCGAGTGAAGCCGCCGTGATACCTTTTCCGAGTCCCGACACAACGCCGCCGGTGACGAATACATACTTTGTAGCCATTATTTTGTTCCTTCCCTTGAGCTTTTCCTGCCCGTCGTATTGATTTTATATGTCAATTTGAAAAATAAACACTACTCACTATTATACTAAATCCGTTCGGCTTTTTCAAGTGCTTTTCGATTATTTAAAGTTGCTTTACGGTGTACAAAATAAACAAATAACCTTTTTGGTATTTGTGCATATCGTTTAATTTTGAAAAAGTGTAGAAAATTTATGTGAAAAATGCTAAAATTAAAATAAGCATCTCTATAGTGTTTTTTAAATTTTGTACATATAAAGCCAGCAAAATCCTTGATTTTCTATAAACGGAAAAAGATGCAAAAATCCCTTTGTTCAAAGGAAAGGAAAGTAAAAATGAAAAAGACTGTTTTGCGTGCCGCCGCAATAGCCGCAGTGCTTGCTATGGCAGGCTCTGCTTCCGGATGCTATTTTTTCCCGGAGGAAGAAAAGCTGCTCGATCCGCCTGTGCTTAAGGTGGAGGATGTTACATATTCTACCTATAAGGCGGTAAAGAAGACTATAATAAACAAGGCGAGTGCGACCGGCTACTGCGTATCAGAGCTGCAGCAGGACTGTTCGTTTACAGAGCGTGACGGGACTCTTAAAACGATATATGTCAGAGCAGGAGATACGGTAAAGAAGGGCGACCTTATCGCCGAATACAACACGGGAGATCTTGAATACGAGATACGCACTCAGGAACTTAAGGTTCAGCAGGCGCAGAATACATACGGCTCAAGCGGTGCTGAGAATGACCGTTTACAGCTTGAGATTGAGAAGAATACACTGGCACAGCTTCAGAACGAGTACGATACCTCCAAGCTGTATGCGCCGTGTGACGGACTTGTCAGCTTTGCAGAGCGTATGAACGCCGGCTCGAAGGTGCAGGCGTACAAGGTTATCGCTACAATAATAGATCCCGATAAGATATATGTAAAGGCGGCCGTCAACGATGATAAAAAATTTAAAAAAGGTCAGGAAGTTACAATAACTATCGACGAGCAGGAGTACAAGGGTACTATAGTAAAAACGCCTGTTGAGGCAAAGGAACAGGGCGACGAGGATACAAGCTCGATATACGCCGAGTTCAAGGGAAGCCTGCCCGGCTTCAGCAAGGTGGGAACGGTTGCGGATATAAGCTATATCAAGGAACAGGCGGAAAATGCGATCGTAATACCGAAGTATCTTGTAAAGACGCTGTCGGGCAAGAACTATGTACAGGTCTACAAGGACGGAGTCAAGAAGGAAGCGGATGTCGAAACAGGCATAAGCAATGCTACGGAGATCCAGATAGTATCGGGACTTTCCGAGGGTGACGAGGTTGTTGTCAAGTAAGACGGCAAACTGAACAGGCTTTACTTTCGGAAGGAATAATACAAGATGTTTACTTTATTATGGCGCAAAATGCGCAACACAAAATGGATGGTGCTGTGTCTTTTCATCGGCTTCCTGCTTGCCGCAGGTATGATGAGCACTATTCCGATATATATGGACGCATCCTTACAGCGTATGCTGATAAAGGATATGGAGCAGTACCAGATCGACAACAACAAATATCCCGGTCTGTATTCCGTTACAAAGACGCTTCAGATAACTGCCGATACTAATACCCAGCAGGCAACGATAGACGATGTTGTATCAAAGTCGGATTCAAGGATAAATGCTATAGGAATCGCCTCGGAGAACAGCAAGACAACGCTTATTGACGATTGCCTTTATATCGTAAACGGCGAGCGTAACGGTTCGGAACTGTCTACAAGGCTGAAGCTTATAGGAATGACCGACAGTCTTGACCATATGAAGCTCGTCAGAGGCGAACTGCCCTCAAAGACCTCTGTTGACGGCGTATACGAGGGACTTGCTTCAGAAGATGCACTCAAAACGCTCGGCATAAATATGGGCAATACATATAAGATAGTTTCGCTTGCGGCAGGTGTTGAGCCGTACTATGTTAAGATCACCGGCGTATATGAGCAGAAGACCGACAACGACAGCTACTGGGCAGAAACGCTCGACAGCTATCTCAATGCCATATTCGTTGATTACGATATGGTACGAAACGACCTTATGCCCGCAGGCAGATTCAATGCGGTAAACATTGCAAGAAGATATTCTCTTGACTATCATACGCTTGATATGAACAGAATATCCGCTGTTACTGCGGAGCTTGAAAAGGACGATGCGTTCTATAAAGAGGCAGGATATGCACACGAATTCAACGTTGCGGATATAATCGGCAACTATACCGAGCGTGCGGAAAAGCTCACCCGTATACTGTGGATACTTCAGATACCGGCTATGGTAATGCTTGCATTCTATCTGTTCATGGTATCTCAGCTGAACGTTGACAGAGAGCGCAACGAGATCGCCGTATTCAAGAGCCGTGGCGCAAGCTCGTGGCAGATATTCGGTATGTATGCCGCAGAGTCGGGCATACTCGGTATTGTGACGCTTGTGGTTGCACCGTTTATCGGACTTATACTCTGTCAGTTCCTCGGAGTATCAAACGGATTTTTAGAGTTCGTAAACCGCACAGGAATTGCCGCAAAGATAACCGGAATAAGCATTATTTACGCACTGCTTGCGGTAGTGGTATTCTTCCTCACCACAATGATACCGATTATCCCTGCGTCAAAGCTGACTATCGTACAGTATAAGCAGAGCAGGACAAAGGTCGTAAAGATGTCGCTGTGGGAAAAGTGCGGTGTCGATATTGTACTTCTTGCGGTGTCATTCGGCTTCCTTTACTTCTATACAACCAATATCACAAATTCTATAGCTGAGGGTACTTTTGAAGCGACAGGCGAGCTTGACCCGCTTCTGTTCATATTCTCAACGCTTATGATACTGGGCTTCGGTCTGCTGTTTATCCGTATCTATCCGTATCTTTTAAGGATTGTGTATTATGTACTGCGTCCGTTCTGGACACCCTCACAGTATATGGCTATAACTACCGTTTGTCGTTCACAGGGCGGCAAGGAACGTTTCCTTATGCTGTTCCTTGTAATGACCTTCTCATTCGGTCTGTTCTCCGCAAATACAGCGAGAGCCATAAACAACAATATAAGTGACAGGATTTATTATGAGAACGGCGCAGATGTCGTAATGACGGAATACTCGCTTTCGACCTCGGAGGAGGGCGGCTCAAGCACCTATGTAGAAACCGACTTTTCACGTTATGAGGCGCTTGACGGCGTGGAGATCGCCACAAGAGTTCTTGTAAACGATAATGTAAAGCTGAGAATTGCAAACAAGAATGTTGCAGATCTTACGCTTATGGCAATAGAGCCTGATAAATTCGCACAGACGGCGTGGTTCAGAAACGATCTTCTGCCTATCCACTGGTGGAACTACTGCAACGCTCTTGTAGAGAGCCGTTCCGGCGTTATAATTTCAAGAGGACTTGCGGAAAAGTCGAATGTTTCGCAGGGCGATGTAATCTCGTTAAAGTGGGGCGGAAACGACAGCCTTGATACCACTGTTATGGCTATAGTTGACTACTGGCCCGGACTTAACCCCAACGAGTGCGACTTTGCGGTAATGAATTATAATTATGTAAGAGCGAGAACAGAGCTTGAGCCTTATCAGATATGGCTGAAGATGAAAGACGGCGCAACAAGCGAGGCTCTTTACAAGAGTATAGAGGAGTCTATGCTGCCGCTCGAAAGCGTGAAGGACAGCTCACAGATGCTGATAAGCGAAAAGACGGATCCTTCACTGCAGGGTATGAACGGTGCGCTGACGCTCGGTTTTATAATCATAATGGTAATGACTATAATCGGCTTCCTTATTTACTGGATACTGTCCATAAAGGGCAGGACGCTGCAGTTCGGTATTTTAAGGGCTATGGGCGTTTCATTCGGTGAGATAATAGGAATACTGGGATATGAACAGCTTCTGGTATCGGGTGTTTCAATAATCTGCGCATTTATCATAGGCGGAGTTACAAGCGACCTGTTTGTACCACTGTTCCAGTATATGTATAATGTAAACGAGCAGATACCGCCGTACAGAGTAGCGGCAATGCAGGCAGACTACATTAAGATGTATATACTTATTGCGATAATGCTTCTCGGAGGATTTGCAATACTCGGTGCTATTATCAGAAAGATAAATATCAACAAGGCACTGAAACTCGGCGAGGATTAATGCCGGTATAAAGGAGGAGTGTTTTTGGAGCTTGCTCTGGGAATATTCAAGAAAACACGTTTTTTGTTTGCACTGATCGCCGCAGGAGCGGGAGGTGTAGCAATAGTTGCAAATAATAATACGGCTTATGTTATCTGCATAATCTTCATTGCGCTGACCATCGCTTCGGACGCAACCGTAATGGTGCTGAGCAGAAAGCTGAATATCCCTATAAAGTACCGTGAGAATTATTTCAGATTCGGCAAGAACAAAAAGGATAAGAAATAATGCAGAAGATACTGGGATATATAAGAAAAGCCGTACAGGATTTCGACCTTATACAAAAGGGTGACAAAATCGCAGTGGGAGTATCCGGCGGCAAGGACAGCCTTGTTCTGCTTGCCGGACTTGCGCAAATGAGAAGGTTTGCGGAGTTTGATTATGACATAACGGCTGTCACGATTGACCCCGGTTTCAACGGTGTGCCGAATAACTATGATGCGGTGGCAAGGCTTTGCGAAAAGCTGGATGTGCCTTTCAGCCTTGTTCATACGCAGATAGGCGAGATAGTATTCGACATAAGAAAAGAACCTAACCCCTGTTCGCTGTGTGCAAATATGAGGAGAGGTGCGCTTCACGATGCGGCAAAGGCGGCAGGCTGTAACAAACTGGCACTCGGACATAACAATGACGATGTTATCGAAACATTTATAATGAACCTGTTCAACGAGGGCAGGATAGGATGTTTTTCGCCTAAGACCCACCTTGACCGCAAGGATATAACGGTCATCCGACCGCTTGTGCTTGCGCCGGAGTCACAGGTGTTATCCGCCTGCAACCGCAATGGGTTTGAAATCGTGAAGTCGGTCTGCCCTGCGGACAAGACAACGACAAGGCAGAAAACAAAAGAGTTTTTAAGGGATATGGAGCATAAGGACAAGGGCTTCAAGCTCAGAATGTTCACGGCACTCAGAAAGAGCGGCGTGGACGGCTGGGGATACCCCGATAAATAAACAACAAGAGGTGACCGTACTTGGCTGTTAAAAGACAGACGCTGAATATTCCCGAGCAGGCATTGCAGGTGCTGAAAATGCTTGAACGTGCAGGTAACAAGGCATATTTTGTCGGACAGTGCGTAGCTGAACTGCTGAGAGGCGGCTCGCCTATGGATTATGATATTATAACTACGGCGGACTTTGCTGAAATGCTGTATGTGTTCCGTGATATGCGGATAGTTTCGCAAAACGAGGATATGAGCAGTGTTATGGTGTCGTCACTTGGACTTGTAATACAGGTGTCAAGCTATTGCGGCGAAATAAAGGACGGAAAAGCAGTCTATACCGACAATTACATTTTCGACCTTGTTCACCGTGATTTTTCCGCATTTGCAATCGCATACCATCCAAGAAAAGGATTCAGAGATCCGTTTGACGGTATGCCGTGCATAAAGGACGGCGTGATAACGCTGAAAGCAATAGGCGAATATCCCGTTGTGATGTGGCACGAAAACGATCTTGACGAAAACGAGTTGACGCTCAAACTCGAACCCAGGTCGAGCCTTGTTACAAACCCGTTCAATATGCTGACAGCACTTGAACTGCTCGGCGCAGAGAATTATGAGATCGACAGCGTTACAGCCGACGCAATAAAGGCGGACGCACCGCTTCTGCGTGATGCGGATAAGCACGAGTTGTCAAGACGCTTTACAAGGATTCTTCTTACAAGAAATATTTCGGGCGTGATGGCTCGGTTTCCGGAGGTATTTTCCGCAATAGAGCCTGAACTGCTGAAAGCGCAGAGATATAAGGAAAGATATTATGACAGCACGCTGTGGGAGCATATTTCCAAAAGTGTTGAGTTTGCGCCTCCGCAGGCTGATATACGGTATGCTATGCTGTTCCACAATGTCGGTATTCCCGATTGCAGATGCTGTGATTCGCACGGCAACACATTCTTTTACGGTCACGGGGAGTACGGCAGGATAACAGCGGCGAATTTCTTCGAAAAGTACAGGGTGGAGCTTAAACTCCGCAGTGACACGGATATGCTGATAGAATCGCACGATATAAGTATCACGGAGGACAGGACGGCTGTTAAAAGGCTGCTTTGTGAGTATTCTCACGAGGAACTTAAAAAGCTGATAAAGCTCCGTATAGCCGATGATACGGCGAAGCCTACGGTGCATGAGGGCGTTATAGCAATGTACCGCAGAACATTGACAATGCTTGAAGATATAATTGCGTCCGGCGAATGCTACAGTATATCACAGCTTGCCATAAAAGAAAACGATCTTATCACGCATCGCCTTGTCGCAAACAAGGCACAGGCGAGAGCTGTTATAGAGTCGCTGTATGAAGCGGTGCTGGCTGAGCCGTCGCTGAATGTTGCTCCGATACTGCTTGATATGGTGAGAAAAAGCGTGCGCCGCTGAAAAAGGTATGCTTACGAAAGGATTGATGTTATGCAGAACTGTTGCCTCTGGATAGGCGGAGTAAAGGTATCCGACCTTGACGGTATCAGGGACAATTTCAATATAACCGATGTTAAAGGCTATTATCTCGGCGGCAGACTTGCTGACTGGCTAAGGCTCGGAGGCTATGATAACGAAGCGGCAAGAATTGATAACATCGACAGAAACGGCGACGTGGACAAGGCACTTGAGGATATATTCACAGGAACAAATGAAGAAGCTGAATGCGAAAATAACAGCGGCGAATACGGCGGTTATCATTTCAAGACGGTGACACCTCCGTTTTTAAAGCGTGAAGCGGGAACAGTTGTTTTATCGGCGGACGGTTCGTTCAGACTTCCCGTTATGACGGGAAGCGGTTCGTTTGCAGGTTCGTTTGGTTCTTATAAGCATCAATATGAATACGAATATGAGTACGGCTCGAGTAAAACGAGTTTTGGCTCGTTCAATATCGGCAGTTTTGATATAACAAGTTTTCTTTCGGGCAGTTTTTCCTATGACGAGCTGTGCGTTGGCGGCAGCTTTACGCCTAAGGCGCTTATGCTTTTCTTCTCATCCGAACCGCTTAACCGCTACGGATACGGGATACATCTTATATGAACGGATTCCATTCATTTTCATCGGCGGCTTTTTTCGCCAAGAATCCGGGTAAGAAGCTCACTATGAGCCTACCCGACATATACTGCACAGTGATTTCGGCTTTGCAATGGCGCAAAAACGGCAACAGCATAACTATGCTTACCGACAGCGCAGGAGCAGAGCTTTTTTCCGCTCTCGGCATAAACGATATATGGAACGATATAAAGGTTGTCATTCCCGATGATCTTGACGGGATAGACCCTGTTATGTTCTGGGCGGGAGGAAAGTTGATTGCTTTACAGCAGTTTTCCGCACCGTGCGCAATGATAGATACGGATTTCATAGTATGGGAGGATCCTCCGTTTGAGGATAAGATAATTGCGGCACACGAGGAGGAGCTGATGCCGTCCGTCTACCCCGATGTTTCATCGTTCAGGCTGAAAGGCAAGGTGCTTGACGAGGGACTTGATTATACAACGTTACCTCTCAATACGGCGTTTTTGTATATTCCCGATGAGGATTTCAAGCAGTATTACACATCACGCTCCATAGCGTTTATGAAGTCGGCGGTGTACGGCGGAGATTATCTTACATATATGGTTTTCGCCGAACAGAGATTGCTTCCTATGCTTGCAAAAAGGTGCGGCATCGGATACACCACGCTTCTTGACAAGGACAGGCTTTTTTTGCCGCAGAATAAGTTTACTCACCTTTGGGGCGCAAAACAGAAAATGCGTGATGACAAGGTACAGCTTGACAAGTTTTGCGAGCGGTGCAGGGAAAGGATAAGAAAATCATACCCCGAGTATGAATATATTATCGGGAATATCGAAAGAGCAGAAAAATAAGCTGTATACTACGGGCGTCCGCAGTATACAGCTTTTATCATTTATCATTATATCCGATTATCTTTATCAGCCTTATGTCCGTATATCCGTATGCACTCATAGGATAATCAACTCTGTCGGTCGTATTGCTGTTGATGAGAAGATCGACAACGTTGCTGTCATCGTCATATATTACCTTTGTTACTATCACGCTGTGGTGTGCCCAGCCGTCAACTACATACTGGATAATATCACCGGGCTGTGCGGAGAAAATATTACCGTCTGTTTCGGCTACAATGCCTTTGCCCGTATTCTTGTTGCAGTATTCGTAAAAATATTCCGTACCCGACCACGATCCCGACCTTCCCGTAGGAAGCTCGGAAAGGTCGCTTTCATCGTCAAACCATTTCCACTGCTCACTGCCGCTCCAGTCCATAGGAATTCCCGAAGCAAACAGCGACTGCGAAACGTAGTTCTGGCAATTTCCACCGTATATGGCATAGTCACTGTAAGCAGGGTTTCTGACTACGCTTTCGCCGTTTACCCATTTGTATGAATAAGCAACGGCTTTGTCACGGTCGTAGCTGTGCTTTGCGGTCTTTGAGGCTTTGAAGCTGTCGGGATCGGCGTTATAGTCCGCAAGCATCTGCTCCTGCTTGTTTATGTTGCTTTCCGCTTCCGCCTTGAGCTTTTTGAGAATGCCCGAATACATTTTATCGTAATCGAGGTTGTCGGGTATTTTCATATCCTTGAGATAATATTCTTCATAATCATACCCGAGATAACTCATTACACGTTTTTCTATGAGCAGGTTTACATCGGTATCCTCCGCCAGAATGTCAAACTTGTATTTCCCGTCTGTGCCTTTGGAAATCTGCGCCTCGACTTCCATGCCGCAGGACTCGGCAGGGGCATCGCATATTGCGAACGCAACCTTTTCGCTTATGGTATAGTTTATCGTGTAAACGCCCTTTTTCACGGTCGCACTTTCTACGTTTATCACAAACGAAGCCTCGTCATAGCGAAGATCGGCAGAGCGGCACTGCCTTGCATATATCAGATATTGAAGCGAGGTATTGCAGAAACCTGCGTACAGCCTGCCGTATGTACTGTCAGTATTGAAATACTGCGACAGCGGGCTGTATTTCAGTTCACCTGCGTATTCGTATTTGTCCGAGGTGTAGTTGAGCAACAGTTGTTTTATCTCATCGGGGAGCTTTACGCTGTCGGCTGTTGTGACATTTCCGCTTATAAGAGCAATTTTTTCGGGCTCGGCAATGTCATTCACAGCAACAGCATCGGCAGCAGTGGCGGTAGTTTCGCTTTCCTGCACCGATGAAGCGCTGTCTGCGTCAATTTGCTTTTCGATATTCAATAAGGTCAAAAACGCACCGATCGTGACCGCCGCCGCAAATCCTATCAGAATGAGCTTTTGCGGCTTTGAGTTTTTGCGCCTGTATCGTCTTTTTCTGTACAATGTATATTCTCCGTTTCTGTTCTTCCGTCATATTTATTATATCCTTTGAAACGCAGGTTTGCAACAGTTGCATCTCCGTTTTTAATATGATACATCCGCAACCTTAAACAAACCTTAGCCCTGCCTTGCTCTGATATTTGTCAAAGTGCATAGGTATAAACCTTGTTTTGATGAACTATGCACAAAAAGCACGATTATTAATTGACTTTGATATGCAATTGTGATAAAATCAATAGTATAAACAGCAGAATAACGTTTTGCTGTCTTAAAATTGCATATTACATAAAACAGGAGCAGACAAATGAATTACTGGAACAAAGAAATCGAATGTGCGCCGAGAAGCGAAATAGAGGCGTTACAATCCTACAGACTTTCACGCACAATAAGACGTGTATATGAAAATGTTGTACCTTATCGTAAGAAGATGGACGAGGCAGGAGTAAGACCCGAGGATATAAAATCTATCGCAGATTTGTCAAAGCTGCCTTTTACGACAAAGCAGGACCTCAGAAACAATTACCCCTACGGTATGTTTGCCGTACCAAGCTCAGAGGTCGTAAGAATACACGCATCATCGGGTACAACAGGCAAGCAGACAGTTGTCGGCTATACGGCTCATGATATTGAGGTGTGGGCTGAATGCGCCGCAAGAGCGCTTACCAATATCGGCGGAACAAAGGACGATTATGTTCAGGTCTGCTACGGTTACGGATTGTTCACAGGCGGTCTTGGTATGCACTACGGAACAGAAAAGCTCGGTGCTACCGTTATTCCCGCATCGGCAGGAAACAGCCTGCGTCAGCTTGAAATGTTCAGGGATTTCGGCACTTCTATAATCTGTATGACCCCTTCATACGCAATAAGCCTTATAGAGCTTATGCACGAAAAGGGCTTCAAAAAAGAGGATTTCAATCTTAAGGCAGGTCTGTTCGGCGCAGAGCCGTGGACAGACGAGATGAGAAAGCAGATTGAGGATGGACTCGGAATCAATGCCTACGACATCTACGGACTGTCGGAAGTAATGGGTCCCAGCGTGTCTGCCGAATGTCAGTATAAATGCGGTATGCACATCTGCGAGGATCACTTCATAGCAGAGGTAATCGACCCCGATACGCTTGAGGTATTACCCGCAGGTCAGCAGGGCGAGCTTGTATTTACCTGTATAACAAAGGAGGCACTGCCTCTTATCAGATACAGGACAAGAGATATAGCTACACTTATCTATGATAAGTGCGAGTGCGGAAGGACGCATATCAGAATGCTGAAGCCCCAGGGCAGAACAGACGATATGCTTATCATCAGAGGCGTAAACGTATTCCCGTCACAGATTGAATCGGCACTGCTGTCGGTTGACGAAAAGGCTACCAACTACATGCTGGTCGTTGACAGAGTGAATAATCTTGATACCCTTGAAATTCAGCTCGAAACCCGTCCGGATATGTTCGGTGACGGTGTAAAGACGCTTGAAAACTACACAAGAAGGGTAAAAACGGCGATAGATTCCGCTATCGGCGTAGGAATCAATGTAAAGCTGCTTGAACCAAAGACCCTTGCACGCTCAATGGGCAAGGCTGTAAGAGTTCAGGATAACAGGGCTATAAAGAACAAGTTTGAAAAGAAATAATTTGGAGGAGGTACAGTATGTATATTGATCAGATTTCGGTTTTCGTTGAAAACAAAAAAGGCAGACTTGCAGGTATTATGGAGGTACTGAACAAGGCAGGCATCGACATAAGAGCAATGACTATTGCGGATACGGCGGACTTCGGCATACTGCGTATGATAGTAGATGATACCGACAAGGCGCTTGAGGCACTGAAGGCTGACGGCTGTACAGCGGCTGTTACAAAGGTTATCGCATTCACTATCCCCGATGTATCGGGCGCATTATATAACGTTATGGGCAAGATAAATGCCTGCGGAATAAATGTTGAGTATATGTACTCCGTAATGGGTAAGGTTGCAGGCAGAGCGGATATTGTTATCCGTGTCGAAGATGTTGAGAAGGCATCTAAGGTGCTTATCGACAACGGCGTAACTCTTATTGAAAAGAAAGACCTCTGCAAGTAAGCGATAAGCAGAATATTTTCCGCTCCGGTGCATTGTCCGGGGCGGATTTTTGTATACAGCATAACGGCAGGCAATTATGCCATGCGTTACGGTAAAAACTGTTATATAAATTTTACATTTCCGCTATTGACAAAAGTATATAGCTGTGCTATACTCAAACCATAGGAAACGGCAGTTACCGCTGACGGATAACCGTGAATCAACACGGGTGCTGTAACTGCCTGCCCGCCGAATCAAGCGGACACCTTATGCCGACCGTCTGGGCAGTCCGAATAGGGCTGCTTTTTGTTTTGTATGCGGAAAAATATTCCGCTGAAAAGCAGCAAACGTGTATTGCGATTATTCGCAGGAAGGAAAGGTAAAATTATGGGAAACACAACTGACCTCAGCGTTCGCTTCAAGGATTACTGGGACGGATTCAAGCCCGGTGAATGGCAGGAGGGTATCAATACCCGTGACTTTATAATGACAAACTTCACGCCTTACTCAGGCGGACCGGAGTTCTTATGCGGCCCTACCGAGCGTACAAAAGCGCTTAACGCAAAGCTTGGAGAGCTTTTCAAAAAAGAGCGTGAAAACGGCGGCGTACTGGATATAAACACAGAGGTGGTATCATCTCTCTGCAATTATCCTGCGGCATATCTTGACAAGGAAAACGAGCTTATCGTTGGCTATCAGACAGACGCTCCGCTTCGCAGAGGTGTAAATCCTTTCGGCGGTATCAGAATGGCAAGAGGTGCGTGCGAGGCTTACGGCTACAAGCTGTCGCAGAGTGTTGAAGAACACTTTGAGTACCGTACAACACATAATGACGGCGTGTTCAGAGTTTATACAGACGAGATGAAGCTTGCACGTCATATAGGTATAATCACAGGTCTGCCAGACGCATACGGCAGAGGAAGAATAATCGGTGACTACCGCAGGGTAGCGCTTTACGGTGTCGACTATCTTATAGAGCAGAAACAGCTTGACAAGAAAAAGGTCGGAGAAAACATAATGGACGTAGATACGATCCGTCTTTCCGAGGAACTTTTCCAGCAGATTAGCTTCCTGAAGAAGATGAAGGAAATGGCGGCTATGTACGGCTATGATATCAGTATGCCCGCAAGAAACACTAGAGAAGCTATCCAGTGGACATACTTTGCGTACCTTGCGTCAATCAAGGAGCAGAACGGTGCGGCAATGTCGCTCGGCAGAACATCGACCTTCTTTGATATTTACGTTGAGCGTGATATGAAAAGAGGCATTCTTACAGAAGAGCAGGCGCAGGAGCTTATAGACGATTTCGTAATGAAGCTGCGCAGTGCAAGACATCTGCGTACTCCCGAATATAACGAGCTTTTCGGCGGCGACCCGATGTGGATAACAGAAAGCGTCGGCGGTGTGAACAACAGCGGTGTTCCTCTTGTCACAAAGGGCAGCTACAGAATGCTGAACACCCTTTATAACCTCGGTTCTTCACCCGAGCCGAACCTTACTATCCTGTGGTCTGAAAGACTTCCCGAACCTTTCAAGAAGTTCTGTGCAAAGCTGTCTGTCGATACAGATTCGATACAGTACGAAAATGATGACCTTATGCGTATGGAATACGGCGATGATTACGCTATCGCCTGCTGCGTATCGGCAATGAAGGTCGGCAAGCAGATGCAGTTCTTCGGTGCAAGATTCAACCTGCCTAAACTGTTGCTCCTCGCTATAAACGGCGGCTATGATAATGTAACAGGCATGAAGATAGGTCCTCAGATGGAGCCTTTACAGGGCGACAAGCTTGACTATTACGAGGTAAGAGGCAGACTTGACGTTTACCGTGAATGGCTGTGCAAGCTGTATGTGAATACGATGAACGTTATCCACTATATGCACGACAAGTACGCTTACGAAAAGACACAGATGGCTCTGCACGATACAGACGTTGACAGAATGATGGCATTCGGCATTGCGGGACTGTCTGTAATGGCTGACTCGCTCAGTGCCATAAAATATGCCGATGTAAAGCCTATCCGTGACGAAAACGGTTATATAATTGACTTTGACACAAAGGGCGACTTCCCGAAGTTTGGCAATGACGACAACAGAGTTGATAAGATAGCTCAGAACATTATCCAGAGAGTGTCTACCGAGCTTCGTAAGAACCCGACCTACAGAAACGCTCGTCATACCCTTTCGGCACTTACGATAACATCAAACGTAGTATACGGCAAGAAGACAGGCTCAACTCCCGACGGAAGAAAGAAGGGCGAGCCTTTCGCACCCGGCGCAAACCCTATGCACAACCGTGAAACAAACGGTGCTATAGCATCGCTGAATTCCGTTTCAAAGCTCCAGTACGATTACTGCCGTGACGGTATTTCAAATACATTCTCTATAGTTCCCGATGCGCTCGGAAAGACGGACGAGCAGAGAGTGGAAAACCTTGTTGCCGTACTTGACGGTTACTTCTCAAATTATGCGCATCACCTCAACGTAAATGTTCTCAACAAGGAGATGCTCATTGAGGCGTATGAAAATCCTGAGGCTTATCCCAATCTTACCATCCGTGTATCAGGCTACGCTGTCAACTTCCACAAGCTGACAAAGGAACAGCAGAGAGAGGTCATCAGCAGAACGTTCCACACGGTGATGTAACATGGAGTGCAGATACAGTGCAATACAGACGCTCGGCACGCTTGACGGTCCGGGAGTGCGGTTTGTATTGTTCCTGCAGGGGTGTCCGCTCCGTTGCGGATACTGTCACAATCCCGAAACAAGAGATGCAAGCGGCGGAAAAACAGCCACCGTCAAAGATGTAATGCAAAAGGTGCTGAGATGCCGTAATTATTTCGGTAAGGACGGCGGTATCACGGTATCGGGCGGAGAGCCGCTTATGCAGGCAAAATTCGTAACCGAGCTTTTTAAGGAATGTAAAAGACAGGGGATAAACACCTGTCTTGATACATCGGGCTGTATAATGAACGATGACGTTACGGAGCTTCTCAAGGTCACCGACCTTTGTATGCTTGACATAAAGATGACAAATGACGAGGACTACAGGAAGTATATCGGTTGCTCCCTTGACGCACCGCTGAAATTTCTTGACAAGCTGACCGAAATGAACGTTGAAACGTGGATAAGACAGGTGACGGTATGCGGCGTAAATGACAATGATACGAATATCAAACTGCTTAATGATATAGCAAATAAGCACGAAAATGTCACTTTTGCGGAGCTTCTCCCGTTCAGAAAGCTGTGTAAGACGAAATACGACGATATGGGCATCGAGTTCCCGTTTGACATATACCCCGAAACTCCGCAGGATGTAATCGAGGCGCTTAAACCCGGTCTTGATAAATTTGTATTCTGAATAATTTGTGTTTTGAATAATTTGTATCCCCGACAGTACGGCTGTCGGGGATTTTTGTATGCTGTACCATAAACAGGACTTAATTTTTTGTTTGTATTGACTTAAGGAACGGATTTCTTGTATAATTATGTCGATATAAGGAGCAAAACAGCAAATTACGCAAATATTTATATTCGATAGGAGAATTAAAAATGGCAGTATATCTTGTTGATTTTGAAAATGTTCATTCAGTAGGTCTGACAGGTGTCGAAAAACTCGGTGAAAATGATGAGTGCTATATCTTTTATAGCGTCAACGCCTGCTCATTGTCTTTTGACTTGCATCAGAAAATCATTGAGAGCAAAGCAAAATTCTACTACAAAATGGTTGATGCACACGGCAAAAATGCACTCGATTTTCAGCTTGTCACCTTTCTGGGCTATCTGGTCGCAAAACATCCCGATGAGCATTTTTACGTTGTATCCGGAGATAAAATGTTTTGTTGCGTTACAGATTACTGGTGTAAGGAAAATGTCGATGCAGACGTCCTGGAGGATTTTAGTGAACTGCTCTTTATGAACAGCAACGAAAAAAATATATCCGATTATATCGGACAGATGCTTACAAACAGCTATGAGAGAGTGCTGACGCAAAGAGCCTACCGAAGAATGTCTTCGCTTACACAAACACAGGAATATTTGGCATCAAAGCTCGGAAAGAGAAGGGCGATGGAAATCCGTAACCTTTTGTCGCCTGTGGTTGACTGCAGATACGACAGCGAACATTTAAGGCTGTTCAAAGAAAACAATGTTTTCGAGAAAATCGGGAAACACGGTTTAAACGAAAACGAGATGATCGTTGTCGAGGAATGCTTGAAAAAGAAAATCAACAAAGAGCATTTCAATAATATTCTAAGCAAGCATTTCGGAACGAACAGAGGCGGAGAAGTTTACAGGATCGTGCAGAAGATTGTAGGAGAAGCCACAATTGACGAAGTTATGAGCGCTCCTGTAAAGGATAGAGCGGATGCCGCAAATATTGCGTCACAGCAGGTGTACGAAACGGAGATAAACGAAGCTCAAAACGTGGCAGAGCCTGAGAATACCGATGTATGGGCAGATGCACCGGAAGAACTGCCGGCTGAAAAAAGCGTGGCGGTGAGCGACAACAGGCTGGAAGCTGTGCTTGATGACGAGGATGAATGCAATTTCGTCAACAAGTGTATATCTGAGCTTGTAACGGTACGGGGAATAACCAGAAGAATAACCGTAAAGTACGGTAAGGACAGGGCGGAGCAGATAATTGCGATAATTCAGCCGTTTTTGAGCAATAAAAGAGGACGATAGATATAAAGCAGGTGCTTTTTTTGCGTAATATGATCAATTTTTGCTCACAGAGTGCATTTCTCCCAAATAATATTGACTTTTGCCTGATGATATAGTAAAATAAAAGCAGTATGTATGATTGAATAGCTGTATTTCGGTTTTTATTTATTTTTCAGATAGGGGGCTGTATTTATGAGTAAGACCGTGTTGTTTGTTGCGTCTGTTACCAAAAAGCATATTATACAGTTCCATCTGCCGTATATGAAGTGGTTCAAGGAACACGGATACAAGGTTCATGTATGCGCAGGCGATGACTTTGAACCGGAAGAGGCAAGACATATACCCTATTGCGATGAATATTACATAGTGCCCTTTTACCGTTCGCCGTTTGCTACGCAGAATTTCCGCTCATATAAGGAATTGCGCAAGCTGATTGACGAAAACGAGTACGAGCTTGTGCATTGCCACACTCCCGTGGCGGCGGCTATCGCACGTTACGCTTTCAGGGATGCAAGAAAAAAGCATAACACAAAGGTGCTTTATACCGCTCACGGCTTTCATTTCTATAAGGGCGCACCTAAGATAAGCCGTTTATACTATAGCGTAGAAAAGGCTATGATTCGTTACACCGACGGAATTATCACGATAAATGAAGAGGACTATCTTGCGGCAAAGAAAATGTGCCGCAACAAAAAATGTGATGCTTATAAAATTTCCGGTATCGGCATTGATTTAAGCCGTGTCAGAAATTCTACCCGTACAAGAGAAGATATAAGGGATGAATTCGGAATACCGCACGACGCATTTCTCGTTATGTCAAATTCCGAGATCAACGAGAACAAGAATGTTGAATGCTCTATAGCTGCGGTTGCCGCCAACAAGGGCGTATATATGCTTATCTGCGGCACGGGCAAAAGTATGGATAAGTGCAGAGATCTTGTAAAGGAGCTTGGTTGCACAGACAGGATCATATTCGCAGGCTACCGTTATGACGCAAAGGAGCTTCTGCACGGTGCGGATGCGTTTATTTTCCCAAGCTACCGTGAGGGACTCGGACTTGCGGCTATCGAGGCTATGGGAGCAGGTCTTCCGCTTATCGTTTCGGATAACAGAGGAACGAGAGAATATGCGGTAAACGGCGAGAATTCCATCGTGTGTGAGTGCAACAATGTGTCGCAGTTTATTGAGGCGGTGCGTTTGCTAAGTTCGGACGGGGAGTTATGCAAAAAGCTCGGCAGAAACGGATATTCCTGTGCCGATAAATACGGAATCGAAAATTCGCTTGCCGAAATGGCTGAGATTTACGGAAAATACGTTGATATACCAACGTCAAAAACTGAAACGGAAGTGTTGTCGGGTGAAAACAGATAAATACAGAAGGCTGTTATCCTGCTGTCCGTCACTTCTTGATGCGGCAGATAAGACAGCAAATGATATGAATGAAGACTTGCAGAATAATATTCCGGCACAGGTCACGGCATACGTTACCGCACCTGTGCTGTTTTGTTATGTCAGCTATATTCTTGACAGCGTAAAAAAGAAAAATATAAACAGGATATTTTTTCTTTCCCGTGACGGATATATTTTAAAACAGATAGCGGATATAATAATCGAAAGAAAGAAACTCAAAATACAGACAAGCTATCTTTATGTTTCACGCTATTCGCTCCGCAATGCGCTTTATTACAAGTGTGAAACGGCGGAGGATTTCGAAAACGCAGGATTATTTACAGGCTATACATTAAAGAGTGCAAAGAATTTTTTAAAGAGAGCAGGACTTGATAATCGTCAACGTGCAGAGGTTTACGAAAAAATCGGTTTTCCCTATGACGAAAATAAAGACCTCAGCGACAGCGAATATTCCGCATTTTGCGAGAAAATAAAAAACGATTCCGCTTTGCTTTGTGAAATTAAAAATAATTCCGAAAACAATTATCATAATATAATGAAATATTTTGAGCAAAGCGGTCTGTTTGAAAAAGGGAAAATCGCCGTTGTGGACAGCGGCTGGATGGGTACTGTACAGAAAACGCTGACAGCGCTTGTAAACGGCAGGACGGACGATAATATTATAGGATATTATTTCGGGCTTTACAGACGTGAGGACGATAATTATAAGGCGTTTTTGTTTGACGTGACAGATGCATATAAATATGTGCCGACCTTCTGCAACAATCTGTTCGAGTGCTTTTGCAGTGCGCCGCACGGTATGACTACAGGGTACAGTGAATGCGACGGAAAAATCATTCCCGTGCTGTCGGGCGCAAACGCAGAAATGGTAAAAATGGCGGAAATACAGACGAAAACAGCCGCCAGATTTACGGAATATGCGTGCGAAAATGAAAATTATATCCCGATATGCAAAATGAGAGATATATCCGCCCGACTTCTCAAGGCTCTTATGTATAAGCCGGACAAACAGGAGGCTGAAATTCTGGGAGCGTTCCCGTTCAGCGATGATGTGACCGAAGCGAAGATTCAGTGCCTTGCGGGAAACTGTAAAGGCAGTATTTCAAATATTCTTCTGCCTGTCAGAATTATCAGAAAGAAAAAAGGAAAAAGCATTTATCCCGATAAATATATTTACTGGCTGTACGGCAGTATTGTGCTGACAGGCTGTAAGCCTGCGTGGGTTTACAGACTCAGCGTGCGTGAATGGGAAAGGCTAAGACTGCTCAGGGAGAGAAGAAAACTATGCCGTTAATATCAGTAATAATGGGAGTGCATAACAGCGATCCCGATATGCTCTTAAGTGCTGTACGCTCGGTCTTGTCGCAATCGGTATCCGATATTGAGCTTATAATATGCGATGACGGGTCCGAAAACGACATAGAAAAAACGCTTGACGGTATTAAAGACAGCCGTGTGAAGCTGATTTCCTTCAAGGAAAACAAAGGACTTGCGGCGGCTCTGAATGCCTGTATTGATGTAGCAAGCGGAAAATATATCGCAAGGCAGGACGATGACGATATCAGCCTTCCTGGAAGGTTTGAAAAACAGACCGAGTACCTTGAAAATCACAGCGATACTTATTTCATCGGAACAGATTGCGAGCTTTATTCGCAGGGCGAAGGTGTATACGGCGAGCGTATAATGCCTGAAACCGTTGACAAGAGGAGCTTTCTGTTCAATTCGCCGTTTATTCACGGCAGTATGATGTTCAGGCGTGAGGTTTTTGATAAAGAGCGTTACAGAACGCTCGGCAAAAACCGCAAATACGAAGATTACGATTTATTTATGAGACTTTGCGCAGACGGCTTCAAGTCCGCAAATCTGCCGGAGAAGCTGTACAGATTCCATTACGATAGATCGACAAGACGTGTTTCGTTTTCGATGAGGTGCGACGAATTCAAAGTGAGAACAGAGGGCTTCAAAAGGCTCGGCCTTATGCCCGTAGGATTCCTTTATGCCCTGAAACCGATTTTACTCGGATTTATACCTCGTAAAGCAATGATTAAGCTTAAAGAAAAGACTACCGGAGTATAGTCGGGCTGTACCGCATTTTGCATAATGCGGTACTTTTTGAATTTTTTTCTTTGTAGCAATTGCATATTGTAATATACACGGGAATGTGGTAAAATTGAATTATATTTTGATGTTTGGAATAACTATGCTGATAAGCTAATATTAAGGGGTTGAATTACGATTGAGCGATAAATTCAGTATTGATGATATACTGGCTGAAATCGGCAGCGACAAGGACGTAAGCAAGGAAACCGCAAAAAGTGCAGGCACTGCGGATAAGAAAGCACCGTCACAGTCAGCGCCGGGTGCGACCATGATACTTAATTCTATAGATGAAAAGAAAAAAACACAGGGTAAAGAAAATACCATTGAAATATCCGCAAAGAACCTTCAACATTTGAAAGGTGTTGTCGGTGAAGGACAGAGAAGGCCGAAAGAACCTGCACAGCAGGCACCGAAAGCGGCAGAGTCCCCAAAAGTAAAAAAACCGGACAGTGATGTACATTACAAAAGCCTTTCGGAGTTTGAAGATGATGAAAAGCCTGTAAAGCATAGATTGAATGTGTCGCACGACAGCGTTGCACCGTCAAAACCGGCAAAGGAAAATCCTGCGTTAAAGGCAGAGAAAAAGTCTAAGAAACCGCCTCAGACCATATTCGGAAACGCAGATGAAAAGCCTAAGGAAAAAGCCGAAAAGGTAAGCGTATCTATCAATACAAGTGCGAATATGACCTTCAAGCAAAAGGTGAAGCAGTACAGATTCCTTTTTGAAGAGCTGACAAAGCGTGATTTCAAGAAGAAATATAAAAGAACGCTTCTCGGCGTGCTGTGGAGCATAATTTCACCGTTTCTGACGTTCCTGGTTCAGTATTTTGTGTTCGGATATATATTCCACCGTCTTGATTCGGGATTTGTAATCTACCTGCTCACAGGTACGCTGATGTTCAACTTTTTCACCAATGCGACTACTAACGGTATGTTCTCGATGTATTCAAACGGGGCGATATTGTCAAAAGTCAAAGTACCTAAAAGCCTTTTTGTGCTGTCGTCCAACTCTGCGGCAACCTTCAATTTCCTTCTTACACTGATTGTTTATTTTGCATTCATGATATTCTGCAAGATAACCTTCGGCTTGCATCTTTTATTGATAATCTACCCGATACTCTGTCTTATTATTTTCAATATCGGAATGAGTTATATCCTGTCCGCACTTTTCGTGTTCTTCAGGGATATGCAGTATCTTTACCAGATATTCACAATGCTTCTGATGTATATGTCGGCTATCTTCTATGAAGTCAAGCACTTCCCCGAGGAGCTGAGATTCATATTCAATGTAAACCCGGTATATCATTATATATCATATATGCGTCAGCTTGTTATGCAGGCGTCCGTTCCGAGTTTAACGGAGCATATTATCTGTCTGTCGTTTGCACTTGGTATGCTCGGCATCGGATATTTCATCCACAGCAAGACAGAGCAGAAGTTTGTTTATTATTATTAATGAGGAATATAAATGGTAATTGATGTAAAAAACGTTACAGTTCAGTATACAATAAGCAATTTCAGAGAGATCGGACTTAAGGAATATCTTATCAAAAAGGTAAAGAGGGACATAAAGACCGAGCAGTTTACTGCGGTAGACAATGTTTCGTTCAGCCTTGACGAAGGCGATTTTCTCGGAATAATCGGTACGAACGGCGCAGGAAAATCGACCCTCCTGAAAGTAATTTCAGGCATTATGAAGCCTGCAAAGGGCAGTGTTACCGTAAACGGAAAGATAGCGGCACTGTTAGAGCTCGGTTCGGGCTTTGACCCTGACCTTACAATAAAGGAAAATGTTTTTCTGCGTGGAGCGATGCTCGGTTATACAAAGGAATTCGTTACCGAAAAGTACAAGGATATACTTGAATATGCGGAGCTTACCGAGTTTGAAAACAGAGCCTTTAAGCAGCTTTCATCCGGTATGAAGTCACGTCTTGCTTTTTCAATATCCTGCCTTATGGAGCCCGAAATATTGATACTCGACGAGGTTCTTTCCGTAGGCGATGCGGCTTTCAGGGCAAAGAGCGAGGCAACTATGATGAATATAATCAAGAACGGTTGCTGTACCCTGTTTGTTTCACATTCGCTTCCGCAGGTACGCAGGCTTTGCAATAAGGTGCTGTGGCTTGACAAGGGAAAGCAGATAGCCTTCGGCGATGTGAATGCCGTGTGTGACAAATACGACAGATATATCCGTACCGTAACCAATATGCAGAACATAAAAATGTAAACCGACAGGAGCATTTATGATATATCTTATTGACTTTGAAAATGTTCACTCAGACGGGCTTAAGGGAATAGAACAGCTCGGTGAGAAGGATAAGTGCTATATCTTTTACAGTGAACACGCAGGTGTGCTGACATTCAATATGCACAAAAGAATAACCGAGAGCAAAGCCGATATATTTTATGTCGAGGCACAGGTTGGAATGAAAAATGCGCTTGATTTTCAGCTTGTTTCCTATCTCGGATATATGATACGGGAAGCTCCCGAGGAGAATTATTGCATTATTTCAAACGATAAGGCATTTGAACTTGTGGGAAGGTTCTGGCAGGAGAAGAACGTGAACGTTTGCTGTGCCGTTTCGCTTGAACAGGCTGAAGAATCGGGAGAACACAGCAGGCTTCATTCCGAGCTTGAAAAGCTGATAACGAACAGAGATGAGCTTGAGTTTGTCGAGAAGTGCATCAACGAGCTGACTACCAAGTCGGGCATAAATAACCGTATCGTGAAAAAATACGGCACCACCCGTGCAGGCGAGATATACAGACTGATAAAGCCTCTGCTGACCGATAAAAAGGGCGACACGAGACAGAAATAAAAAACAAGGCGGTCATTGCTGTTACGCAGTGACCGCCTCAATTTATACGGTATTGAATTTTTCCGTCAGTCCTGATACTGTGACGTTATCCCGAAATATTCTTCAAGCGAAAGACCGCTCTGCGTTACCTTTGTGGCAAGGTCTACGCCGATGTATCTGACGTGCCACGGCTCATACATATAGCCTGTGGAGCCTTCTTTGCCCTTAGGATAACGGATGATAAAGCCGTACTTGTAGCAGTTCTTGTCAAGCCACTGACCTGCGGGATCGTACTGGAAGTCCTGTTCGAGAGAATTAAGGTCGAACGTGTATCCTGTCTGATGATCCGAATGACCCGGTCGTGAAGAATATGTATCTGCCGCATCTCTGCCGTCCTGCGCTACATAGCGGTTGTATATAACGTCCTGATCCTCATAGGAGCGGAAGCTGGATAAGATCCACAGCGAAATGCCGTCAGCGGCGGCGGCAGCCTGCATATCGTAGAAAGCATCCATAGCGACAGGCTGAACACCGGGGTTATAGCTTGCAGGCAGAGTATATGTCTTGTTTGCTATCATAACGCCGTCAAAATAAGTAATACCGTCTATAACCTCCATTTTGTGCGAGCCGTTATATGACGGGGTCTGCGGTTCGGAAGTCTGCGGTTTCGGTGTTTCGGGTTTCGGCGTTTCGGGAACGGTTGTTTCGGGCTGTGTTATTACATACGGATCTATGATATTCACCTCCATAGTAGCAACAAGTCGGAAATCATTTTCGTAGTACGCTTCAATGGTACAGCTACCCTCGCTTTTTGCGGTGATAACGCCCTCGTTTGTGACAGAAGCTATCGACGAGTCACTGGTATAGTATATGGCGCCTGTGTAGGTAATATCCTCAGGAGTGAATTTTAAAACGGAATTATATACCTCTCCGACCTCAAGAGTAACACTCTTTTTGTCAAATTCCATCGAATCGGGCAACTCAAGTCCGTTCACAGTGACGCTTATATCCTTTGAAAGTCCGGTTACGGAGTCGGTAACGGTGACAGTTGTTTCGCCCGTGTTTACGCCCTTTATATTTCCGTCCTTGTCAACGGTCGCAACTTCCGTGTCGGCACTTTTCCAGCTGAGTGATACATCCTTTGCGTCAGAGGGGGTCAGCTTTGCGGTGACCTTCTGTTCCTCTCCGCCATCAAGCGACAGAGCCGCAAGAGATACATCGAGTTTTTCGATTATATCCTTCTTTACAATAACGATAATGCTGTCGGAAAGTTCTCCGCTGCTTACCGTAATTTCAGTTTTTCCGTCCGACACACCTGTGATTTTTCCGTCAAGCGAAACGGTCGCAACCGACGTATCCGCACTGACATATGACAGCGCATATTCAGTGCCTGACGGCTCGGTTTTCACTTTGAGTTTTTCGGAATGACCGATACGCAGTGTAATATCACCGCTGTTTGTTATCTCAAGCCCTTTTATGCTGTCGCCGTTATTGCCTGTGAAAATCAGCGTTACAAGTATGGCACACATTATTATCAGCAGGGCTATACCGCTGTATATCATAATATTCGCTATCAGGCGGTTACGTTTTTTCTGCGCTGAGGTTTTCCTTTTCGGATATTGCGGTGAGGACGCTTTGACGGGTGTTGCGGCAGGCTTTGGCTTGAATTTGCCGTCAAGCTCGTCAAGCGGAATTATATTATCGTCCGTTCTGCTTTCAAACAGCGCCTTTATATCGTCGATACTGCTTGTTTCGTACTTCTTTTCAGGCTCCATATTTTTATATCCTTTCAAATAAACCGTACAGACGGTAAGCCCCGTTTTGATGTACGGCAATACTTATATAAACGTTACAATTAATGTAATTATATCATAAGATCCGTATTTTTGCAAGTGCTGTTGCGGTTGACAAAACCGTACAGTTGTTGTACAATTATAATATGGATGTGAATACAGGATTTGACTTTTTCACAAGGCATTGTGCAAAGGAGGATCATATGAAATACAAAAGATCGGTATCGGTTTTTCTTGCTGTTTTGGCGCTGATTCCGGCAATGATGACAGCAGGCTGTTCCGAAGAGAGCCATATTATAACTCAGCACACCTCACGTCCTGACGGTACGGCGACGTCAAAGCCGTATGCCACCAACAACAGTCTGACAAAGGACGATATAACGCTTACGGTATGGGAGTCAAAGGACGGCCCCGATGAATTTATCAGAAAAGCGGGAGACAGCTTTCACAAGCTTTACCCTAACATAACGATTGAATATGTCAACGTAGAGATACCCGACGCTATAATAAATCTTAAGGATAAGAACAGTACGATAAAAAGACCGGATCTGTTTGCATCTCCCTGCGACATGGCAGGGGAGCTTATCGCCAACGATCTTATACTTCCGACAATCGACACCTCGTTTGTAAATACAGTGGCAATGACTTTCGCAAGGGATTCCGTGATGTACGGCGATACTATGTACGGCTACCCGGTTTCCTGCGAAACGTACGCCCTTTTCTACAATAAGAAATTCGTAGATCTGAATGATATTCCGTCAACGTGGGAAGGTATGATAGGCTGGAGCAAGGGCTTCAATACGCTCTATCCCGGCAAATACGGCTTTATTTTCCACGCAGATACGGTATATTATCTTGCTATGCTGATGAGCAGGGACGGGAATAAGCTGATGAGCGGCAATGACTACGGCTTGCTTAACGAATCTGCAAAATACGGCATGGATCTTCTCGGACAGATGAAAGAAATATTGCCGCCGAACGTTACGGATTTTGAATATGACGATTATGACGATCTGTTTCTTAACGGCGATGCGGCTTTCCTTGTGAACGGACCGTGGTTTGTAAGCAAGGCCGATGCCTCCGGCATAGATTACGGCATAGTAAACCTTCCGTCTTTTGAAAGCGGAAGCAATACATATTCCATTGCAGGTGTCAGAGTTATGTATGTGTACTCAAAAAGCGATCATCCGAAAGAGGCGGACGAGTTCGCACACTATCTTCTCAGCGAGGATATGCAGAGGCTCAGAGTAAAGATGACAGGAACCCTGCCTGCCGCTAACGTTGACATAGATGAAAAGCTGGACGGATTTGTAGATCAGCTGGCATTCTCCTATGCTATGCCGAACACACCTCAGACGGCTCGGTTCTGGGAATACGGGATAACTGTTACCAAAAACGTTTATGCCGGCAAGGACCCCGACGAAGAGCTTAAGGATTATGTCGATTATCTGAACGGTACAGGCGCTCCCGATAATGAAAGCAATATCACCGACAGCACGGACAGCAGCAACACCGAATAATTTTATTTTAACGGAAGGATATAACCTATATTATGCCAAATGCCGAAAAAAGCATATCACTTGAAAATGTAACAGATGTCGGTGCGGGACTTACCTCAAAAGAGGTAAGCGACCGCATCGCACAGGGAAAAGTAAACGGAGATTTCAATATACCGAGCAAATCGGTAAAGCAGATATTCAAGGATAACTGCCTTACATTCTTCAACCTTATCAACATAATACTGGCGGCTTTTGTCGTTGCGGTAGGCTCGTTCAAGAACTGTCTGTTCTTAGGCGTTATCATATGCAATACGGCAATAGGTATATTCCAGGAAATACGCTCAAAAAGAGCCATCGACAAGCTGGCTCTTATTTCTGCGCCTAAAGCGGATGTGCTGAGAAACGGCGAAATACAGACTATACCCGTAAAGGATATTGTTCTTGACGATATAATGATTTTGTCGGCAGGCAGACAGGTCTGCTCGGACTGCATAGCGGTAGAGGGCGACTGCGAGGTAAACGAGAGCCTTATAACAGGCGAAAGCGACCCTATCGTAAAGCACAAGGGCGATGAGATACTGTCCGGTTCGTTTCTGATAAGCGGAAATGCAAAGGCGCAGGTTATCCGCATAGGCGCAGACAATTACGCCAATAAGATAACAAGCGGCGCAAAATATATCAAGAAGAATAACTCAAAGATGCTCGCAAGCATAAACTATATACTGAAGATGATTTCCGTATGTATTATACCGATGATACTGCTGATGTTCGGCAAGGAAATGCTTCTTGCGCACAACACGTTCACCGATGCCGTTGTAAATACGGTTTCGGCTATAATCGGCATGATACCCGAGGGTCTTGTGCTTATGGCAAGTATGGTGCTTGCGGTAAGCGTTATCAGACTTGCAACGAACAAAACGCTTGCGCAGGATTTGTACTGCGTGGAAACCCTTGCAAGAGTTGACGTTCTCTGCCTTGATAAAACAGGTACGATAACCGAGGGCAGAATGGAGGTATCCGACGTTATCTCTCTTGACGGAAACGATCACGAAAAAGCTCTTTGCGAGATGATATATGCGCTCGGCGATAATAACCCCACTGCGCTTGCCGTAATGGACAGATACAAAAAAGACGGTTTCCTGCCCGAAAGAGAATGGTCGGCAAGTACTGTGGTGCATTTCTCAAGTGCGAAAAAGTGGAGCCTTGCGGCTTTCGAGGATAAAGGAACATATATTCTCGGTGCAGCTGAATTTATTCTGGGCGATGCTATGACAGATGCTCTGAGAGAACAGATAAAGACGCTGTCTGAGGGCGGATACAGAGTTGTATTGTTTGCACACAGCGACAATATGCCGCCCGAAGTCGAGGGTGGCGCATTGCCCGAAAATATAACTCCTGTTGCACTTGTAAGAATCACCGACTGCATAAGAAAAGAAGCCCCTGCAACGCTTAAATATTTTGCGGAGCAGGACGTTGACATAAGAATTATTTCGGGCGACAGCCCCGTTACCGTTTCGGGAGTTGCACAGCGTGCAGGGCTTGAGCATTATGAAAATTACGTTGATGCATCGACATTAACAACCGATGAAGAACTGTGGGAGGCGGCTGACAAGTATAAGATATTCGGCCGTGTAACGCCGTATCAGAAGCTGGAGCTTGTAAAGGCGCTTAAAGCCAAAGGTCATACCGTTGCGATGACGGGCGACGGCGTAAACGATGTCCTTGCACTGAAAGAATCCGACTGCTCTATAGCTATGCAATCGGGAAGCGATGCGGCACGAAATGTGTCAAATATTGTCCTTCTTGACAGCAATTTTGCTTCAATGCCGAAGATAGTAGGCGAGGGCAGACGCTCTATAAACAATATCGAACGTTCAAGCGTGCTGTTCCTATACAAAACCGTATACTCGTTTTTAGCGGCGCTTATGTTCTGCTTTGTGCCTATGGGCTATCCCCTTCAGGCAATACAGCTTACGCAGATTAATATGTTCACAAACGGCATACCCTCGTTCTTACTTGCTATGGAGCCTAACTTCAAGCGTGTAAAGGGCGAATTTATAGAAAACGTCCTGCCGAGATCCATAATGCACGGACTGCTGATAACGTTCAATTTTGTCGGAATAGTGCTTATGCGCTATATTTCGGGCTGGATGGACATAATTCCGAGAGAAACCTTCGATTACAGCATCGAAACAATGTCAACCATATGCATAGGTTTTGCGGCGTTCGTGATACTGTTCAAGGTTTGTATGCCATTCAAGCTGTGGAAAATAGGTCTGTTTGTTTTCCTGATAGGCGGATTTACTGCTGATATATTCATATTGCGTGATTTCCTGCTCGACCTTAAGCCTATGTGCTTTGAAATGATAGTTATGACAGGAATCCTTATGGGCGCAACTGTTCTTATAGAGGCTCTGTCCTCGTTCTTTGAACGGCATATAACCGATAATCTGCTGGTGTTCCAGCGGTACTGGAAAGATGTGTTTGTAAAAATGTCGGCAAAAAGAAAAGCCGGAAAGGAAAATAAAAATGCCTGAAACGACAGTTGAGATATTCAGCGACGGAGCGTGCAGCGGCAATCCGGGTCCCGGAGGTTACGGTGCGATTCTCCGTTGGAACGGAAAAGAAAAGGAACTGAGCGGCGGCGAAAAGCATACCACCAATAACCGTATGGAGCTCACCGGAGTTATCGAGGCGCTGACGGCACTGAAATATCCGTGCAAGGTGATACTTACCACCGACAGCAAATATGTTGTGGATTCGGTCACAAAGGGTTGGGTGAACGGCTGGAAGCGCAGAGGCTGGAAAAAGTCCGACAATACACCCGCACTTAATGTCGATCTGTGGGAGCGGCTGCTTCCGCTGCTCGATACGCACGATGTGGAATTCCGCTGGATAAAAGGCCACGCAGGACACCCCGAAAATGAACGTTGCGACAGACTCGCAGTAAAAATGCGTGATTACTACAGCGCATTATAATAAGCCGAAAAGAAGGCGTTTTTATGAAAAATGAGATTAAAGAATATAAGGAATATATAAAAATGCAGGCGGCAGACCCTGACGTTGACAAGAAAGCACTTGCACAGCAGCTTCTTGTCAGGATAGGCTTCTATCAGCACGAAAGGCTTATCCACCTCATAGTAACGATGAGCTTTGCAATATTCTTCCTGTTGTCGCTAATACTGGTGTCGATAAATGTTTATTTTCTTGCATTGTCGGTGCTTCTGCTTGTACTTCTTGTTCCATACATAGCACACTATTATTTTCTTGAAAATTCAACGCAGGAGCTTTACAAAGTGTATTACTCGCTTATTTCGGGGCAATAATTCTTGCAGACGAAAAATAGTTGTAATTGTTTAAGCAAAAATCACACAAAACCGTGAATTTATTACCAAGTTTCGTTTAATCCTACAAAATTATCTTGCAAATATGGATTTTTTCGGCTTTCTGTAGTATAATTATAGCATTAATCTACAGAATCAGTCGAATTAAGTTAGCTTTTTTTCAATGTAACAAGAGGGGTGAGCCGATGAAAAAAGATATATTTTCAATTCCGAACATACTGAGCTTTGTGCGAATATTGCTTATCCCGATATTTGTATGGTTATATGTCACCGCAGGAACGAGCGGAGAGTATTATCTTGCCGCCGCAGTTGTCGTAGCATCGGGAATTACTGATTTCCTTGACGGACAGATAGCACGGCGATGCAATATGATAACCGAGTTCGGCAAATTCCTCGATCCGCTTGCCGACAAGCTGACGCAGGGAACGTTGTTCCTTTGCATAGCGATTAATTATCCGCTGATGTGGATACTGCTTGCTATATGGCTTTTGAAGGACGGCTTTATGGCAATCATGGGACTTGTGCTTTTAAAGACAAAGCAGACAAAGCTTGACGGCGCACGCTGGTACGGCAAGGTCTGCACGGCTATTATCTATATCGCAGTACTGGCTCTGCTTTTCTTCCCCGGAGTATTCCCGGAGGGTTCGCCTGCATCGTCCTTACTCATTCTTATCTGTATAGGTGTAATGCTTCTTTCCGGTATTCTTTATTCGGTAGCACTTATAAAGATGTGGCTTCACAATGAAACGATAGCCAAAGAGAACAGAATGAAGCTCAGGGAGATTGCTAAGGAAAGCACCCACGAGCATAGCAACATCAAAAGTGAATAAAAATGCGACCTGCAGGATAAAACCTGCAGGTCGTTTTTTGTTTTCAACGGTGTTGGATATGTCTTTTATGCTCTGATAATTTAATAAAAGATTACACGCTTTGCCAAGCACTGATTTTAGCTCCCTTTACACAAGGGAGCTAAATTGTGATACTTCTGTTTTTTATATCTATACAACATTCTCAATTTCGTTTTCTACTATGTTGAAGCGCTTGAACTCCGGTATGGATTCATCAAAACTTTTTATCAATATGCTTTCGTCGCCCGAAAGACTGTACATTGCCATTATTCCCGAGGGATAAAGCACTTTGTCGAGCTTGCCCGTTCTCAGCTTATCATATCCGTTATAAAGTGGGATATCGTTCTTGCGGCTGAGGTAATCGATCATAGCAAGCAGGTAAAGACATTCGGCGTACCACTTGCGTTCGTACAGTTTGCTTACTTCGTCACTGCACAGCATATCACGGATAAAGGAAAGCTCGCCCTTGTCTTTTACAAGGTGGCAGATGTTGCTTTTGAATATTTCAAACGAGCTTCTTTCCATGTGGGTTTCCTCCGTTTCGCTGTTTTTCTGATTTTAGCACAGTATTTTTATGCTGTCAAGAAGACTTTTTCCAATCATAGCAATTACAGGCTTATGAAAATGCCGTTTATTATTTCGTTGCGTTGAATTATGCTGTTTTTTATGTTATTATAAGGTAGACGGTTTTAATGCGGTCAATTGACGTTATAGGTTCAATTAATGCCGGAATTTTTTCTGTGTACTATAACAATACAATGATAACGTCAACGCCGAATTTAAATATTTGAACATAAGGGATTGAAAAAAATGACAGAAATTTCGGAGAATTAAAATGACTGAATTAAGTATTAAAGATTATATTCGCAACGGGCTTTTCTTTGAAGCGCAAAGCGTGGCGTTGGATTTTGTTTCATTTCTTGAAGAAAAAGGCGTAGACTTTTACAAGGACAACTGCGATTGTTGGAAAGATAAAATCTACTATCAGTGTAAATTCAACAATTGTTGTGTATGCTTTATTTCAATCAAAGACCCCGATGAGCCGCAAGATCTATGGACTGTATGGTCTGATGATATAAAATCGGAATGGCTTGATAAATGTGATGTTGATGATGAAATAAAAAAGCTTGCGTGGAAGTATGTAGATAACTGCGGTCATTGCGGCTCATGCAAAGGCGGACGTCGTAAAGTCATTTTCGGACGGGAGTTTGAAGCTGTCTGCGGTTGTACATTCAGGGTCGATAATCCGACTATTGAAGATCTACCGTTTCTGAAGGAAATAATCAGGCTGTGCATAATAAACTTTGAAAAGGAAACAAAACAGTGAATATCAGAACTTTGAACACAGGCGAATTAAATCTGCTGTTTCAGCTCTTTGACTACAATGATCCCGATGAAATGATAGCAGAAAATACAGTAGATATTAACGAGAGAAAAATCGATATATTCGGCTTGTTCCAAGAGGACAGACTGATAGGAGAGATACGCGCCGCTTATGTCCATAACGATGAAAGGCATGCCGTAAGAAATAAGCGTGTTTATCTCTTTGCTTTCCGTATTCATAAGGATTTTCAAGGCAGGGGATACGGACAATTTTTGTTGAAAGAGGTAATTTCCACGCTTATGCAAAAAGGTTATTCTGAATTTACGATCGGCGTTGAAGATGATAATGAAACGGCTGTACACATATATTCAAAGCTTGGATTTACGCAGTTGGTCGGTAAAATCAGCGAAGAATATCAAGGTGATAGTTATGAATATGCGTTGTATCTGAGAGCATGAGGAGTAAATATGCTCTGATTTACAGCGAGATCTGATATTATCGAAAGTTACAGGCTCCTTTTCGAACAGGAAATGTTCGGAAAGGAGCTTTTATATTTTGAATAAGTCACTTAAAATTTACCCGATGTGAACAAATCTTTGTTGAGTTTTGATATATACAAATTTCTCTTTCGGGTATAGAATATAGAGGTTGTTGTTTGTCCGCAGGACAAAGGAACAGAAAGAGGGAGAGAAATGATAAAGCGTTATTTCAAACGTTTAAAGACAGAATTCAAAGGCTATAATGCAGGAAAATTCGGAAAAGATGTGCTTGCCGGTATTACGGTAGCGGCTGTGGCACTTCCGCTTGCGCTTGCATTCGGTATATCGAGCGGTGCGACTGCCGCCGCAGGACTTATCACGGCACTTATCGCAGGTGTTGTAATAGGACTGCTTTCGGGTGTGTCATACCAGATTTCAGGACCTACGGGCGCTATGGCGGCTATCCTTTGCTCGCTTGTGGCTACATATCAGATACAGGGTGTGTTCATTGCCTGCTTTATGTCGGGTGTTATACTTCTGCTGTGCGGAATATTCAAGCTTGGCGGTCTGGTACAGTTCATACCCACGCCTGTTATCACAGGCTTTACATCGGGTATAGCAATAATAATCGCATTCGGTCAGATAAACAACCTTACGGGACTTAAATGCGAGGGTGCTTCTACTATAGACAAGATAGTAAGCTACTTCAACATGCCTCAGACGCTGAATTTTGAGGCAATAGCAATCGGCGTATGCGTTATAGTGTTTATGCTTATATACCCCAAAAAACTCAATGCAATCATCCCGTCGTCGCTTATGTCAATAATCATTGCAACGGCGCTGAACTTCATATTCAATTTCAATGTCGGCATTGTCGGCGAGATACCGCAGACGCTTTTGCTTAACGACAGGCTTGATATTACGGCGATAGATTTTGACACGGTCAAGAATCTTATATTCCCTGCAATCAGTATTGCGGCACTCGGACTTATCGAGAGCCTTTTGTGCGGTGCGAGCGCAGGCAGAATGAAGAATGAAAAGCTTGACAGCGATCAGGAGCTTGTAGCACAGGGCATAGGCAATATGCTGATACCCTTTTTCGGCGGTGTGCCTGCGACAGCGGCAATAGCAAGAACGAGCGTTGCCATAAAGAGCGGCGCACAGACAAGAATAGCAGGTGTAATTCATTCACTGGTGCTTTTAGCGTCAATGTTCCTGCTCGGCGGCGTAATGTCAAAGATACCTATGGCGGCGCTTGCAGGCGTACTTATCGTAACTGCGTGGAGAATGAACGAGTTTGCGGTAATAAAGGACATTTTCGGCAGAAAAATAAAGACCGCAATGTTCCAGTATCTTATCACAATGGCGGCAACGGTTATATTCGACCTCACTGTTGCAATTATAATCGGTATACTTTTCTCGGTCATCATGTTCGTGCTTAAGGTTTCGGATATGACGGTAAACGTTGCGGATGTTGACCCTGCTAAGATAGATATAGCCGACAAGGACGGAAAGCTCTGCGGCACAAAGGTCGTATATGTCACAGGTCCGCTTTACTTCGGAACATCAAACAAGCTGTCGGAGAAGCTGTCACATCTTGAGGTCGATGACGGCGGAAAGCTGATATTCTCGATGCGTGGCGTGCCTATAGCGGATATTTCCGGTGTACAGGCTATGAAGGAGCTTTGCGACAGCCTTTCCGCAAGGAAGATAGAAATATACTTCTCGTGCGTACAGCCTGCCGTTGACGAAATGTTCCACCGTTGCGGCCTTATCGAAACCTACGGCGAGGAGCGTTTCTTCTGGAGTACCGACAAGGCGATGAAATTCATTGCAGGCGAAACCGCAAACGTCTGCCCCCTCTGCTCCGCAAACACATCAAATACAGCCGTAACCGCAGAAACGGCAAGCGTATAAATCTAAAAAATCAGCCCGCAGGAAGATAAAACTCCTGTGGGCTGTTACTTTATGCTAAGCGTTTTAGTCGTCGTTGCCTTGCGACATTACGATAAAGCTTACTATTATCGTAATTATCATAGCGAGTATGAAAAGCAACTGATTTTCAATAAAACAAACCATCAGTGCAAAACCGCCGATTAAAATAGCAATTCCGAAAAGTATCCACAAGCATTTTACCGCTTCACTGCGAGTATCGGTTTTGTCCTCATCGTTGACGTGGTGTGAATAAACCGTCCTGCCTTTATTCTGCGCAGGTGGCTGTTCATTTTTCTTGCTTTCATCAATCATGTGCTGAACAAGCCCGATGGTGAACAAGTCGTCGGATAAGTCGTGCTTTCCGTTATGGTTCCAGTCGAACATAATATCCACCCCTTTCGCAAGTGCCTTGTTTATGTTGTTATTGTAGCATAAGGATTGTACGATAAAAAGGACAAACAAAGCTACATATCGCTATAGTCTTTCGGGCAATTGCCGTATGCTAATCATCTTTGTCAAATCCCCGTGACATTACAGCATAGCTGATAAATACTAAACCTAATACTGAAAGTGCTATCAGAAGTTGATTTTTGATATTGCAGATTATCAGAATAAAGCCGACAATAAGAATTATCAATCCTAAAACAAGCCAGAAGGTTGTTATTGCATTCTTGCGGGCACCGTTAGTGTCCTGATAGATATCATAGCGATGATGATTTCTCCTGTTACGATTTCTTGCAGAGGGCTTTTCATCCTCCTCGTTTATCATATCTTCAAGAAGCCCGAATGTGACAAAGTCATCGAAGGGATCGTGCTCACCGTTTCCGTTCCAGTCAAACATAATATCCGCCCCTTTCGCAAGCGCCTTGTTTTTGTTGTTATTGTAGCATAGACAGTGTACAATAAAAAGGATAAATATCTTAGAATTAGAATAACGCTGTGTATTTGTTGCTGACAATTTCAAATAAAACGAGTATAATATTACTGATATCAAAAAGCGTAAGCTTTTGTAAGGGTGGAGTTGCTGACGTTGCCCTTATTTTGTTTTATTAAGTAAATTTATAATTTTGTGCGTTCTCCTCGCAAGGCTGACAGCAAAAAACAAACACCGCAATCAAATACGGTTGATTGTGACTTCAGTATGTTAAATTTCATTCAATACGGCAAATAGGACGAATCATCTCCCATAGCATCAAAGTGTCGCCTGTAACGGCGAGGGATAGTGAGGTCTGAGAAATATCCTATATCAGACAGGACGTGCGAAATAGCTGTAAATCCATCGTTATAGAAGCGTGTTATACGTTTCTTCCTGTCGGTAATTCCGCAGTAGTCATGCGGGCATACAAATGTCCATTCGGCAGAGCGGTCGTCAACTATTACTCTGAAATATTTATCAATGTCATTCTGGCTTATGCCGAAGTTTGCAAGCAGTATGTGATGCTCAAAGCTGTCGTCAAGCCGTGACATAAGTACTGTTTCACCGTCAGATGAGATGGCGAAAGTTAACGGTTCTTTTTTAGCAATATATTCATTTACCGTTTTTTCGTCCGGGTATTTACAATATGTCATAAATTCACCTGATTTCCGTATTTAAAAACTGATTCCGAATCTTATATATTAATTATAGCATTTCCGCCGGCAAATTGCAAATCCTGTTTGGGTGCGTTCTCCTCGCAAGGCTGACAACAAAAAACAAGCACCGCAATCAAATACGGTTGATTGCGATGCAAAGCCGGTGACCGCAAAAAAGTTGTCGGCGAAGGCAAGGCTGACGAGTACAGTACAAGCGAGCAGCCTTGCCGAGCGGCACTTTTTTGCGAAAAGGAGGAACAGTGGAGCGGGTGACTGATTTTTATAGCATAAAAATCGGAACAAGCGTAACTCGTTCCGACGTGGCACGCCTGATGCGATTCGAGACGCACCTGTGCGTTCTCCTCGCAAGGCTGACAACAAAAAACAAGCACCGCAATCAAATACGGTTGATTGCGATGCAGTTTTTTGGCACGCCTGATGCGATTCGAACGCACGACACATAGCGTCGGAGGCTATTGCTCTATCCGGCTGAGCTACAGGCGTAAATATAAAGGGCTGACGTAAATCAGCCCTATTATTATAACACGATTTTAATGTTTCGTCAACATTGTGAAAGAGAAATCACTTTAAAAGCGATTCGGTAGCCGCAATCTTTACTGCAACGCAGAATACTTCCATAGCCTTTGCAAGCTCAGCTTCGGTAGGATATGTCGGAGCGATACGGATATTGTTATCGTGAGGATCCTTGCCGTAAGGATAAGTCGCACCTGCGCCTGTCAGAACAACTCCTGCCTGCTTGCAAAGCTCAACAGTACGCTTTGCTGTACCCTCAAGACCGTTGAACGAGATGAAATAACCGCCGTTGGGCTTGTGCCATGAGCCGAAACCTGTGGGAGCGATCTCCTTGTCGAGCATATCAAGAACGATCTTGAACTTAGGCTCGATTAGAGCTCTGTGCTTCTTCATATGCTCCTTTATGCCGTCAAAATCCTTGAAGAAACGAGCGTGTCTTAACTGGTTGAGCTTATCGTAGCCGATAGTCTGGAATGTCATCTGGCTCTTGATAAACTTGATGTTTTCCGCACTCGCACCGATGAATGCAAGACCGCCGCCGGGGAATGAGATCTTTGATGTGGACGCAAACATAAATACCATATTCTGCTTGCCTGTCTTTTTAGCTTCTTCAAGAAGGTTCAGCAGAGTGTCGGGAGTATCTGTAAGGTGATGAACGCAGTAAGCGTTATCCCAGAATATTCTGAAATCCTTTGCTTTAGGCGAAAGATTAGCAAAACGCTTTACCGTTTCGTCCGAGCAGGTGATGCCCTCGGGGTTGCTGTACATAGGTACGCACCAGATACCCTTGATAAGCTCATCTTCGCTTACCAGCTTTTCTACAACGTCCATATCGGGACCGTCGGGGGTATAAGGTACTGTAATCATCTCAATGCCGAGGCTCTGGCAGATAGCAAAATGTCTGTCATAACCGGGAGCGGGGCAGAGGAACTTCACCTTTTCGTTCTTTCCCCATGGCTTGTCGCCGCCGAGAACGCCGAGCAGCATCGCTCTTGCCATTGTATCGTACATAAGCTGAAGGCTTGAGTTACCGCCGATGATTATTTCATCGTGAGCAACACCGAGCATAGGCATACAAAGTCTTTTTGCTTCTTCTATACCGTCAAGCACACCGTAGTTACGGCAGTCAACACCGGTTTCCGACATATAATCACCGTCAAGGCAATGCGTCAGCATATCAAGTGATAAATCAAGCTGTGCGGGAGAGGGCTTGCCTCTTGACATATCCAGCTTCAGACCCTGCTTGCAAAGCTCGTCATACTGCTTTTTAGCTTCTTCATTCAGCTTTATCAGTTCATTCTTTTCCATTATCGCAAACTCCTTATAATAAAGAATTTTAACGCAGTTTTTCACTGCACCCATGCTTTAATTATAATGCAAATAAAGCCGTTTTGCAAGCGTTTTTTCATTTTCTTGCAAAGAATTATGCAATTTCGTCAAAAAAACGTTGCACAGTAACATAATTATGGCGATTAGCAACTATAAAATATCCATTAAATGTTTAATCTGTGCAACTCGTAATTTTAATTTTTGCATTAACCGGCAAATGCGGCTGTTACAACGCCGTTGTTGTTTGTGAATGTAATGTCGGCGCTCACCGTCTGTTCGTCAAGCCCCGATAGATTCAGCGGAACACTGCATCGCACATTATAAGTCCATTCAAACGTCAGCGTAGTGCTTGTCTTGCCGTCAAGAAAAGCAAGGCTCATATCAAAATCTGTGCTGTCGCTGAGAAGAGCCGTTGCGGATAATGCATCGTCATATATTACGGGAAGAGTAACATTCTGACGTGTAAGCTCGGTAGGCATTATGTTCCGCAGGGATATTATCTTTGAGTTTCCGTCCGTATATATATTAAGCGTAAGGTCGGCACAGTAGAAGCCTACCTGCTTCTGATTATCGAGCGGTATATCCTCCGCATATCCCTGCACGGCGAAATAACCCGTTCCGTAGTCCGACAAGGCTATATTGAAGGTGGGATGGAACACCGGCGTTCCCTTTGCAAGAATTGCGTCATAAGCCGTCAATGCGCCCTCAACGCCGTCCTGCACATCAAGCAGGGCAGTATCGACCTCTGCCTTATCAAGCCCCGAATAATAGCTTGCCGAAACGGCAAAATTTGAGCCGTCACTTATAATTTCCCTGCTGCTGCCTGCGTACACCGGAGTTGTGCGTGTAAGCAGCATATACAGCAAAAGCCCTATTCCTGCGGTAACAAGCACAAGCAGGATAACAAGTACGATTTTTTTCATTCGTTTCCCTTTCAGAATTGTTTTATATGCAGTAAAGATTCATATCCCACGCAGGAATATACGGGTGCTGTCTTAAATACAGCTTGTATGACGGATTCAGCTCCGTTACCTTTATTGGCAGGGCGAACATATCCTCCGTGCGATGATAGAGCGAAACGAGCAGCTTCGGCTTGTCACGCTTTATTACTGTCTTACTGCCGTCAAGAGCCTCGCTTTCACTGCCCTCAACATCATATTTTATATAGGTTATACGCTCGTCCTTTACAAAGCTGTCAAGACTGCGCATTTCTATCTCCTTTATCCGTGACGGATTGACAGGCTTACCTTTTTCATAGGGGATAAGCGATGAATTTCTTCCGCCCTTTGATATGAATTCGCAGACCGTATCACAGCTCCACGCACCGGCATTCACCGTTCTGAAGTCATAAGGGCTCAGCTTGTAGTGTATGCGTTTCATCTTTGCGTAATTCTTCCCGTCAGGCTCCATCGCAAAAATCTTGTTGAACTGTCCGCCCGTCACTTCCAGAAACTCGGTTATCGTGTCGCCGTTGTAAGCGCCGAGATCCGCATAGGTTTCGTTGCCGCCGAGCGAAAGTATCTCATATCCTTCCGCTTTATCCGTCTGATTGCGTAAAAGCGGCTGTATCCTTCCCGTTATACGATATTCAAGCCAGCCGTCGAAAACCTGTTTTGATTTCTCGTCCGCAAGCATCGAGTAAACTCTTTCAAGCTCGGCTCTATGCTCCTCGGCATATTCTTTTGTGAATAATCCTCCGCCTATTACCGGAACATCGGGAGCGTATAATTCGTGCCTGTCCGAAATGGCAATGATACGCTGTATCACATCGTCAATATGAGTGCCGAAAGCAACGAGTATGATACAGTCGCCGAACTGCCGTTCAATATCGGACAGCTTTTTCACCTCAAAGCCGGCAAAGCTGTGACCTCTCACGAAGTCATCGCTCGCCATGAATCCCGATATTTTTACATTCTTCAAGGAGCATACATCGAGTATTTTCTGTGCGCCGTCACCCATACCGTATATTATTATCGGCTTTGAGGTTTCAGCCAGATGATCCCACAGAGAAACTGCGCCTGTTATATCGTACATTTGAACATTCCTTTTCCGTGATTATTCGACCGTTACCGATTTTGCAAGGTTTCTCGGATGGTCAACATCAAAGTTTTTGAGCGCCGCAGTATAATATGCGATAAGCTGTAACGGTACTACAGCGACAAGCGGCATAAGAAGATCCCTTGCAAGAGGGAGCATAACGGGATAATCGACATCGTTTCCGTCAAACTTCATATCCTCACTGCATACCATTACAACAGTAGCGCCTCTTGTCTTTACTTCCTTTATATTACTCATCGTTTTTTCGTAAAGATCGTGCTGTGTGGCAACTGCGATGACCGGCATACCGTCTTCGATAAGGGAGATAGTGCCGTGCTTCAGCTCGCCTGCGGCATAGCTTTCCGAGTGGATATAGGAAATTTCCTTCAGCTTAAGACTGCCCTCCATACTGAGCGCATAGTCAAGACCTCTGCCTATATACAGCAGGCTGTCTGCGCTTATCAGCTTGGATGCTACCTTCTGGTACTGCGTCTGATCGTCAACGCACTTCTGTACCTTTGAGGGAATCTGTGAAAGCTCCGATATAAGCTGTCTGCACTGTTCTTCGTCAATTGCGTTTCTTGCATACGCAACACGGAAAGCAAGCAGATACATAAACGCCGCCTGTACCATATATGCCTTTGTGGAGCACACCGATATTTCAGGTCCCGCAAGGGTATACATTACCATCTTTGCTTCTCTTGCTATTGATGAGCCAACCACGTTTACTATCGCAAGCGTATCCGCACCTATTGAATTTGCCAGCTTCAGAGCGGCAAGCGTATCTGCGGTTTCACCAGACTGCGAGATAATAACTACAAGATCGTCCGGCGCAAGCAGAGGATCACGGTAGCGGAATTCAGACGCAATATCCACGACAACGGGAGTGCGTGCCAGCTTTTCGATAACGTATTTTCCTACCATGCCTGCGTGCATTGCAGAGCCACAGCCTACTATATAGATATGGTGATAGCTCCTCAGCTTTTCATCGGTAAGACCGCATTCCGAAAAGTCGGGTAAGCCATTCTTGATACGGGGATTTATCGTCTTTTTGAGTGCGTCGGGCTGTTCGCATATCTCCTTGAGCATAAAATGAGCATATCCGCCCTTTTCAGCCGCCGAAACATCCCATGTAGCAACCTGTAATTCCTTTTCGATGACATTTTTGTGCATATCATAGAACGTAACGCCGTCGGCTGTTATATCCGCAACCTCTCCCGGCTCAAGCAGATAGTATTCTCTTGTATATTCGATTATAGCGGTAACATCGGACGCAATAAACATTTCGCCCTTTCCCTTGCCGACTATCAGAGGACTTTCTTTTCTTGCCGCAAATATGCGGTTCTTATGCTCCCTGAACATTATGCCGAGCGAATATGCGCCCTCTATATCGGCAATCGTCCTGATTATTGTATCAATAGGGTCGCCGTCATAGTTGTAGTCGAGCAGCTTTGCCACAGCCTCGGTATCGGTCTGGCTCTCAAAGCCGTATCCCTTAGATATAAGAAATTCCTTCAGCTTGCGGTAGTTTTCGATTATACCGTTATGAACGATGGATACTCTGCCGTTTCCTATCGGGTGAGAGTTAATGTCGCTCGGCTCGCCGTGCGTTGCCCAGCGTGTATGTCCTATACCTGCCGTAGCTGTGAAATGAGGCTCGTTTTCGAGCTTTTTGATAAGACCTTCCTTGAGCTTGCCCTTTGCCTTGACGGTTTTTATCCTGTCGCCCTCAAACACGGCTATACCTGCCGAGTCATAACCTCTGTATTCCAGCTTCGTAAGTGAGTTTACAAGTATTGCGGTGCATTCTTTTGCACCTACATATCCTACTATTCCACACATGATCTTGTTCCGCCTTTCTTTAACCGGATGAGCAGCCCTGCTGCTCTGTAATACTAATAATCATATTCTGTTTATTTTTCATTAAGTACATTTATCTGTAAGCCGACAGCCTGTGTGACGGCTTATATAAAAACAGTATATCACATTAAGCTCCAAAAGGCAATATATTTTGTGTTGACTTGAGTTATCAACTGTGTTAAAATGGTATCGTAAATCGCATTTAATGTGATAAACAATTTACGGAAAATACAGTTATCTGTTATCAAGGAGGAAAATTATGGGGTTCGGATTACAGGACATACAAGAGCTGACAGGCTACATTGAAGAAATGTTTTCGGAATATATGACATTTCCGACAATTTTATTCATAGTTGCCATTGTGGTGGCTTTATCGTCAATAGCTTGCTTTATTCTTGCACCGTTTTACATAAAAGGAAAGGCAGGAGGAGCAAAAACGGCCGCTCAGGTGATTTCCGTCATTGATTTTATCGTCGGCATATTACTCATTTTTGCATTCCTTATCATTACATTGTTGTTTAATATGGCGTCGGACGGTTTCTTTGATTCGGCTGACGAATTTTTGAAAGCAGTGTTCGGATTTTTGATAGTTCCTACAAGATTCGGTATGTCGCTAGAGGCAGTTTTCGGAGCTGATGCAAATATCGGCACGCCTATATTGTTTTATGCCTTGTATTTTGTTACGGCAGGCTTGCTCGGACTGGCGGCATTTATCGTAAGCTGTATAGCAAGAGGAAAATACAATGCCGCAAACGGTCTTATAAGAGGTGCGGCCGCACCTGCGGGAGCACCTCAGTACAACCCTTATCAGCCTTACGGTCAGCCGAATGCTCAGCAGGGCTACCCTCAGCAGTACGGACAGAATGCTCCGCAGGGTTACCCTCAGCAGTATGGACAGAATGCTCAGCAGGGCTATCCTCAGCAGTACGGACAGAATATACCGCAGGACAACGCCCAGTATCAGCCTGCCCGGCAGGAAGTTCCGCAGAATATACCGCAGGACAACGCACAGTATCAGACTGCTCAGCAGGAAGTTCTGCAGAATATACCACAGGACAACGCACAGTATCAGCCTGTTTCACATCCTGCTCAGCAGGAAACTGCAAATACAGAAGCTCCCGTGCAGGCGGACGTGGCACAAGCGGCTCCCGTACAGCAGGCTTCGTCGGCATTCTGCGGCAACTGTGGCAGTCCGGTAACTCCGGGTGCTTCATTCTGTCAGAATTGCGGCAACAAAATCAATTGACGATAATTTAACGGGCTGCTTCGGACAGCCCGTTTACTTTTTTACATTTCACCCGTAACGCCTACGATAATTTTTGTTGCTTTTAACAATAGAAAGATATGCGGCGATGTGCTACAATTACTATCGGTGATGTTATGAAAAAGAAAATCAGCGTCTGCGAAAATTCAATGGTGCTTGTATACATTCTTGCAATGTCCGGAGGATTTATGGACGCATACTCCTATATGTGCAGGGGAGAGGTATTCGCCAATGCCCAGACGGGAAATATTCTTCTTATGGCGGTAAATCTGGCAAAAGGCAATTTTGTTGTCGCCCTCAGATATTTTGCTCCCGTAATGGCTTTTATAGCAGGCGTTGTGCTTGCACAGACAGTGCATCATATCTTCAAGGGCAGAGCGCTCCACAGACGGCAGATAGTTATTCTGTTCGAGGCGGTGACACTCTTTGCGGCGGCATTTATACCGTATGAGCTTAATATCCTTTGCAACTGCATTATTTCTCTTGCCTGCGGCGCACAGGTAGAGGCATTCAGAAAGATAAGCATAAGAGGCGCATATCCGCAGAGTTACGCTTGCGCCACCACAATGTGTATAGGCAATATGAGAACAGCGGCTTCATCCATATGCGAATACGTCGCTCATAAAAACAGGGACGATCTGAGAAAAGGCTTGCTTCTTTTCAGCATAAACGCAATGTTCGCCATCGGCGCTGTCGCAGGCGATCTGTGCGTGACAGCAATAAATCAGTGGGCTGTGATGATTTGCGCCGTGTTTATGACTACGGCATTTATAATTATCACAATGGAAGAAAAGGAAGAAGAAAAAGATGTCGGTTAAAACCGACATATCAGTCTGTCGATAAACCTCTTGTTTATCGAAAATGGGGTCGCAGGGGCATAGCCCCCGTACAGGTCGTCAGCCATTTGTGCCACTGCATCGTGCAGTGGCTTTGTGTGGCTGACTACAAGCATCCTTGCTTGGACAAGGGGCGGTATCCCCAGTAATATAGCCCCGGCAAGGACGCCGGGCGTGTATGCCCAAAGGCTCTGCACGATGCAGAGCCAACCAAGCATACACAGCCCTTCACCGAGGGGAAGGGGTTTGGGGTTAGGGATTGAGAACAAGCACTTTTTTGGAAAAACAGACTTTTTCTACAGTCTGAGATGTCGGTTAAAACCGACATATATAACTTAAGGCACCGCCTAAGCGGTGCCTTCGTTGTTATTATTGACTTGTTTATCCTCAGCTCTTCTGCATTAAAGCTCTGTAAGGCTCAAGGAATGATTCTACTGTACCATAGTATGAATCACGAAGATTTGTGTAGGATTCGCCGAACTTGAACGGTCCGCCGAGTACACAGCCCTTACCTTCGCTGTCGCCCTGCTGGAGCATATTTGTAAGGTCGGTTGAGAAGCCGAAGCAATCATCAAAGAGGAATGTGAACTTGTCGCTCGTTGTGTCCTTCAGATCGGTATAGATCTGGTACAGATCTTCAGACATTGCCGAGTGCTTTTTATTCTCTCTGCGTGTTGCACCACAGCTGGGGCATTTCTCCAGAGTCTTGTCGGGTGTAGAAACGCCGCATTCGGGGCATTTGGGATAATAAAGATGCTCAGCCGTCATTTCAGCCTTTGACTTAGCGATCAGTTCAGGGTCGATTTCGTTAAGACGGCAGATTTCCATGTACTTGATAGCAGCCTTTATGTTCTTTGCACCTGCGGGAACGAGATAACCGAATGTATCGGTGTTGGTGTAGTATTTGTCAGCCTTGTCATCTCTGGGTATCGGAACAAATCTGATATCCTGATCCTTTGCTGCACCCTGTGCCGATGTCCAGCCCCAGTCAAGACCGAACTCTGCGAACAGTGTCTTTGTATCTGAAAGGCAGGTACTGGGATCTGCATATTCTGCATTTACCATACCCTGATTTGCAAGGTCGGAAAGGAACTCCTGACATCTCTGGACGTTAGCGTCCTTCATGTTGTTGATGATCTGCTTGTTAGGACCGTCAACATCTATAAGCGTTGTGCCTGTCGAAACTATGAAGGGCATCGCTACGAAGCCTGTGGGCATTACACCGTAATATTCATCACCGATGTTGCACCATTCGGTCATTATATCCTTCCATGCCGTCCATGTCCACTTGCCTTCCTTATAAAGCTCCAGCGGGTCTGTCTTGATACCTTCATCGTCAAGAGCAGTCTGGTTGTATATAAGTACAACGCCGGGATTTACACGGTAGGGAAGATAATAGTGCTTTCCGCCGTAGTTGAAGTTTTCGATCATATCCTTCATACCCGACCATGTATCGCTGTCAAAGTCAACATAATCGTCAAGTGAAGTATAAAGGTTGTTTGCTACACCGTGGGGGTATGACTGCCACTCATAGCGTACCATATCGGGAGAGTCGGAAGAAGCAACAAGCTGTGCGAGCTTTGTAAAGTATTCCGCTGAGCTTGTCGAAATTGTCTCTACCTTATATCCTGCGTCGTTGAACTTGTCAACGATTTCCTTGTCGTCTGTGTTAAGATCATAGTAACCGAGCCACTTGAGCGTGTCACCGTTTGAGGGTGCTTCTACAATGTTGCCGCCGTTACTGCCGCCTGCAGAAGAATTGTCACCGCTGTTGCTGTTTTCGGTCGTGCTTGAATTGCCCTGCGATGTACCGGCATCGCTTGCAGAACCGCTTGTGGTCGTTGAACCGTTGCAGGCTGAGAGCATTGATGTTGCCATAGCCGCTGTGATCGCACAAGCGAGAATTCTCTTTGAGAGTTTCATTTTAGTCCTCCTTTAAGTTACTCTTGCGTGTATACGTTTACACCAAGATGTTTATATTATAACCGAAAAGTGAATAAATTTCAATTCACTATTTCTACAGTTTATCAGTTTAAATTTCAGCTATTTTGCACAAAAGTGCGGAGCGTAATATGTGAAAATTTAATCAAATGTATGTAAATTTAAGTGATAACATTAAGAAGATTTAAGTAAACAGCTTCGCACGGCAAATCGGCACCCGTCGTAAACGGCTCTGTATTCCCGAAAATCCGTATTCTCCGCTTTGCCTTGTCCGTACCGCCGACAGCGAGAAGCCATCGCAGCATTACCTCACGTCACGGCTTGAAACAGCCGCAGAATATCACTCTGTTTGTTAAGATAAACCGATAATTCCTTTGTCAAGGCACGCTTTGAGCATTAACCGTTTTGTTTCGCCGTTGCTTTCAAAATAAACCGTACCGATTCCGTTTTTGTCGATATTCTTAATTTCACCTTTGCCGAAAGAGCTGTGATATATCCTGTCCCCTGCTTTGAGGCTTATATCCTCTGTCTTTTTCGGTATCGGCTTTTCGGCGGTAACATTCAGCTTTTCAAGTTCCTCACTCTTTATATATGTTACCGTGCGGTCACGGTCCGTTAGCATTTCGGCAAGCGTTTTAAGCTCGGTCTTACCGCTTGTGTAGCGTATGCACAGCTTTTCCGCACAGCAGGCGATAATAATGCCTCTGCCGTTTTTGCCGTCGCAGTAAACACGACCGAGCATATCTCTTGCAAACAGAGAAAAGAATATATCGTTGCTGTCAGTGTATTCTATCGGCAGATTTTTCTCTATCTCGTCAAGGAATTCCGAGCTTTCGCCCTTGCACGAAAACAGATACAACTCTTTTCTGGCTCTTGTCACAGCAACATAGAACAGCCTCCGCTCCTCCTCGTATTGCTTTATATCCTCCTTATCATTCAGCTTGTCCTTAGTGATGCACGGCAGTACATCGTCTATTACATCGAGCAGATAAACGCAGTCATATTCAAGCCCCTTGCTTGAATGCACGGTAGACAGCGTGAATTTGCTGAATGAATCGTCCTTATGCTCCGCCATGATCCCGCTCAGTTCAGAAAGCCTGTCTATAAGCTCCGCACTGCTGTTTACGTTTCTCGCAAGCATACGGAGAATATCATATTTGTTTTCGTCAAGCCCGTTCTTGTGGGCATAATCCGCATACTGCATCCCGTGCAGGATGATGCTCAGCACTTCCGTTGCACTGCTGCTTTGCGCCTGCCGCATCAGCTGAGCCGTCTGTTGTATATTCCGCTTTGAATTTACGCTGATTTGAGTACCTGTATCAATGCCGAGCAGTGCGTCGGTTATCGTGATATGCCTCTGCAAGCTAATTTTGCAAGCCGCCTCGGCGGTCTGCTTTGTTATATAAAGCCCTATTTTATAGTATATCGCCATAAAGCTGTCAATGTCATACGGGTTATTGATGAATCTGATTATTTCCGTGATGTCAAGCACAGGCCTGCTTGTGAAAAAGGTCTTTTCACCGCCCTTCAGCCTGTATGGGATATTGTTCCTTTCGAGCATATCGACAAGAACGACCGCACTGCCGTTGTTTCTGAAAAGTGCCGCTGTCTGCTGTTCGTTTCTTGCGGCGATACCGCACAGAAAGTCATATTGAGCGTTTCTGCGTTCACAGCGTACAATGCGGACGGGTATACCTGATTTGTTCACAGCACGGATAGTCTTTTCACGTCTGAAACGATTGCACTTTACGAACGAATCCGCCACCCCGATAATTTCGGGAGTAGAGCGGAAATTCTGCTCCATGAACAGTATCTGTGCGTTTTTATACGTCTTTTCGAAGTCGATGAGCGCCTCAGGGTATGCTCCCCTGAAAGCGTAGATGCTCTGATCCTCATCGCCTACCATAAATATATTACCGCTTTTTGCGGCAAGCAGGCGAATGATCTCGTGCTGTATCTTAGATGTATCCTGCGCCTCGTCAACACAGATGTAGCGGAATCTTCCGTTAAAGTATGCAAGTATATCGGGATATTTACGGAGTATCTCAAGAGCCGTCACCATCTGATCGTCATAGTCCATAAGCGAGCGTGACGACAGCGCAAGGTTGTACTCCCTGTATATTCTCAGCGTGTCATAGCCACTGCCCGAAAGCGCTTCTATCTCCTCGTCCGACAGCATCATATTCTTTGCAAAAGTTATCATAGCACCGATGTCATTTATGGTAGCAGTGTCCGCAAATTCACCTGTGACAAGGCGATAAACCTCGCTTATCAGCCGTTTGCGGTCGCCCTCCCTGCTCATAAGATGCGGCACGTTTTCATCCGTGTATACCGTGGAGAAATACTCGATGATCTTGGCGGACAGACCGTTTATTGTCCTTATTTCAAGACCTGCGCCGCATTCGCTTCCGAAACGGTCGGCAAACCTCTTTTTCAGTTCAAGCGTAGCGGCTCTGGTATAGGTCACCGCCAGTATCTCAGAGGGGCTGATGCCACAGCAATTTATCATATATCCAAGCCTCGTTATAAGCACGGTCGTCTTTCCGCTGCCGGGTACGGCAAGCAGTAAAACCGCTCCCTGTACAGCCTTGACAGCGGTATTCTGCTGTTCGCTCATTTCAGCCATAAAGCGTTTTTCAAATTCGTTTTCGGTCATAGAAAGCCCTCCGTTTATACGGTTATTTTATCATAAATGATCTCCCCTTGCAACAATATAACGGATGGCGGGAAATGAAAAATGTGAAAATTTGCGAAAAAGGCTTTTCATAAAGCGGATTTTGTGGTATGATAAATATATATGTACATTTTGAGGTGAGAAGATGAACGCACAGGAATTATCCGCCCTTATAAAACAGGCGCAGACAGGCGATACGGAAGGTTACGCACAGCTTTACAGAGCCGTGTACAGACCTGTATATAAAATAGCGAGAATGGCAATGAAAAGCGAGGATGCCGCTGTAGAGGCGGTACGCCTGACAGTGCTTGACAGCTTTGCGGCACTGCCTGCGGCAAGGCTTACTTCATCGCCGCAGTTCATAGAATGGCTCGTAAAAATACTCTGCACTAAGATAAGACACATCAACAAAACGGGCGGTGAGCTATGCACAAAGACAGATAGCGGCTCGGAGATAAGAAATGCGCTCAACGATCTGCCCGACATAGAGCGTCTTGTACTCAGCGTCAGCACGGTGTGCGGATGCAGTGCGGAGAAAACCGCTAAACTGTGCGGCTATACCGAAGAAACGGTAGGGGTCTGCCTTACCAATGCAGAGGTAACATTGAAAGCACAACTGCTTTCGGGATCGAATATCTGACGGAGGAAGAAAATAGATGGTTAGTCTGGAACAAAAGATAAAAGAATACGTTTCTTCCTTAGAGATACCTGACAGAGTAAAACCGGAAGAAATAAGGAGATTGCTCGAGGATAACGGAGATATGACCGCAGGAGTATTTCTGCGTAAGCTAAAGGAGCTTAAAATAAGCGGTTCGGATTTTCTTGAGCTTTTAGGAAACAGCAAAATCGGTAATATGGAGTTCAGAAGAATAGAGGAAAACCCTCATCTGAAGTTCGATGAGCTTTTGCAGATACTGGATAATTCCGTTCTGAGCGGAGAAGATTACCGTATGATAATTGCGGTCGCCACTCAGCGTAAGGAGCTTGCAGAGCAGAGAAAGCGCCGTGAAGAAGAAACACTCCGCCGTATGACTGAGGAGCTTACCGCAAAAAAGAACGTTCATAAAGAAGAAGAAACAGGAACAAAGCAGGAAGATACAGCCGATATATCGGAAAGCAAACCTGAAGCAAACACACAGGAAGCACCCGACAGTGAGAAGCTTTCTGCGGCTGAGGCGCTTATTCTTCGTATGCAGAAAGAAATTGACAGCGAAGAAAATGTCGAAACTGTAGAAAATACATCGAATTATACAGACAGTAATACAGATTTGCCCGAATCCGAGCAGAAAAACGTTGAGGAAACTCCTGCCGCAGAAGCCGAAGAAGATAATGCGGAAAAGGAAAGCATTGCTACGCAGGAAGAAAGCACCCCGACCGATAACTCCGACAGCGACAGCAAAAGCATAACTATGGAGTTCTGCATACCGGCACCGCCTGTCGCAGAAGCTGATCCTGCAGGCGAGGAAGCGGAAGATTTTGACGGCATAATATCCGATGATGAAAAGATAGGCAGTAACGCAAGGGAGATAGGCAGTGCCATAGGCGAGCTTATGGACAGCAATGCGGATTATGACGTATCCGATGATAAGGAGGATTGCGTTGTCATAAAGCGCAGAAAGGGCTGTCTTATCACATCGTTTATAGGTGCGGCAATACTTGTCGCAGGAGGAATCACACTGAATCAGCTCAGAGCCTGCAAAATAATTCCCGACCTTACATATGATATTCCCGAAAAGGTCGAGCAGAACATAGACAGCTATGAAACGCTTCTGAATGAAGCCGCAGCCGCACGGGACAAGATTAGCTATCAGCTTCCCGACACCTTCGTGACGGTCGAAAAGAAGCCTGTCGCTCTGCCGAAAAACGTGTACGGCGATAATCTGGTCGCTACGGTAAAAGATACAGAGATATGCGGTGCTAAGGAAAAGGACGGCAAGCTCAGCGACAATTTCAGCTTTGAAACAGGTCTTACCGATGCAGGAATAGTTAAGTGCGGAGAGTATTTTGCGGTTGTCGGCAGTAAGGACAACGCAACGGTTATCCGCACCTATGACGAAAGCGGAATGTTAAGCGGAAAAGCGACCGATGAATATATACTTTCAGGAGAACTTGTTGATTTATATACAAACGGTAATAAAGTTTATGCTGTAACGAAAGACAGCTTTGATATTGATAAAGCCGAATCGGAGAAACCGGAAACGTTTGTTCCTGCATACACGCATAAAGGAACAACGCAGACTGTTGAATTTGAAAATATGCTGGTACCGTCTTATGTAAGCGGACTTAACTATTATACCGCAACAATGATAGCTCCTGCAGGAGATAATGAGGTTATGACGAAAAGCGTCATAGTCGGTGACATCGGCGGATGTTCGGTAAACTCTGACGGAATGTATGCGACCGACACGAGCAGGATAAACAATAATTATTCCACACAGATTGCCTATGTAATGTTTGACGATCTGATGAGCAGTATGATAACCGGAGTATCCGATGTTGCTCTTAATCCCGGTCTGGTTATTGCGATGGATGATAACTTTGCGGCTTTCGGAGAAATATACACCGGCGATGAACGTCATAATGTCATTATCACAACGAGCAAAACGCTCGGCAATATAAATTTCTGTGCAGGCATCGCAGACGGACAGCGGATAGCTTCGATAAGCGGTATAGGAAAAACCGTTACCGTAACATCATACGGCGATGAGCCTATGCAGTACAGCGTGAATGCCGACAACGGCGAACAGGCGGAAAACACAGAAAACACCAACAGCGTGAAGCTGAACGACAATGTGACAGCGCAGGTTACCGTAAAGGCTGACAAGGACGGAAACAGACAGGGCATACTGCTTGCCGTAGGCGGCGACAAGAAAGCGGAGGTCACCATCACCGCAGAAAGCAATACTTCGGGCGACTGGAACAGCTATCTTACAAGCCCCGTGTGCGACGATATTTCACAGCTTGCCTATTATGAAAAGGACGGAAAGATAACAATCGGAATACCCGTTATGTACTTTGACGGAATATCGCAGGTCAGCGTTTGCAAGTTCTACAGCTATGCCGACGGAAAGCTGTCCGAGCTTGGAAACATAACGCTGTATGACGAAAAGTATACCACGCTTTACTGCGATATAATCGGCGGCGACAAGCCGTATATACTTACAATGTGGGATAACCGTGTGATTACGGCAAGCATTGATAAGATAAAGGTAATATCGGATACCGTTTTCAAGACGGTTGAAAAGAAGGATACCGCAACCGACAGCAAAACAGAAAGCAAGACAGAGAGCAAAACCGACAGCAAGCCCGAAAGCAATACCGAAAGCAAAACGGACAGCAAGCCCGAAAGCACCGCTGACAGCAAGAGCGAATAAGGTGGTAATATTATGCACGAAGAACTTCTGACAGCGGCGATAGAATATGACAAGGGCGACCCTAAAAGGATACAGCACTTTATAAAAGTACACAGCTTCGCAAGGCTTATCGGTAAGCAGGAGAAGCTGTCGGACGAAATGATGAAAGCTCTTGAAACTGCGGCGATACTTCACGATATAGGCATTCACGAGGGCGAACGGCTCTACGGCAGAAATGACGGCGAGATACAGCAAAAGCTCGGTCCCGGTATCGCAAAGGAAATTCTTGAGTCGGTCGGCGGATATGAGGATGTCGCAGAGCGTGTGACGCATCTTATCGCCCGCCACCACACATATACGGATATTGACGGCAAAGACCTGCAGATACTCATCGAGGCAGATTTCATAGTAAATCTGTACGAGGATAGCGCAAGCAAAAATGCGGTCAGAAATGCGTATGAGAAAATATTTGTCACCGAAAGCGGAAAAAAGATACTGAAAGACAGCTTCGGGATATAAAACGGCGTTATTATCGGCAGACACCGCAAAATACAGGCTTAAACATAACAAAAAGGCTGACGATAAAAGGATTATTATTAAAGCCACGCAGTGAAATATATCACCAACACCGCCGAAAACATTTTCAGTGACGATAGAGTATTAATATTTTCGTGAGTGTATCTGTGCAACTGCACTGACATTGACTCTTCAAAAAACCGCACTATCCCTTACTTTGCACCAACACCCTTGCCTCCCTTGTCAAAGGTGAGGTGCTGTCACCCGAAAAAAATTCGGGCGACTACCGGAGGGATTGCCACATCAACCCTCGCCCATATCAACCCTTCCAAAACCGCACTATCCCTCGAAAATCGCCAACACCCTTGCCTTTTAATGAACGCTCTGTTGGTTTCGCACTATTCTTAGCCAAGCGCTATCACCCTTGCCTCCCCTCGAAAAAGGGGAGGTGGCACGGCTGGTAAAAGTTAAGCTTTTATCTATACAAAGCTTAGAAAATCTGTCCTTAATATCTCTCAAACAAATCCGAGCCGTGACGGTGGGGATTGTAGTTGTTTAGCAGTTGTTTTCCTAATTACTTGGTTCTTTCCCTCTTTCATATTGACAAGTGTACCCACTCGAATAGCGAACCCAAGAAGTGCTGTCTGACAAAAAGAACTATCGGTAGCCTTTTATCATATTCAGAGCAGAATGATATAACAGAAGTACATCAGATAAAAGACTTTCAAAAAGCTAAAGGCTGACGCATAATCACGTCAGCCTTTTCTGCATTTAATTTTATGTCGCTCAGTTCTTGCTCAGATATTCATCGATGCTCTGAGCCGCCTGCTTACCTGCACCCATAGCGAGTATTACTGTAGCCGCACCTGTAACTGCATCACCGCCGGCATAAACACCCTCACGGGTCGTCTGCATTGTGTCTTCGTTAACAACAAGACAACCTCTCTTGTTGGTGTCAAGACCGGGAGTTGTGCTTCTGATAAGGGGATTGGGAGATGTACCGATTGACATGATGACCGTGTCAACGGGAAGCTCAAAGTTGCTTCCTTCCTTAGCGATAGGCTTACGTCTGCCGCTTGCATCAGGCTCGCCGAGTTCCATCTCAATGCACTCCATAGCTCTTACTCTGCCGTTCTCATCACCGAGTATCTTGACAGGATTGTTGAGGTTCTTGAAGATGATGCCCTCTTCCATAGCGTGATGTACTTCTTCCTTACGGGCAGGCATTTCTTCCATGCCTCTGCGGTATACAATGTATACATTTTCAGCACCAAGACGCTTAGCGCATCTTGCAGCGTCCATTGCAACGTTACCGCCGCCGACAACTGCTACCGACTTGCTCTTGATGATAGGCGTATCATAATCGTCAAGATAAGCCTTCATAAGATTTGTTCTTGTGAGGTACTCGTTAGCTGAGTAAACACCGATGAGATCTTCGCCCTCGATACCCATGAATGAGGGAAGACCTGCACCCGAGCCGATGAAGATAGCCTTGTAGCCCATCTCAAATAGTTCGTCAACCGACAGAACACGGCCGATGACCATGTTTGTCTTTACTTCAACACCGAGATCCTGAAGGTTTTCTACTTCCTTCTTAACTATAGCCTTGGGAAGTCTGAATTCGGGGATACCGTAAACCAGAACACCGCCTGCTGTATGGAATGCTTCAAATACTGTTACTTCGTAACCCTTCTTTGCAAGGTCGCCTGCACAGGTAAGACCTGAAGGGCCTGCACCTACAACTGCAACCTTCTTGCCGTTCGACTGGGGCTTAACAGCCTTTGCATCGCTGTGCTTCATGTGATAGTCTGCACAGAAACGCTCAAGACGTCCGATAGATACGCTCTCGCCCTTGATACCTCTTACGCACTTGCCCTCGCACTGATTTTCCTGAGGACAAACACGGCCGCTGATTGCGGGGAGGCTGTTTGTGCTTGTGATTATCTCGTACGCTTCTTCAAACTTGCCCTCTGCAACCTTCGCTACAAATTCGGGTATTCTTACGTTAACGGGGCAACCGCTTACGCAGGGCTTGTTCTTACAGTTAAGGCAACGTGATGCTTCTTCCATTGCCATTTCTTCTGTATATCCCATTGCAACTTCGAGGAAGTTCTTGTTTCTTACGTTAGGGTCCTGTTCGGGCATAGGAACCTTAGTTAATGACATATTAGGCATTTTCTTATCGTCCTTTCCTTACTGCTCAGCCTTGTAAAGTCTGCAGTGTTCTCTGTCGTGAGCTTCTTTTTCCTTGTATGTCGAGTTACGCTTCATCAGCTCGTCAAAGTTTACTAAATGACCGTCAAAGTCAGGACCGTCAACACACGCAAACTTGATTTCTCCGCCGACATTTACACGGCAGCCGCCGCACATACCTGTACCGTCGATCATAATAGGATTGAGTGATACAAGTGTCTTAATGCCGTAAGGACGGGTAACCTCACAGACAAACTTCATCATAGGTACAGGACCTATCGCAACAACGAGATCGTACTTGTTGCCTGCGTCAATAAGGCTCTGGAGCTTGTTTGTAACAAAGCCCTTTTCGCCGTATGAACCGTCATCTGTCGTGATATAGAAGTTTGTGCTTGCCTTCTTGAATTCGTCCTCAAGGATAACTATATCCTTGTTTCTGAAGCCTGCGATAACATCAACATCAACACCCTCGTTGAATAACTGCTTTGCAGAAGGATAAGCGATAGCGTTACCTACGCCGCCACCGATAACACATACCTTCTTTGCACCCTCAAAGTCTGTTGCCTTACCGAGAGGGCCTACAAAGTCGAGCAGTGCATCGCCCTCCTTGAGCTGTGATAAAAGCATAGTAGTCTGACCTACTATCTGGAATATGATGGTAATAGTACCCTTTTCTCTGTCATAGTCAGAAATGGTAAGAGGTATTCTCTCGCCCTTTTCGTCAACACGCAGAATGATGAACTGACCTGCCAACGCCTTCTTCGCAATGAAGGGAGCGTCTACCTCCATCAGTACAACGTTTTCGTTGAGCTGACGTCTTTTGAGTATTTTATACATTGAAAAAACCTTTCCTTTCGTTATATATGGGAGCATCTGTAAAAATACAGACGCTTCAAATCGCCACACATAAGTATAGCAGATTGGCGGAAAAAATTCAAGCGTTTTCGATATTTATATATTGAATAGCACCATTACTTAAAGTAATGATAAAAATCGACCCGTTACGGCAAAAACTCTTTAAATACCCGATTTTCTGCGGTTTGAGCAACCTTGCGGGCCGTAAGTCATATATCGACCTTTTTCTCGTTGACAAAAACTGCATTATGAGATATAATTATAATGTTATTGTAAAATTGGGTTAAATGTGTAAAGACTGAAAATGCCTTTATTCAAATCCGGGAGGCTTAATGAAAAAGAAAAAATCGAATAAGCTGAATCTTATTATTTGCGCAATTGCATTCGTATTCATGATCTTCTATGTGTATTTTGTGGACGGATTTGATAATCTTGTCAATTCAATTCAGAAGATAAATGTCGGATTCCTGTTCATAGCGATGGGCCTTATGATAGTATACTGGCTGCTGGAGGCGCTCGGCGTTCATGCGGCGCTGAGGGCTACATACCCTAAGGCGAAGTTCAGCAGAACATTTATGACGACCCTGCTCGGTCAGTATTTCAACTGTATCACTCCGTCGTCAACGGGCGGTCAGCCTATGCAGGTGTATTACTTCACGAAGTTCGGCGTTCCTATGTCACACGCAATGACATCTCTGCTGAGCAAATTCATAATGTATCAGTTTGTGCTGACAGGCTATTCCGCCGTGGTGCTTATAGCCCGTTTCAATAATTTCTCTACCGACTACGCACCGCTTATGGCGCTTGTAATTCTTGGATTTATCATAAATACTATCGTAATAATACTGCTTTTTATGCTGGCGTTTTTCAAGAAGCCCGTAAAGAAGATGGCTGTATGGGCTGTAAAACTGCTTGCAAAGATACACATTTTCAAGTTCCGCTTTATAAAGAGCGAGGAAGACAAGATAAAGAAAATCAAGTCCGTAGAGGAAATTGTAGACGAATATCATGATAATTTCGTGTTCATCAAGAAAAAACCGTGGCTTATCATAAGACTTATCATCTATAATGTAATTCAGCTCACGGCTTACTTCTCAATCTCGTATGTAATTTATCTCGGCTTCGGACTTTCGGGTACGGATTATCTGACGATTATTTCCTGTCAGGCATTCGTTCTGATGATTTCCGGTTTTATGCCCCTGCCGGGTGCTCTCGGTGCGGCAGAGGGAAGCTATACGCTGTTCTTCAGCAATATATTCATCGGCTCGGACGGCACAAAATATGTCGGTATCTCAACATTTATATGGAGATTCTTAACGTTCTACCTTCCGATAATCGCAGGACTTATTCTGTCAACCTTTGTCGGAAAGTTTATGAATGTCGAAGCCCCCGACAAGTCAACGATCAAGCTTACCGAAGAAGAGCTTAAAGGCGACCCGATAGACTGATTGCTTAAAATTTACAAAATATTCTTACGGCAGAGGGTGTATGCTTTCTGCCGTTTGCTGTATCTGGAGCGCAAAGTAAAACAAGCCGAAAACGGCTCTGCAAAGCCAATGCAACCGCAAATTTACATGAAAATATTCAAAAGCAACATGAAGTTTATAGACCTTATACGCTGATTATGCTAATATGACGACAGACAGAAAAGCTGTCGGAAAGGATATGTATATATGAGCTTAGGAACAAATATTCAGTTTTACAGAAAGCAAAAAAATATGACGCAGGAGGATTTGGCAGAGTTTATGAACGTGTCACGTCAGACTGTGTCAAAGTGGGAATCTGACACTGCGTTTCCCGAAACTGATAAGCTTATCACGCTGAGCGATTACTTTGGCTGCACGCTTGACGAACTGATTAAGGGCAGTGCAGAAGAAAACTTTACGGAAGATGCCGCAGGATATGATAAGGAAATGAACAGCTTTACAAGGGCTATCTGTCTTGGTACAGAAACTGTGCTTGCAGGTGTTACCACACTGCTTTTTACGGTAGTTCTAGGACTTGATGAAACCATAGCTGCGGCGATATTCATGCTGTTTGTGACAGTTGGCACGGCGATATTTATAGTAAGCGGCATACGACACGACAACTATGTCAAGGAAAATCCCAATATCAAGCCGTTTTACAGCGTAGAGCAGATAAAGGCATTCAGAAATAAATTCCCCGCTGTTATCGCCGGCGGTACGGTGCTTGTACTGTTCGGCGTAATTGCATTGATGGTAATGCAGAGCTTTGTCGACAAGGTTGTACCTGATGTTATGACCGAGGAAAGCTTTGATGCGCTGTGCGCGGCGGTTCTGCTTTTATGTGTTACCGTTGCCGCGCCTATGTTTATATACGGCGGTATGCAGTATGCAAAGTATGATATTGAAGAGTACAACAAGGAAAATAACCCCGACAAGCCGTTCGCGGACAGACTTATGTCGGCTATATCCGGCGGTATAATGCTTGCGGCGACTATTGTGCTTTTTATAATGGGATTTTGTTTTGATAACTGGGAATTGTGCTGGATAGGTTATCCGATAGGCGGTGTTCTTATAGGGATTGTAAACTGTATATTCGGCGCTGTAAAAAAATAAGCAGATACTTGCATAATTTTTGTGAATATGGTACAATTAAAGAGCGATAACTGTTACAGTTCTTACAGCAACAGCTATCGTAATAAATAATTTGAGGAATTTTCACCGTGAACCCTTTATTGATTGTACTGTATGTTTTACTCGGATTGCTTGCGGTATACGCCGTACTGTTTCTTATTGCGGTACTCCGTGCCGTATTTATGAAGAAAGAATTTGCTGATGATAAGCCGTTCGATCCGTATAAGGACGGTATCGACTGCGACACCCACGCAGAGCATCTGTCGAAGATTATACAGGTACCTACCGTAAGTATCCGTGGCAGAAACGACAACACCGAGATTTATAAATTCCACGACCTGCTTGAACAGCAGTACCCGAATATCCACAGGGTATGCGAGCGTGTCGATATTGACGGAGCGTTGCTGTTTATATGGAGAGGCAAGGATAAGAACCGCAACCCGATATGCCTTATGTCGCATCAGGACGTTGTTCCTGCCGACAGCGAAAAGTGGAAGTATGACGCTTTTTCTGGCAAAATAGCCGAGGGCAAGATATGGGGCAGAGGTACGGTCGATACTAAGGGCGCATTATGCGCCATACTCGAAAGCATAGAGGAGCTTATAAAAGAGGGCTTCACCCCCGTGTGCGATGTCTATGTCGGCAGCTCCAACAACGAGGAAATAACCGGCGACGGCGCAGTAAAGACGGTTGAATATCTTTATGAAAAGGGCATACATTTCGATTTGGTTATGGACGAGGGCGGCTCTGTAATGTCATACGAGGACAGTGCCAAGGGCAGAATGGTAGCCCACAACGCAATGATAGGCATACTCGAAAAGGGCAGAGCCAACATAAAGTTCACTGCAAGGAGCAGAGGCGGCCACGCAAGCGTACCGTTCAACAATAATCCCTTTGCAAAGCTGTCAAAGCTGATGTATATAATCGAACACAGAAACCCGTTCAAGAAAAGGATAACCCACCCCGCAAGAGTGCAGTATCACGCTATGGCGCCGTATATGCACCACTTCAGACACCGCCTGCTGTACGGAAATCTGTGGCTTTTCGCCCCGATAGCACCGTACATAATGCACAGGATAGGCGGGCCTGCGGGAGCGGTCGTAAAGACCACCTGCATATTCACTATGGCAGAGGGAAGCAAGGGTGCAAACGTGATTCCCGAAAAAGCAAGTGTTACCGCAAACTGTCGATTTATGGTGCATGAGCCTTTACCTCAGTCGTATAAAAAGCTCGGAAAGCTGTGCCACAAGCTCGGCATTTCTATGGAAATGCTGGCAGGCTTTGACGTTCCGCCCGTTGCAGATATGAACTGCTATGCGTATAAGTATGTCAACAAGAGAATAAAGGAAACCTTCGGCGATATACCGAGAATACCTTATATAATGCTTGCAGGCACCGACTCACGCCATTATACGAAGATATGCGACTGCGTACTGAGATTCGTTCCGCTTATGATGACGGGCGCACAGCTTAACAGCGCACACGCAATTAACGAAAACCTCAGCGTAGAATCGCTTGAACGAGGAATAGTTTTCTATCACGATTTCATAAAAAATTACGGCTCAGAGTTGTAATGCGGACATAACCGTGTCGGAAATCTCTGAAAGATAATATGGCGGCGGATAGTTCCGCCGCTTCAGTCTGTCGATAAACCTATATAATTTTTGAAAATGGGGTTTGGGGCGTAGCCCCAAGCGGGGTGAGGGCGGCAGCCCCACACTCAGCCCCTTCCCGAGGGGAAGGGGTTTGGGGATAGGGATAGAGAATTTGCTCTATTTTTATAAATACAGACTTTTCCTACAACCTATTGCGGCGGATAGTTCCGCCGCTTTTTTCTTACCCACTCGGCATTTTTGACGAAAAAACACCGCCCGAATTGCAAAAGTCATTGACAATACCCAAATTAGATAGTATAATAATATAGTACGCAGGCGAAATTCGCCATAGCGGAATTCGGAAACACGGTAATTCACCGTAATATAACATGGAGGCTTTTGGTAATGAGAGTTTACAACTTTAGCGCAGGTCCTGCGGTACTTCCCGAAGAAGTACTTAAAGAAGCAGCAGATGAAATGCTTGACTACAAAGGAACGGGTATGTCCGTTATGGAGATGTCCCACCGCTCAAAGGCATATGATGCAATTATAAAGGAAGCAGAAAAGGATATCCGTGACCTTATGAATATCCCCGACAACTACAAGGTTCTGTTCTTACAGGGCGGTGCGTCACAGCAGTTCGCCGCAGTTCCCATGAACCTTATGAAGAACGGCAAGGCTGCTTACATAATCACAGGTCAGTGGGCTAAGAAGGCATATCAGGAGGCACAGAAGTACGGCGAGGCTGTAGCTGTTGCATCATCGGCAGATAAGACATTCTCTTATATCCCCGATTGCTCGGATCTTGATATTCCCGAAGACGCAGACTACGTTTACATCTGCGAAAACAATACTATCTACGGCACAAAGTTCTGGCAGTTACCCAACACAAAGGGTAAGGATCTTGTAGCCGATGTATCTTCCTGCTTCTTATCAGAGCCTGTAGACGTAACAAAGTACGGCGTTATCTACGGCGGTGTTCAGAAGAACGTTGGCCCTGCCGGTGTTGTTATCGCTATAATCCGTGAAGACCTCATCAGAGATGACGTTAACCCCGCAACTCCTACAATGCTCAAGTGGAAGACGCAGGCTGATGCCGATTCTCTTTACAATACACCTCCCTGCTACGGTATCTATATCTGCGGCAAGGTGTTCAAGTGGATAAAGAAGATGGGCGGCCTTGAGGCTATGAAGGCTCACAATGAGAAGAAGGCAAAGATTCTTTACGATTTCCTTGATCAGTCCAAGCTGTTCAAGGGTACGGTAGAGAAGAAGGATCGTTCGCTGATGAACGTACCTTTCGTAACAGGCAACGAGGAGCTTGACGCAAAGTTTGTAAAGGAAGCTACAGCAGCAGGCTTTGTAAACCTCAAGGGTCACAGAACCGTAGGCGGTATGAGAGCTTCTATCTACAACGCTATGCCTATCGAGGGTGTTGAAAAGCTCGTTGAGTTCATGAAGAAGTTTGAAGCCGAAAACGCTTAAGCACTGATTTTAATTAAGTACAGGAGGATATACCAATGTACAACGTAAAGACATTAAATAAGATTGCCGCTTGCGGTACAGACCTTCTTGACAGAAGCAAGTACACTGTAGGCGACGATATAGACAATCCGCAGGCAATACTCGTTCGTTCCGCTTCTATGCACGAAATGGAGCTTGGCGATGATTTACTCGCTATCGCAAGAGCAGGTGCAGGCGTAAACAATATTCCCGTTGACAAGTGCAGTGAAAAGGGTATCGTAGTATTCAATACTCCCGGTGCAAACGCAAACGCAGTAAAGGAGCTTGTAATACTCGGTCTGCTCATCAGCAGCCGTAAGGTCACAGCCGCTATCGACTGGGCAAAGACCTTAAAGGGCAAGGGCGACGAAGTAGGCAAGCTTGTTGAAAAAGGCAAGAGCCAGTTCGTAGGTCCTGAGATAAAGGGCAAGAAGCTCGGTGTCATAGGTCTTGGCGCAATCGGCGCATTAGTTGCAAACGCAGCCGCTGAGTTGGGTATGGAAGTTATAGGTGCAGACCCGTTCCTTTCTGTACAGGGCGCTCTCAACCTTTCAAACAAGGTTAAGTATGTAAAGAGCAACAAGGAAATTTTCGAAACCTGCGACTATATCACAGTACACGTTCCGCTTACTCCCGAAACAAAGGATATGATAAACGCAGACGTTATCAAGACAATGAAGAAGAACGTCCGCATTATGAACTTTGCAAGAGGCGGTCTTGTTAACGAGGACGCAGTTGTTGAAGCTCTCGCAAACGGCGGTATGGCGGCTTATGTTACCGACTTCCCCGGCGACAAGATACTCGGTGTTGACGGTGTTGTTGCACTTCCTCACCTCGGAGCTTCCACTCCCGAAAGTGAAGATAACTGCGCTGTTATGGCTGCAAACGAAATCAAGGATTATCTTGAGAACGGCAACATTGTAAACAGCGTAAACCTCCCCAACGTTTCAATGTCAATGACAGGTGACGCTAAGATTTGCGTTATCCACAAGAACGTTGAAGGCCTTATCGCAAAGATTACGACCTGCATCACTGAGGCAGGTATGAACATTGAGAACATGGAGAGCAAGTCAAAGAAGGACTATGCTTATACGGTTCTTGACGTTAAGGGCAATGCAGATAGCGTAGCCGACAAGATAAGAGCAGGAGAAGCTGTGATTTCTGTAAGAGTTATCAAGTAATCAAAAACAATAAGATAAATTATGAACCGCCGTGTTTCGCACGGCGGTTTCAGTTTGGAGAAAAAGTCTGTATTTATAAAAATAGAGCAAATTCTCTATCCCTATAAGAACGCTTTGTGGGCTTTGCGTCATGCAAAGCCTTTGGGCTTTCTATCTAGGCATCCTTGCCGAAACCCCAAACCCCTTCCCCATGGTGAAGGGCTGTGTATGCTTAGTTGGCTCTGCATCGTGCAGAGCATTCGGGCATACACGCCCGGCGTCCGTGCCGGGCTGAGTGTGGGGCTGCCGCCCTCATCCCGCTTGGGGCTACGCCCAAAGCAAGGACGCTTTGGTTGCTTGCCAAAAGTTTTGCACGATGCAAAACCAACATAGCAAGCACGCTTAACACCCATTTTCAAAAATTATATAGGTTTATCGACAGTCTGTAATCGCCGTGTTTCGCACGGCGGTTTTACACTTATGTACAGAATACACAAAATCCCGCCGATAATTTCGGCTATAATTTAACGCTTGCTACCTTGCAATGCAAGGTACATTGTGTTATACTTAATACAACGAAACAGAAAGGAGCGGTGTATGAATCCACAACTTAAAAGAGGAACGCTGGAACTGTGCGTACTGGCTCTGCTGTCAGACCGTGATTGCTACGGTTATGAGCTTGTAAATGCAATTTCGGAGAGCATCCATATCACAGAGGGAACAATTTATCCGCTTATGAAACGGCTTAAAGACGAGGGGTGCATCACCTCCTATCTTGTAGAATCAAGCGAGGGCCCTTCAAGAAAGTATTATTCGCTGACCGACATCGGCAGAAAGAAGCTGTCGGTACAGATAAGCGAATGGTCGGATTTCTATAAGTCCGTCAATAAGATACTCGGTATTGATTGAAGAAAGGAATCGAATTATGACTTACAACACTAAAGCAGAGTTTATGGCGGCTCTGAAATCACAGGCTGAGAAATATTCATTATCGTTCGGGGAAATGGCAGAGGATTTTGAACGTCATTTCTCGGAGGGAGAGGAAAACGGCGAAACCGAAAGCGAGATATGCGCAAAGCTTGGAGATCCCGTTGAGATAGTAAAGGATTATGCCGGAGAAGAAGCCGAAGGCACGTTTGACAAAGGCGACACAGCAGAGCGCATCTTACGTTTTCCCGGCAGTAAAGAAACGTCTGTTTCAAAGTATTTAATGCTCGATGCGTTTGTCGTTGATTTATCGTTTATCTTCGTTGTGATATTTACACTTGGGTACATTATAATAACAGCGGCTTTTATGCTGACGGGAATAATCGGCATTGCTTCTGCATTTTTATCATCAGCTCCCGAAAGTGCGGCTACGCTTCTTTTCGGCAAAGAATTCAACGTGTTTGCAGGACTTGCGATTATCGGTATAAGCGGCTTTATGACTGTACTCATACCGACAGCTGTTAAAAAATGTATCGAAATATTCAAAAAGGCAGTACAAATAAGCAAAAATACATTCGCCGACAGGGAGGAAGAATTCTGATGAAAAAGATAATACTTATAATATCAGCTGCACTTCTGGCTGCAGGAATTATCGGATGCGCAATTTTAGCTGTTCCGGTTGCGGTAAAGGGCGAGCAGTATATGAATGATAAAATGAAGTCGAAAATGGAAACCACAACATTCGTTTTTGACAAAAACAATGAGAACGGACAGCAAAATAACTTTACACAAATAAATCTGGATATACAAAGAGCAAATGTGGTTTTCCGCTTCAACAAAGAAGATAAGACGACCGTGAATTACAGCACACCGGATAAGAACAAGAAACTGACCTGCTTTGTGGATAACGGAAAGCTTCATATATACGAAAGTCGTGAGCCGTTACTTTTTTCCATGCTTATGTTCGGCGATGTGCTGACCCGTATAGAAATATCGCTCCCCGAAAGATACAGAGATACCGACAAGCTGAGCGGTCTGCGGATATATTCAGGTGCAGGCTCTGTCAGCGGTGACATTCCGTATACCGAAACAACGGAAATCCTGCTTTCAAGCGGAAAGGTTAATGTTACAGCTATGACGGGAGATATGAAGATCGACATCGGATCGGGTAAGGCGGAGGTTTCAGGTCGTGGCGGCGAAAATACCGTAACTGCAGAAACGCTGAATGTGGAATGCAGGAGCGGAAGCGTTGCACTGAACAACTTCAATGCAAAGAACGCCGAGTTCAAGTTAGGCTCAGGAAATGTCACAGCTACAGGAAATATGGGTAAAATCAAGGCAAAAATATATTCAGGAAGACTTGAAATGCACTGCACCGGAAATGTTGAAAAAGCTGAACTTGACCAGTCAAGCGGAACAACATATATCACATTGCCGAAAATCTCATCAGCCAAAGTCGACTACAGCGTTTCATCAGGCTCTATGGATGTAGAACTTGGCGGTAATGCGGAAACGCTGACCAAAAGCGGTACAAGGTATTACGGCACGGACACAAACGGTGCTTGCGATACATATATTACAGCTTTAGTTTCAAGCGGCAAATGCGTTATTGAAGAGATAAACCGGTAACCAAAACGGAAAAGGTTACAAATCGGTAACAAAATAGTTACAGTTTTGTCATAAATATTGACTTGCAGTTTTTATGTGATATACTAAAATCAGGAAAGAAAATACACCTTACATTACATCAATGAAACGTAAAACTATGAAAGGACTGAAAATTATGACAAAACTATTAAAAACAATCACGACAATAGCCGCACTTGCAACTACATTAATCACGGTAAGCATTTATGCGTCCGCTCAATCGCCCGTTGACAACGGCAGTAATGCAAGAGCAGAAATGGTACAGAACGGACTTATTGCAGGGCAGACAGCGGAAAGCAACGCATTCCCCGGCTGGATAGTGTTAAGCACAGCAGGTGCGGCAGTCCTTGTAGGAGGAATTATTGCAGGCTCGGTCATCAGCAACAGAAAGTCAAAGGACGATAAGCGTTAAAAATTACAGATAAGATTTACGGACAGCTTCACAGCTGTCCGTTTCGGTTTATCCGGTGCAATCCGTACAAAACGGTATCCGCGCCGCAAGACGCAGTATAAATAACAGCGTATTAAAAACAGAAACTCAGCTTTTACTTGAAATTTTATGAAAATGTGCTAAAATATAATCAGACAGAATTGCGTGATACGAACAGATTTCACTGTCGGTATAATGCGCCAGAAAGTAATACTCCGGAGGGTAAAATGTCTGAGGTAACTAAAAGGGCACTCGAGCAGTCACTTAAAAATCTTCTTCTGAAAAAACCGCTTACCAAGATTACTATAAACGATATTACCGAGGATTGCGGCATAAACCGGATGACCTTCTATTATCATTTTAAGGATATTTACGACCTTGTGGAATGGTCGTGCCTTGAAGACGCAAGAAAAGCGCTTGAAGAAAAGAAGACCCACGATACCTGGCAGGAGGGTTTTCTGAATATATTTGAGGCTGTGCTTGCAAATAAACCGTTTGTTATGAATGTCTACCGCTGTGTCGATCGTGAGCAGGTGGAAAAATATCTGAAACCGCTGACAGACAGGCTGATAATGGGAGTAATAGATGAGCAGTCGAAAGGAATAACCGTGCGTGATGAGGATAAGGAGTTTATCGCACGGATATATTCGTATGTGTTCATAGGGATAATGCTTGACTGGATAAAAGGCGATATGAAGGAAGACCCGAGGCTGATAATAGATAAGCTTGCATTGCTTATAAAAGATTCCGTTTCCGATGCGTTGAATCGTTTCAAGCTGTGAGCCGGTTTTATCAAAATGCCCGTTTTGATAAAAATTTATACAATTTACAGTGCTGTGCTAAAGATTTTAGCACGGCGCTTTTTTTGTTTATTGAAAGAAGTCGGAAATGTGGATATAATAAGGACAGAAAATAAATTTTCAGGAGGTTTTTATGTATTACTCAGCAGGAACTTATGAAGCATTCGCACATCCCGAAAAACCGAAGGATGTCGACAAAAAATCAGCTTATATCATTGGCACGGGACTTGCCGGACTTACGGCAGCCTTCTATCTTGTAAGAGACGGACAGATGAAGGGCGAGCATATTCACCTTCTTGAGAAACTGGAGCTTGCGGGCGGAAGCTGTGACGGACGCAAGGATATTACAAAGGGTTTCTATATGCGTGGCGGTCGTGAAATGGATAATCATTTCGAGGTAATGTGGGATACGTTCCGTGACGTTCCCTCTATTGAAACGCCCGGTGTATCGGTGCTTGACGAATACTATTGGCTCAACAAGCATGACCCCAACTATTCTCTCTGTCGTGCAACGGTAAACTGCGGCAAGGATGCACACACAGACAAGAAGTTCGAGCTTGACAAGGAATCGGCAATGGCACTCTCAAAGCTCTTCTTAACGCCCGAAAAGGATCTTGAGGACAAGAAGATTTCGGAGGTTCTTCCCGACAGCTTCTGGAGCACGAATTTCTGGCTGTATTGGCAGACAATGTTTGCTTTCCAGCGCTGGTCGAGCGCTCTTGAAATGAAGCGTTATCTCTGCCGCTACGTTCATCACATAGACGGACTTCCGGACTTCAGCGCACTGCGCTTCACAAAGTACAACCAGTACGAGAGTATGATACTTCCGCTTGTAAAATATCTTGAGGCACACGGCGTTCGCATTGAGTACGGAATGGACGTGAAGAATGTCATCATCAAGGATGACGGCGGCAGAAAGATTGCAAAGCAGATAGTCTATATAAAGGACGGAAAGCAGCAAACGATAGATCTTATCGAGGACGACCTTGTGTTTATCACAAACGGTTGCTGTACCGACACATCCTGCTACGGCGATCAGACCCACGCCCCCGATTTATCCGGTGTAAAGAACGGATTCGGTGAATCGTGGGATATGTGGAAGGCTATTGCGGCACAGGCGAAAAACGGCGAATACGGCAACCCCGACAAGTTCTGCAGCGATGTTGACGCTACTAACTGGATGAGCGCCACAGTAGCGACCTCAGACGATGAGATAATCAGATATATTATGAATATCTGCAAGCGTGACCCACGCATGGGCAAGGTAACAACAGGCGGCATTGTCACCGTAAAGGACAGCACGGAAAACTGGTACCTTTCGTGGACGATAAACCGCCAGCCTCAGTTCAAGTCGCAGGATAAGAATATGGTTCTTGTATGGCTGTATTCCCTTAACACAAACAAGGAAGGCAACTATGTAAAGAAAGCAATGCGTGATTGCACAGGCGAGGAGATTTGCCGTGAGTGGCTCTACCACATCGGCGTACCGACAGAAAAAATCAATGCTCTTGCCAAAAACTCCTGCAACACCACAACGTGCTATATGCCTTATATAAACGCATTCTTCCAGCCGAGAAAGGAATCAGACAGACCTAAGGTAGTGCCGGACGGCGCAGTAAACTTCGCTTTCATCGGTCAGTTTGCCGAAACGCCCCGTGACACCATCTTCACTACCGAGTATTCTATGCGTACCGGTATGGAATCTGTCTACACCTTGCTTGACATAGACCGTGGCGTTCCTGAGGTATGGGGAAGCAAATATGATGTCCGTGAGCTTCTGCGTGCTTGCTACTACGCTATAGACAAGAAGCCGATAACGGATATAAAGCTCTCATTCAAGGAAAAGATGCTGCTCAAAGTCGTAATGAAAAAAGCCAAAGGTACCGATGTCGAACTGCTCTTAAAGGAGAGTGGCCTTATAGAATAACATCTGCCGGCGGACTGCCTGCAGAATAAATATCAGCAAAGGCTCCGACTTGAACTGTCGGAGCCTTTTCGCTATCCATAAATATACTCATAAATAAAGCCCTTGAAAGCATCAGCCTTCAAGGGTTTTGTTGAGGGAGGACTATAAAATAGATTTTTTCGCCTTTTCTTATTCAATTGCTTTCAATTCTTTTTCTAACACATCTGCAAAACGCTGAACAACCTCGCCAAGTGTTTCAGCATAGTCGAATGTATCTTTATCATATCGGTACTTTAACGGGCATTTGCGGACATTCAATGCGGTTGTTAGAGCGTGCACATCCGGGCAGAGATTGTTTTGAAGCGCCCATTCTGCCGCTTTTGTTTTAGAAATAATCTTGCCTGTGCGAAGTATGTATATGCAACGAGATATATCCAACAGCCAACCGAAAGAATAAAAATTTCTTCCGGTGCTTTGTGCGTACTTTCTTATAGTCTTATAGTGACGATTCACATCGGCATACAACTCATGTAAATCCGGATATCTCAGTTCTTTTCGTATATCCTTCCCGTACAAAAGAACGCTGCTCTCAATCAGTTCTGTTTTGCCAAAGCCATCTAGCAAATACCTGTCGGTAATTCTCTCTCCGCTTGTACCCCAATAAACCACTCGGTCATCAGCGTTTGCGAGAAAGGCACTTCTGGTGAGCATAGCGCCCTCAAAAGAACAGTAATAAAGATTATCGGGTTCATCTGCGAGCATAGTCCGGCGGAGATTTACAAGCAAATTTGCCTGTGACTCGGATATTTGCTTCTCTGTCAGGACTAAAATATCAATATCGCTCCAACCCAATCTGAAATCATTCAATGCAGACGAACCGTACAAATATATTGTAGGGTCACAGTCCGCAAGAATACGGCTGATTTCCCGAACCATACCGTTAATAGACATCTGTCTGGCTTTCCGCTCTGCGCCGGCGGGGAAAAGGACAAATTTTTGATTTGGGTAATCGAATTCCTCTATAAGCTCATCTGCAACAAAACCGAATTTCTCATACAATGTTCTTGGTGCAATTCCTTTTACATCATCAGCCCGAAATGTAGAAACCGATATTTCTTTTGCCCTGTCTAAATTGGCAAGCGCCTCAACCATAAGCATTGTAGCCACACCGCGGCGACGGTATCGGGGTGCAACTGCGAGACAGCAGATCATGTTGTGTTCCCTCGAAAACAATATAACTCCTGCAATTTCGGCTTCTTCTTTTACACAAACAGCCTGTCGTTTATCCATAAATTTCAGGACGCTGGTTTTATGCTCATTTAGCTTTTCCTGTGTTTCAAGCCCCGGAAAATTCCATCGAACCTCTGTTATTAAGTCCATCCATTTTTCAATATCTTCAGGTACGCCATAAAGAAGCTGCACAGTATTTCACCCCCGTTCATTGTGTGCTTTAGCTGCAAAAAAGGTTGTTTTACTTATAGATTTTTGATTTCTATCTGCCTGCGTATCGGGTGTTCGGTTGTGTGAGAGTTCAAAAACCTTATATAAAAGGAAAACGACCGATTTATATCTACAAAAACGGTCGCTGAAATTTTGCCGTATAAAACGGTGAAAACCCCGATAAAATCAGGGTTTTCACGGGCTATATCTTTTTTATAGCCTCTTGATGGCGCAGACGGTGAGATTCGAACTCACGTGCGGTTGCCCGCAAACTGATTTCGAGTCAGCCCCGTTATGACCACTTCGATACGTCTGCATATACCTTGTGAAATCTTCCGATATCACAACGATAATATTATACACCAAAAAAAGAGCTTTGTCAATCATTTTTTATCTTTTCCTGTTCCGAATGCTCTTGAGATTATACTCAGCAGTAAAAATATCATTATTATATCAAGAGCGCCGAGCAGTATGCTTACAACAGGCATATCCTGCACACATTTTACCGTAACGATAGTCAGTATCGCAATTATTGCAATGAAAGCAAGTGATGTCAGACACAGCAGATTATCCTTAACGGTTTCGGCGGTATGGGGCTCGTGCTTGCCACTGTTCCTGCATTGAAAAGTATATCGCATAACAATCTATAGTGAGATTCGTATTACTTTCCTCCTGCGATTTCCGACAGCTTAAGTGTAGCGTCAACGCTTATCTCACGGCTTTTGTAAATGCCCTTGTCGGAAAGCTCAAGCGCCTGCTTTGCATATTTTATTGCCGCCGCTTTATCTCCGCTGTTCATAGCTTTTTCCGATAAAGCTATACAACAGCGTGCCGTTATCGCTTGTCCCTCGTCCTCAAACTCACTGCCGATGAGCTTTTCCGCCGCCTTTATGCAGGCGGAATAATCGCTGTCCTTGTACAGCCGCTTTACCGTTATAAGCTGTTGTGCGTTTCTGTCGGGATCTTCCTCGCCCTGCACCTCGTCGGATATAAGACTTCCTGCAGGCAGATCAAGCCGCCCTGCCAGATATTCAAGCGTTTTCACGGACGGGCAGGCATTTCCGCTTTCGATACGGCTGAGCATATTTCTTGTAATGAACGTTCCGACAAGCTCTGATTGAGTCATCTTCTTGGCAAGTCGTGCTTCTTTAATTCTTTTTCCCAGTTCTTCAGAATTCATATTCTCACTCCTTCCGCATTGATATAATATTTATCGTTCAGACGGTTACGGATAATTACCTTTAAACAGCCTCTGTAAATTTAATTTACCTTTTATATTGATAGTTTAGCAGATAGCCGTAAAAAAATCAAGTGCATTTGCCGAAATTTTTTAATCAGCGGCGCAAATAATGTCGCTTTTCTGTGTATTGCACAAAAAACATAGGCTTATATTGTGCAAACTGCTTATTTTTTACAATTGCAAAGTTTGATATTGACATTTCGTTCAAATGTGCTATAATTAAGGTAAATTAAATTTACATAGCAAGATCTGCTATAGGCAGAAAGGATATTGAAATTGAAATTTTCATATAGATTAAAGAAAACGTTATTAAGGGCGGCGGCTCTTTTCTGTGCGGTTTCGACAGCGGTTGCGATGACCGCCTGTTCTGATAAGGGAGAAACCTCCACAGTACAGCTTTCTCCGAAGGAAACCGTTGAAAAGATATTCACGCTTGCAAAAAGCAAGGATTATGACAGTCTTGCGGAGTATTGCCGCAGCTTCTCCAAAATGAGTATGGAACTTTATTTTACCGATACCGGCACAGATTATGACGCAAAATGGCTCTCACGATATTCCGCTACTTTAGCGTCTATATTCGATAATTATGTTACCTATGATAATCTGACCGAAAAGGCTGACAAGGAAACCAGAACAGGCAGTGTCACAGGAACCTTTACCGCTCTTGATATGGAGAAGTTCAACGAAAAGACCGATTCAAAGATAAATTCGGAATTCAAGAATGACTACAATGCACAGATGGATTATATAGACAGCGTTATCGGTGACAAGGAGTTCAAATCGAAAGAATTCGAGTATACTATCGAGTTCAAATATGTAAATGAGCAATGGACGCTGACCGACAAGAATTTTCTTATACTTCTCACGTTGGGCTATTACAACAAGTGACAGACCCGACATTCACGGATAGCCCGTGAAAAACATTTTGGCAGCAGTATTATATGAAAAGAAAGGGTGGAAGATATGTTTGAATGGTGGAATTCGCTCGGTATTACAATGCAGGTCTTTTACTGCATAGCTTTACCCGCAACGCTTATTATAGTGATACAGACTATCCTGCTTATGATAGGTATAGGTCACGGAGGAGAGGGTGTTGAGTTCAGCGACACGAGCGGAATAGACGGTCTTGGAGATGTTCCCGATATGCCTGCGGATATACCGACGGATATGCCGGGAGCTCACGCAATAGAAGGGTGCGACCATATGACGACCGGCGACGGCTCGAATCCGGCGGACTTCGGCACAATGCAGCTTTTCACATTGCAGGGAATTATGACATTCCTGTGCGTATTCGGCTGGACCGGTATTATATGTACCTCGCTCGGACTTCACGTTGCGATAGCTATAATAATTGCGCTTGTGCTGGGATTCCTTGCAATGCTCGGAGTTGCAAAGGTGCTTCAGCTTACAAGAAGGCTCACTCAGGACGGAAGCATTGACGTGCGAAGACTGCTCGGTGAAAAGGGCAGGGTATATATCCCGATTCCCGCAAATGAAAGCGGAGAGGGAAAGGTGACAATAGCGGCAGGAGAGCGTTTCATAGAGCTTTCGGCTGTCACCGATGAACAGGAAGCAATCCCCACGGGAACGCAGGTACGGATAATAGACGTGCGTGGCGATGTCGTGGCGGTTGAAAAGGATAAATAAGCAATAAAGCAATTTCTAAGTTACAGGAGGAAATATTCATGCAACCCGAAATTTTAATTGCAATATGCGTTGCGGTAGTTATCGTATTCGCATTATTGATGGGTATCTTATCAAGATACCGTAAGTGTCCCTCAGATAAGATACTTGTTATCTACGGTAAAGTCGGAAGCGACAAGAACGGTCAGGCAAGAAGCGCAAAGTGCGTACACGGCGGTGCGGCATTCATTATGCCCATCATCCAGTCGTATCAGTTTATGGACTTAACGCCCATATCTATCAATGTAGACTTGAAGAACGCACTTTCAAAGCAGAATATCCGTGTTGACGTACCCTCAAGATTCACAGTAGGTATTTCAACAGAGCCGGGTATAATGCAGAATGCCGCTGAGCGTCTGCTCGGTCTGAGAATGAACGAGATACAGGAGCTTGCAAAGGACATTATATTCGGTCAGTTACGTCTTGTAGTTGCTACTATGGAGATCGAGGAGATAAACAATGACCGTGACAAGTTCCTTGTTGCCGTATCAAATAACGTTGAGATAGAGCTTAAGAAGATAGGCTTACGTCTTATCAACGTTAACGTAACAGATATTAACGATGAGTCGGGATATATCGAAGCGCTCGGTAAGGAAGCTGCCGCAAAGGCTATCAACGATGCGAAGAAATCCGTTGCCGAAAAGGATCGTGACGGTGAGATCGGTCAGGCTAACGCACAGCGTGACCAGCGTATACAGGTCGCTGCCGCAAACGCTCTTGCTATCAAGGGTGAGAACGAGTCCAAGATCGAGGTCGCTCAGTCTGAGGCTTTAAGACGTGAAAAGGAAGCGGAATCAATGCGTCTTGCTACAGCCGCAGAAGCTGTTCAGGCAGCTAAGGCAAAGGAAGAAGCCTACATAGCACAGCAGCAGGCAGAACAGACCCGTGCCGCCCTCGAAACTGCAACTCAGCAGGCGGATATAATCGTTAAGGCTAAGATTGCCAAGGAGCAGGCTGAGATCGAGGCTGAGGCAAAGGCAGAGGTTGCACGCCGTACCGCAAAGGGTGAGGCTGACGCTCTGTTTGCAAAGATGGAAGCACAGGCACGAGGCGCTCAGGAGATACTCGTAAAGCAGGCTGACGGTATGAGAGAGCTTGTAAATGCCGCAGGCGGAAACGCAGACAGCGCAATCAAGCTGATTCTTGCAAACAATATGGAAGAGCTGATGAAGATACAGGTAGAAGCTATCAAGAACATCAAGATAGACAAGGTAACCGTTTGGGACGGCGGCTCAAATGGCGAAAACGGCAAGACCGCCACAGCCGACTTTATCAGCGGTATAATGAAAGCTATTCCGCCTATGGGTGAAATGTTCAACCAGGCAGGCATGGAGCTTCCCAAGTTCTTAGGCGAAAAAATAGACGACCCCAAAACCCTCGACAGCTAAGCGGCGGGTCGCCGCTGACAATTCCGCCTTTGGAATTGTCTGAGCTATTCGCAGAATAGCGAAACGGCGGACGGCAATGTGCCGTTTCAAATTCCGCCTGCGGCTGTGAGCCGCTTCAAATTCCGACCTTTTTAAAGGTTGGTGCGTTATTGAGATTAGCGAACGGTCGGGAATAAACAAAGCGTTAATTAATAAAAGCGGTCACGGTGATATGTTGTGACCGCTTTTTGCGGCAATGTGCTGCTTCAGATTCCGCCTGCGGCTGTGAGCCGCTTCAAATTCCGACCTTTTTAAAGGTTGGTGCGTTATTGAGGTTAGCGAACGGTCGGGAATAAACAAAGCGTTAATTAATAAAAGCGGTCACGGCGGCAAGCTGTGACCGCTTTAAATATCATTGTTATTGTAAACTATCCCTCAAAAAGCCCACCACACTTGCCTCCCTTGTCAAAGGGAGGTGGATTGACGGCAAGGCACAAGCCTTGATATTATTGCTTTCTGCTTGCGATATGCCAACCATTTTTATGTTGCAAATTTTTTGCCATCAAGACGGAGGGATTGCCTCATCTCCACCGCCTCGCCTTACAACACCCCTTCCAAAACCGCACTATCCCTTGCTTTGCACTATCACACTTGCCTTTAAATGAACGCTTTGTTGGCTTTGCGTCCATGCAAAGCCTTTGGGCGTTCAACTTCGGGCATCCATGCCTCCCCTCGAAAAAGGGGAGGTGGCACGGCTGTAGAGGTTTTTCGACTTGCTGTACAGTATTCAGATAGTCCTGCTTTTACGATTCTGAAACTATTCCGAGCCGTGACGGTGGGGATTGCTCCCCATCCGCACCATCATTGAGATTTTCCGCACTATCCCACGAAAACCGCCAACACCCTTTCCTTAAAATGAACGCTCTGTTTGTTTTGCTTCCCTGCGATTGTGGTCGCAAAGCCAACAAAGCATTCTTGTAGGGATAGAGAACCGGCATTTTTGAAAAAACAGACTTTTTCTACAAACTAAAGCGGTCACGGCGGCAAGCTGTGACCGCTTTTGCATAATATCAAAATTCGATATTGAAAGGCTTACTATGGAACGCAGTCATATAGACGTGAGATTTGCTTATGAATATGGCGATAAATCGCTTCCGAAAATAAAAGAGCTTGTTTGCGAAAAACCGGACAGCCAAAAGAAAATAATACTGGAATATCTGAGAGAGCATTGTGTAATCTGCTGTCCCGGTACAGAGCGTGACATTATAAATCCCGACGAAATTATCGGTTACGGAAACATCTATTCGGATGGGCTGTACTACCGGACTGATGTTTTTACAAATTATGTAGACAAATACAATGTTCCTGTTCCGGCTGAATTCAGAAAGCGTATAATGAGCAATTACGAGTCAAGACGTAAACGTCATATGTTACTCAGAATGGTGAACCGTCTCGAAATATACAATGAGGCGGCTTATGACAAACGGTACAGAGTGTGTATTCACAGAAACGGTCTTATTGAATACAGAGATTTGTTCCAAAGCAATGATGACATTCTGTTTCGGATAAATAAAGAAACGGCAGGTCATATTATTAACCCGGCGGCTTCTGAATTGTTTTGCTATGATTCCGATAATCACGGTAAAGCACTTATTGACGGATACCACTGGAAACTGACTTTTATGCAAAACGAAAGAATCATTGATATAATCGAGGGAACAAACGGAGAGGATAACCTGAGATATAATCAAATAAAGTCGGTAATAGAATTTGCGGAACGGTTTATTCCATATGACTTAGGTTCAGCTTATATGTGTATAAATTAAAAGCACTTTAGACTTCATAATATATCAACAAAGTTCGGTAAGCATCCGGCAATCACTCTCACTATAGTTGAATTCTTCTCAACAAACGAGCTATAGACAAATCTGCTGAAATCGAATATTATTATAGCAGGAGCTCCAAATGAACAGTACGGAGGAAAACACTATGCTAAATCTAGGGCTTAAACTTGGCGAAAACCTAAAGAAATTCCGATTACAGCGTGAGCTTACACAGGAACAGCTTGCTGATGTTCTATGTGTGTCGGCACAGGCAGTGAGCCGCTGGGAGAACGGAACGACTTATCCCGATATAACGCTATTGCCGACTATTGCGAGCTACTTTGAAATTACTCTTGACGAGCTTATGGGAATGGAGAATTGGAGGAGCGAGGAACAGCTAAAAAATTGCTCGGACAGCTTGAAGAGAATGGCTCAAAGGGCTTGATCTATGAGAATATTCTGCTACTGCGTGATGCGGTAAAAACCTATCCTACAAATTATGAGCTTCAATTCAGGCTTGTCAATCAACTGGCATTCTGTGAATACAAAGACGGTCGGGGATTGTCCGAAGAAGAAAAAATCAGCTTCAATCGTGAGGCTGCCGAAATAGGAAATCGTATTTTATCGCATTGCACAGACGGTGCGATTATTAACCAAACAACTCAGCAGCTTTGCTATATCTATTCAAGTCTCGGAGAAAAGGAAAAGGCGATTGAATACGCTAAGAAGCTTCCCAATATAGGATGTACCGATACAGTAGTTCTCGGGAATTTATATGAGGGAGAACAGCAGAAAACACATCTGAAACGTGCAATAAAGTGGTATACAAGTATATTTTGGTGTGCGTTAATAAATCTGGCTGACCTCGGATACAGGAATGAAACTATGTCCGATGCGGAAAGAATAGAAATAATGAAAAAGGCGCTTGCGATTCTTGAACTTGTATTTGATGACGGCGATTATCTTAATTACAGCGGTACAGTGTCAATTACGCATAGGTATATTGCTGATCTGGCTATGTCTGAGGGCGATTATGAGCTTGCGTTATCAAGTCTTGAAAAAGCGGCTCAATTTGCTGTAATGTCAGATACGCTACCCGAAAATGCACGGCACACATCTCTGCTTGTAAATAATCTCGAATATGGTCCGTTCAATACTATCAAGAATTACGATTTCACGGACTGCAAGGAATTGTACGATAAAATGCAGGCGGACAGATATAACGCTATCCGTGATGACAAGCGGTTTATTGCCGTTCTTGAGAAAATCGGCAGATATTGTTGACAGTCCGAACAAAGAAGTAAAATATAACGGGTATCGGTAAAATGCCGATACCCGTTTCAGCTTGTAGAAAAAGTCTGTTTTTGAAATAAACTTCTGATTTATTATCCCTATCCCCAAACCCCTTTCCCCCGGAAAGGGGCTATATTACTGGGGCTACCGCCCCTAGTCCCTGTTGGGGGCTACGCCCCTCAACCCCATTTTAAACAACGATAGAGGTTTTTCGACAGTCTGTAACGGGTACCGGTAAATTTCCGATACCCGTTTTGCGTATTTATTGCCTGTCAATCCTCACATCATACTGCCTGAGCCAATATTCTATTTGCAAGAGGTAGGCAAAAATCTGCGGCGATGTCATAAGCTGACCGTACCAGTTGCCCTCAAACAGTGTCGGATCGTCGCACCGAATATAGCCCTTCTCACAACCATTGTAAAAGGACAATAATCCCTCGCCCCGCACCAACCCTCCCAAAACCGCACTATCCCTTGCTTTGCACCATCACACTTGCCTCCCTTGTCAAAGGGAGGTGGATTGACGGCAAGGCACAAGCATTGATATTATTGCTTTCTGCTTGCAATATGCCAACCATTTTTATGTTGCAAACTTTTTTGCCGTCAAGACGGAGGGATTGCTTTACACCCACCAGCCTCTCCATTCCCACAACCCTCTCAAAAAGCACATCAACCGCCTCGCCTCGCACTATCACCCTTGCCTTTAAATGAACGCTCTGTTTGTTTTGCTTCCCTGCGATTGTGGTCGCAAAGCCAACAAAGCATTCTTATAGTGATATGGAATCCACTCTATTTTATAAAAACAGACTTCTAACTCACTACCCCTATCCCCCTGCCCCCTTTCCCCAGGAAAGGGGGATTTTACTGGGGCTACCGCCCCTAGACCCTGTCAGGGGCTACGCCCCTGCGACCCCATTTTCAAAAATTATATAGGTTTATCGACAGTCTGAAACGGTCATCGGTAAAATGCCGATACCCGTTTTCTATGCTTATTGCCTGTCAATCCTCACATCATACCGCCTTAGCCAATATTCTATCTGCAAGAGGTAGGCGAAAATTTGCGGCGAGGTCATAAGCTGACCGTACCAGTTGCCCTCAAACAGTGTCGGATCGTCGCACAGCCGTAACAGCTTTTCACGGCTGACGATCTCAGTAAGGCGGCAATCCTTGTCGGCAAGCACGGTCCTCATCCTGCGGATAACCTCGGCGAGATAGGTCGGGTTGTGGGTCTTGGGATACGGCGATTTCTTGCGCCAGAGTACATCGTCGGGCAGTATGCCTTTCATCGCACGGCGGACAATGCCTTTTTCCCTGCCGCCTGCCGCTTTTATCTCCCACGGAATATTGAAAGCGTAACGGGCGATTCTGTGGTCGCAGAACGGCACTCTGACCTCAAGCCCGTGAGCCATACTCATTCTGTCCTTGCGGTCAAGCAGGCATTGCATAAACCAATAGAAGTTCAGCATGAACATCTCACGCATACGTCTGTCCTTGCGGCTGTCGGTGTCGAGATATTCGGTGTTCTTAAGCGTTTCGTTACAGCAGAAGTTGACATAATCATTCGGGTCGATGTCACCCAGTATCCCCTCGCAGAGCAGATCCGCACGGGATGCGGTCGAGCAAGCCCACGGGAAGCCCGGTTTGTAGAGAATTTCCTCGTTGTGATACCACGGATAGCCGCCGAAGATCTCATCGGCACACTCACCGCTGAGAGCAACGGTGAAATTGCCCTTGATAGCCTTGCAGAACAGGTACAGAGAGCTGTCCACGTCTGCCATTCCGGGCAGGTCACGGGCGTAGGTTGACAGCTCCAGAGCATCGGTCAGAGCTGGTGTATCTACCTCGACATTGATGTGCTTAGAGCCGATGAACGCTGACATTTTCCGTATCCACGGTGCGTCCATATCGGGCTGGAATTTACTGCTGTGGAAGTTCTTTTCGTTGTCCTTGTAGTCGATCGAATAGGTGGTGAGCTGCCTGCCGCTTTGCTCAAACTCACGGGCGGCAACGGCGCTTATGATACTGCTGTCAAGACCGCCCGAAAGCATTGTACAAAGCGGAACATCGCTGACAAGTTGGCGCTTTATGGCATCGGTCAGAAGGTAGGCTATGTGCTGCTCGGTCTCCTCGGCGGTTTCCTTATGGGGAAGGGCGTGGAGCGACCAGTAGGTGCGCTTTCTGAGGCCGCATCGGCAGTACATGGCACACTCGGCGGGGCGAAGCTCCCTGATCCCTTTGAAGATGCCGCTTCCCGGCTTTCTCGCAGGACCTAAGAGCATTATCTGAGCGATGCCGTCACGGTCGATCACCGGCTCTATCATAGGGTGGGCGAGGAGCGTTTTTATCTCGGACGCAAAGATAAGACCACCTGCGTATTCGTAGTAAAACAGCGGCTTCACGCCGATTCTGTCACGGGCTAGGAAGAGCTGTTTTTCCTTTTCCTGCCACACGGCAAAGGCGTATATTCCGTTGAGCTTGTCGAGGCACGCCTCGCCCCAGGTGATGTATGCCCAGAGCAGTACCTCCGTGTCGCCGGATGAGGTGAACGCAATGCCCGTAGATTCAAGCTCAGAGCGGATTTCGGCGGTGTTGTAAAGCTCGCCGTTATAGACGATAGTGTAGCTGTCGAGGGCGGTTTTACGGGTCATCGGCTGGGCACTTCGGGCGGGGTCTATGACGCTAAGGCGGCGGTGGGCGAGTGCACAGTTATCATCGGTGTAGAAGCCGCCGCTGTCGGGACCTCTCGGAACCATTGTCTGAGCCATTCTACGCATTATTGCGGCGCTGTCGCACAGTCTGCGGCAATCTATCCAACCTGCTATTCCACACATTAAAAATCACCTCATTATGTAAATTTATGGTATATTATGGTTGATACAAGAGTAGTATATGCTTTGATAATAATTTCCGTGAATGGAAATATCAAGGTGATGATTCAATTACGATAAAAAACTGCATTTTTCCGCATTGTCAAGGGATTTTGGCAGAACAGACAGAATATGCACAGGTTGATGAATTATGATGAATTTGAGAATTGAGGGGAAGGTGGGGAGATGCAGTAGCATTTTAATATATATCGTACTATTTATAATGATATTAATATATTTATTTTTCAAACGCAATTTGCTGTTTTGTGTGTTAATTTTGTCGAAAATATTGACATTTCAGCAAATAGTGGTATCATTAAAATGAATAGTTATAAGCATTATACTTGCTTTTGCAATATGACGAGGAGAGTGTATTATGAAACTTAAAAGATTTGCTGCAGGGCTTATTGCGGCGGTTATGGCATTCGCCGTTCTGGGTACGCCTTTGGGGGACATTTTGCCGTTTGTAAGGGAGAGCGTGGCGACGACGGCAGGGGCGGAGAGTTATGGGGATTATACATACAAGGTGCTTGACGATGGGACGGTGGAGATTACCGGTTATAGCGGCAGTGAGGAAAAGGTTGATATTCCGGCGGAAATTGATGGAAAGAGAGTGACGAGTATTGGCAGTAGCGCTTTCGGTAATTGTACGAGCCTTAAAAGCATAACGATACCAGACAGTGTTACACGTATAGTCGGTAGTGCTTTTCACGATTGTCAAAACCTTACGAGCATAACGATACCAGATAGTGTGAGGAGTATAGGCGGTTGTGCTTTTTCACGTTGTGCTAGCCTTACAAGTATAACTATACCGCGTGGAGTAGAGAATATAGAAGTTCAAACTTTTTCCAATTGCCACAGCTTAACAAGTGTAACGATACCCGACAGTGTGACAAGTATAGCTCAAAGCGCTTTTTCCAATTGCCACAGCTTAATGAGTATAAATATACCGAGTAGCGTGACGAGTATAGGATTTGGTGCTTTTGGTGATTGTATAAGCCTTACAAGTATAACGATACCATTTAGCGTAACAAGCATAGGCAAATGTGCTTTTGCGCGTTGCGCTGACCTTGTGAGTATAACTATACTGGGTAGCGTAACGAGCATAGAAGATGCGACCTTTATGTATTGTACAAGTCTTACAAATATAACCATGCCAAATAGTGTGACAAGGATAGGTAACGATGTTTTTTTTGGTTGCAAGAATTTAGTAACCATAACAATACCTGACAGTGTGACAAGCATAGGTGAAAGCGCTTTTTTTTATTGTGAAAGTTTAGCAACTATAACAATACCTGATAGCATGAAAAGTATAGGGGCGAGTGCTTTTACTGGTTGTAAAAGTTTAAAAAGCATAACAATACCTGACAGCGTGACAAGCATAGGTGGAAATGCTTTTTCGTGTTGTAATTCATCATTTGTCATAAGAGGTAATGCTAATTCTATAGCTGAAAGATACGCAAAAGTTTACAATGAAATATTCAAATCTGTCGGTTATAGCAAACCTGCTATAAGCACCAAAAGCTCATACGATATTAAAATAGTTGATAACAACGGTAATCTGATAAAGAATGCGACTGTTTCTGACGGTACAACAAGCCGTAAAGCTACAGGGGGATATGCAAGTATTTCTTTTCCGTCTGCTGAAAGAATATGGAAAGTATCTGCCGACAAATATGTTGACAAATATATTTCGGAAAATGAACTGACGACTGATGTCAATACGATAATCATGTACCCTGTCGGCGTTGCACAGAAATGTTATGCCGATAAGGTTTATTACAGCGAAAAACCCGATATAGACACGGTGTACACAAGCGGAAAAATCAATAATTATGTAAGCAATTTTCAGGCTACAGAGGTGCTGACAGGTGCGAAAACCATTGATCTTGTAAGAAAAGAATATGGGATTATAAAAAATTATGACTTCTATCTGTATTGCGCTTCCGACAGTAATGAAAATGCTACATACGAGGTGTATGACGGAAAGAAGCGCCTGACAACATCAAGCACAAAGAAAATCAAGCTCAATACATCTATGCTTAATGAAAGCTCTTCGCTATTGATAGTTGAAAAGTTTGCGGACGGCTCAAGAAACAACTACGGAGTTAATCTTAAAGCGGTTGACAATAAAGTGAGTGAAAACAGCTTTGAGCTTTCAACAGGAAGCGTGTCGATAACACCGAGCGATGACCTTTCGTGGCTTGGCTCGTGGAATATTGATGTCCCGTCATTCCCGTTATATGCTAAATGCACCGGCGATGAAATCAGGATAGGTGTAGGCATAACTAAGGATGTACTTGATTCTGACAGCAAATTCTTTGATTATAAGGATTCTTTTGATAAGCTGAAGGATTCAAGGAAGAACGCAAGTCCTTTGCTGAAAGCAAAAACCTTAGCTGAGCTGAAAAGCAAGTATATCAAAAGCAACGGAAAAACAAAGCTGCCGGGATTAAAGGACGGATTCGATCTGACAATAGTCGGTTGCGGTTATGCGAAGATACAGCCCGGACAGGACACCTATACGCTCGGTATAAACGTAATAGTAACCGCAGATTATTCGGTAACACTTTCACATCAGTTTTTTGTAGGTGTAATTCCTGTAACTGTAAATATCAAAGCCGGAGCTTCTGTCGAGGGAAACTTTGATATGAGCTGGGTAAAGAACGGTAACAGCAGCGGATTTGCAAACAATACTGTTCTGGAGCTTACTGTAGAGCCGTATTTCAAGCCTTATGCCGGAATAGGCATTGACAAGGTCGCAAATGTAGGTGTGTACGGCAGTCTTGCTATGCCGATTAAAATCACGTTTATGAGCCCTGATAAAAACGCAAAGGGCGTCAACTCGGTAGATATAAAAGGCGAGGCGGGGCTCAGGGCAAATGTGCTGTGGTTTACATATAACTACACTATATTCAAGGGCTCAAGAAATCTTTATACAAAACCGCAAAGTATGATGACGGCTACAATAGAGCAACGTATTGATGTGCTGAACAGCATCGCTTATGCGGCGCAAAGTCAGCAAGAGCCGATAGAAGAAATATTTGATATAGACAATTACGATATTGTAAAAGAGAGTGCTTCTGCGGAATTTACAAACAGCAATAGCGGTCTTATCGCCGGAAATATGTCGCAGTTTTCTTCATCGGATATTCTGACCTCGGAAGATATGACGATACTTGCAACGGTCAATACCGATGAAAGCCGTGGTATAAACAATCAGAGCTATATTGTAACGTCTGTCTATAAGGACGGCAAGTGGGGTACACCTGAAAGAATAAATGACAGTGTGTACAGCGAGCTTGCACCGAAGCTGTATAAGAGCGGTGACGATATATTCCTTATATATCAGCAGGCAACAAAGGAATTTGCCGATGACGCCGCCAACAGTGAAATAACGGATAATATCGGTATCGCAGTTTCAAAATTCAATCCCGACACGATGAAGTTTGAAAACACGAATATGATATACAGCAAAGAGGGATACAGCTTTGCTCCGAAAACTGACGGAAATCTTGCGGTATGGGTAAATAACGGGGACGGTAATCCGTTCGGCAACACCGATAATAACAGCATTGTTATTTATGACGGAGAGAATGTAACAGAACTAAAAACGGAGATCGGCAACGTTCTTTCGGCTGATGTCGGTACACTGGCAGGCAACAGTTATATAGCCTATACTGTCGATAAGGACGGCGATCTGACGACCACAGACGATATACAGCTTTATATCACTTCTTTTGACGGCAGTAAAACAAATCTTGTTGCGCAGGGTGATATAGACAGTATTGCATTCAGCAATAAAAAATATGATATGTTGCTGTGGAGCGATGGCGGAAAGCTGAGTTATCTCAATTCAGAGAATACGGATTTTGTAATCAGTACCGATAAGATTATCGGCAACTGCTTCGGAGTGCTTGATGACAATACGATATACTATTTCGACAGTGCAAATCAGTCAGAGAGCGGTTTATATGTGATGAATTATAACGGCACAGACTGGACTATGCCATATCTTTATTCTTCAACAGACGGTAATGTTGTCTATGCAGGTTCTGACGGTTATAATGTATTCTACAGCACCTGTGACGATGAAACGTACAGCGGTCAGAGAAAGCTGTACTCGGTAAAGATAAAAACGGTCAGCGATATACAGGTCAACTATATCGATTTTGATCCGGCATATCTTGTCAATTCCTCACAGATACCGATAGATGTATCGCTTACTAACAACGGCTCGGAAACGGTGCAGACAGCAGCGTTTAGAATATCCGATGAGCAGATGAACACGATAAACACCTATACACTGGAAAACCTTAATATAGAGCCCGGTGAAACGTCGGAATGCACCCTGCTTATTAAGCCCGAAGACAACTGTATCGGCAAGAAGATATATGTTACGGTAGCAGAGCCTTCCGATCCATCGGTGCTTACAGATGAGGCGCTTGACACTTATCTTGAAAACGACAGAACTCCCGAAAACAACAGATATGGTCTTGACTTTACTAAATCTGACCTTGAGGTGAAAACGGAAGAGTATAAGTTTGGCGAAAACCATTCGCTTATCTTTACTGTTCTCAACAACACCGATGTTGTAACAGGCGGAACGCTGAAGGTATCTGACAGCACGGGTAAGGAGATACTCAGCAGACACTTTGACGATATTTCGTTCAACGAATCCAAGATTGCCGAGCTTGACGAATCGGAGCTTGTGCCGGAGGGTAAATTCAGCGATGAGATTACGGTTACCGTTATCAGCGACAATGACGAATATTATGACTACAACAATACGGCTACACAGTGGATCTCGCTCACGTTTGACGAGAAGTTCAACGATTTTTCGGCAACGGATATAAATAAGAACGGTCTGACATTGAAATGGGACGGCATATCGGAAAAATGCGGAGTTTTCATTGAACAGCTTGTCGGTGACGAGTGGAAAGAGATAGCAACTCTGAATGACGGCTCTGTAGGCAAATATGCTGTCAGCGGACTTGCGGAATCAACAAAATATGAGTTCAGAATAAGAGCATTTAAAAATTACGGCAGTGAAACAGGCTACAGCGAATGTAAAATGCTTGAGGTAAGTACCTGCCATATGTTCGGCGAATGGCAAACCACGGTTAAGCCCACCTGTACTGAGGGCGGTGAAATGATACGCAGCTGCTCGGTATGCGGGGCGGAGGAAACCAAGACGATTGATGCACTCGGACATGATTATTCTGAACAGTGGACGGTCGATGAAGAAGCCGACTGCGTTAATGACGGCTCGAAGTCAAGGCATTGCTCAAGATGTGACGCAAAGACCGATGTTACTGTAATTGAGGCAAAGGGTCATACGGAGGTTGTCGACAAGGCGGTAGCGGCAACGTGTACTGCGGACGGATATACCGAGGGTAAGCATTGCTCGGTTTGTAATGCGGTTATTAAGGCACAGGAAAAAATAGCGGCTACGGGGCATAAATATGTTGAAACCGTGGTTGAACCAAGCTACAGCAACAGAGGGTATACATTGTATGAATGCTCGGTGTGCGGTTACAGCTATAAGGATAATTATGAGGAACAGCTTATAGTTCCTGCGGTTACGGGTTTTGCTTCCGGCTCGCAGACAAAATCATCGGCGGTACTCGGCTGGGATAAGGTTTCCGGTGCGGACGGATATGCGGTCGAACTGTACACGGGCGGAAAGTGGAACGAGGTGTTCAGGACTTCCGACAGCAGTGTTACAAGCTGTACTGTAGGTTCTCTCAAGGCGGATTCAATCTATTCGCTCAGGATAAGGGCATTCAAAGATACCGATGACGGCACTGTCTATAGCGACTACACAAGACTTGCGGTAAAGACTAAGCTCGCAAATGTCGCAGGACTTAAGGCGCAGGGCGTTACGGCTACGGCGGTAAAGCTGGACTGGGCAAGAAATGCAGGTGCTACGGGCTACATAATCGAGCAGTACAAGGGCGGTAAATGGACGCAACTTGCTGTTACGAAAAATAACACGACATTGACATTCACGGTTAAGGGGCTTGCGGAATGCACTCCGTATTCATTCCGTGTAAAAGCATATAAGAATGACGGCGGCAAGACAAATTACAGCGACTATGTGACTGTCAAAGCGTCAACGCTTTTAGGTACGGTGAAGAACGCTAAGGTCACATCGACCACGGGTACATGGATTACGCTCGGCTGGGACAGAAATACCGGTGCTACGGGTTATGTCCTTGAACAGTATAAGGGTGGACGGTGGACGGAAATTGCGGTCACCAAAAACAACACCACGCTTAAGTTCACGGTAAAGGGGCTGAGAAACGATACCACATATTCGTTCAGAATAAAAGCGTATAAAACGGTCGGAGATACAACAACTTACGGAAGTTATGTAAGAGTAGTCGGAACAACTGATATACCGAATGTGGCAAAGTTTACTGGTTCTGCGGTTTCTGCAAGTGCCGTAAAACTCGACTGGAGCAAGAACGACAAGGCTACGGGCTACGTTATCGAGCAGTATAAGGGTGGACGGTGGACTGAAATCAAGGCTGTGGATAATGATATTACCGAAATCACGGTTGAGGGGCTTGCAAAGGGTACGGCATATACGTTCCGCATCAAATCTGTCAAAACGGTTGACGGTGCGGACAAGAGCAGCGAGTATGCAAGTGTTAAGGTTGCTACGGATAAGTAAGTTTTAAATATCAATACTGTACTTATACTATAATGCACTCGATTATACCCACCGCTACGGGATTTTCTGTGGCGGTGGGTCAATTTTTACCCTTTTGGGTATTGTAACTTTGCCGAAAGAGTTATATTCTATTATATAGGAAAAGTGTAGTGCAGGGGTGCGGCAGCTTTCGTTATTTTAACAATTCAAGGAGGATTTTGATATGAAATACAGAAAATTAGCAAGCGGATTTGTGGCGGCGGCAATGGCGGTCGGCGTTTTCGCTACGCCGTTCGGAGAGGTGCTTCCTGTCATAAGGGAGAGCGTTGTTGTCAATGCAGGGGCAGAGGTGTACGGAGATTTTGAGTACAGCGTTTCGGGCGATACAGCCGAAATAACAAAATATAAGGGCAGTGCAAGTACGTTGGTCATACCGTCTGAAATTGACGGAAAAAAGGTGACCGGTATAGGAAGAATGGCATTTGCAAGCTGTACAACGCTCACCGATGTAACCATACCGGACAGCGTGACAAGCATAGGAGATTGGGCGTTTTCGGATTGTGACGCTATCGTGAACGTAAAAATACCGGACACAGTTACATATTTGGGAGAATACGCATTCAGAAGCTGTAGTTCGCTTACGAGCGTGCATATACCGAAGGGTATTAAAACAATCGAAATGAGAGCGTTTCTCTCATGCAGTTCTCTCGAAAGCCTGACTATTCCGGAAAACATAACAAGCATCGGACTTGGTGCGTTCAGCTTATGTAAAAAGCTGACCGATGTCACTATACCCGGAAATGTGAAAACTGTCGGGGAAGACGCATTCAGCAATTGTACCGGGCTTTTAAACGTGACAATATCAGACGGTGTTACGAGCATAGGTAAGAGTGCATTTGCAAGCTGTCATTTGCTGAAGAATATAACGATAGCGGACAGCGTTACGAGCATCGGAGATGACGCATTCTATTGGTGCAGTGATCTGACAAGCGTCAAGCTGCCGAAGAATCTTGATAAGATAAACAGTTATACTTTCAGATTCTGTAAAGGGCTTACGGATATAAGCATACCGGACAGCGTTGCGAGCATAGGCAGATGTTCGTTTATGGGTTGTGAAGCGCTCACAAAAGTGATAATACCGAAAAGTGTGACGGTAATCGACGAGAGTGCTTTTTACGGCTGTAAAACGCTTACTGACGTAACCATACCGGAGGGCGTTACAACCATCGGCGAAGATGCGTTTTGTGGCTGCACGGCTCTGCTTAGCGTAAAGATACCTGAGAGCGTTACAGCCATAGACAGTCATGCTTTCGGATATAATGAGAGTTATACGAAGATCGCCGGTTTCAAGGTATACTGCTATAAGAACAGTGCGGGCGAAAAATACGCAAATGACAACGGCTTTATCTGTGAACCGGTTGCGGTTACAACGGTTGACGCTGTGACTGGTTTTGACGCAGATAAGGTTACGAGCGGTTCTGCTACGCTGAAATGGGATAAGGTTTCCGGTGCGGACGGATATGCGGTCGAACTGTACACGGGCGGAAAGTGGAACGAGGTGTTCAGGATTTCCGACAGCAGTGTTACAAGCTGTACTGTAGGTTCTCTCAAGGGCAATTCGACCTACAGCCTGAGGATAAGAGCCTTTGCGGGAACGGCCTACAGCGACTATACAAGACTTGCGGTAAAGACTAAGCTCGCAAATGTCGCAGGGCTTAAGGCGCAGGGCGTTACGGCTACGGCGGTAAAGCTGGACTGGGCAAGAAATGCAGGTGCTACGGGCTACATAATCGAGCAGTACAAGGGCGGTAAATGGACGCAACTTGCTGTTACGAAAAATAACACGACATTGACATTCACGGTTAAGGGGCTTGCGGAATGCACTCCGTATTCATTCCGTGTAAAAGCATATAAGAATGACGGCGGCAAGACAAATTACAGCGACTATGTGACTGTCAAAGCGTCAACGCTTTTAGGTACGGTGAAGAACGCCAAGGTCACATCGGTAACAGGCTCGTGGATAACTCTCGAATGGGCTAAGAATGACAAGGCTACCGGCTACTCTATCGAGCAGTACAAGGGCGGTAAGTGGACGGTAATCGCTACTACGAAGAATAACACAACGCTTAAGTTCACGGTTAAGGGGCTTAAGAATGATACAACCTATTCGTTCAGAATAAGGGCGTATAAGACTGCCGGCGGTGTTACAGCTTACAGCGATTATGTGAGAATCGCAGGCAAGACGAGGATACCGAATGTGACTACGTTCACAGGTTCTGCGGTTTCTGCAAGTGAGGTAAAGCTTGACTGGAGCAAGAATGACAAGGCTACGGGCTACGTTATCGAGCAGTATAAGGGCGGTAAGTGGACGGCAATTACTACTACGAAGAATAATACCACGCTTACGTTTACTGTCAAGGGACTTGCAAAGGGTACGGCATATACGTTCCGCATCAAATCTGCAAGAACGGTCGGAAGTACGACTGAGTTCAGTGAGTATGCAAGCGTTAAGGTTAATACGGCTGAGTAAGTTTTAAACTATATTTTTTCGCCGTCGGGGGAGGCTCCGGCGGTGATTTTTTTCTAAGATATAAACGAATAATCAGATGATTCAAGGTCAATGCTTGACAGATATTGTTCACGGTGATATACTAAAATAAAATCAAAAAAACATTTATGGTGAATATTTGCGGAGAAAAATATGTGCAAGGCAATGAATTACAATTTATGTATAGGAGGGCTTTTGGAAAGCGCTCCTGTGAGCGATGCACAAAATCTCTGCGAAAAATCAATTACGGTAATGAAGGCATAGTTTGCGAGGGCAGACTGTGCCTTTTTATATTATCTGTTACAATGTATAGTAATCGGAATTTGTGTGCTTTTTTTGTCGTTATGAAAGTTGATTTTGCCCACAGGTTGAAAGAGGGAAAAATATAAGGTATTATCAAATAAGAAGATTGCGGTTATTTTACAACTGTATACAGTCGCTTAAGGAGGAAAATTATGATTAAAAGTGTAAAAAGACTGGGTGCGGCGGTACTGTCGGCGGTTATGATGCTGACAGCCGTTGCAACGCCGCTGGGGGATAATCTTCCTGCGGTGAGGGAGAGTACGAGTTTGACGGCGAGTGCTGCGGAAATATCTACCGACGGATATTATACTTTGAAAAATTTATCCGCAGGAAAAATGTTGAATGTTCGTGGAAGTTACAGTACAAGTAATACAAATGTAACTGTATATGAAACTGACGGAACTACAGGACAGCAGTTCAGATTTATTAAAAGCGGTTCAAACTATGTCCTTGAACCGAAATGCGCACCCTCATGTGCGCTGAATGTTTATGGAACTTCGGCTTCAAACGGTTCAAATGTCAATATATGGACTAAAAGCGGTAACAGCACTCAGGCGTGGGTAATGGAGTACAACTCATCATCTGCGGCGTATGTTATAAGGTGTGCGGCGAATAAAAATCTTGTGCTTACCGCTACAGGTACTTCGAATTCGAGTAATGTTGCTTTAGCAAATTACAGCTCCGGTAACAAGAGCCAGTTATGGTCGGCGGCTAAGGTCGGAGGGTCAACTTCCAACTCTACATATAATCCTGTGTTAGCAATCAAATATGCTTCTGAACATTGGAATGATGGTGTCGGAAAGTGCGCAAGCTTTGTTTCTGCTTGCCTTAACGCAGGTGGTTGCAATGCTTCTTCTGCTCTCGTTTCAAATTTGCTTAATGCCTTAACAAACGGAGGGTATGGAACACGTTATCAAATAACTACAAGTTCGTATTATGCATATGAATCTCAAAATAAAAACATACTTTCAGCCGGTGACCCTATTTTTTTCTATTGTTCAAAATGTGGAGGCTGGCAACATACTGTAATTTGTTCTGGATACGACAGCAATGGAAGAGCTATGGCATATGGACATAATAATGCATGGAATAATAAAACTTCCGGAATAGGCGGATTTTCTGACGGATCAGGACATAGCGGTTCGTGTATAACTGTGTATTCGTTCCATATGAATACGCACACTCACTCCTACGGTTCGTGGTATACAAAGACTTCGGCGACCTGCACGAGCGGAGGAACGGAAGAACGTAAATGCTCCTGCGGAGCGACAGAGAGCCGTTCGACATCGGCTTTAGGACACAATTACGGAAGTACATATTTTGAGGCGGTGCATCCTCATTATTACGGTCATAAGTGTTCAAGGTGCGGCTATAGTGAAAGAACAGGCGGTAATTTAGATTATTACTATCTGTGTGCAACCTGTACTCATCTGACGAAGCCTGAGGTTACGAAAATTACAGGCGATTTAGTTGATAATTCCGAGATTACGATTGAATGGACAGCAAGCGAAAGTGATAAGCTGGCTAACTATTGGCTTGATGTAATCGACCCTGAGGGACTATATGTAGTTGATGTAAGTACCGGGAAAATAAACAGTTATACGTTTATTCCTGTTAAAACCGGTACATATACCATTAAAACCCACGCCGCTCCTATCGGAAATAAGGATGGTAGCGGAAGCGTAGGCGCAGAAACAACAATCGAGATTGGCTGTAATCATAACTACATTACAGAGATTGTGAATCCGACATACGATAATGAGGGTTACACTCTTCATAAATGTACAAAGTGCGGTTACAGCTACAAGGATAATTACATGCCTGCGTTAAAGCCGACAGAATTAACCGGAGTGAAGGTAAAGACGCAGGGTATGAACTCGCTGACTCTTGCGTGGGATAAGAACGCAAGTGCAAAGGGATATATCATTGAGCAGTATAAGGGCGGTAAGTGGACGCAGGTTGCAAAGACGAGCAGTAACACAGCGGTTACATATACTGTAAACGGACTTGCGGCGGACACGACATATACCTTCAGAATCAAAGCCTATGTTATTTCGGGCGAATCGGAGATATACGGCGGCTATGTAAAAATCGCAGGCAAGACAAGGATACCGAATGTTGCATCGTTCAAGGGCAGAGCGGTTTCTGCAAGTGCGGTGAAGCTCGACTGGCGCAAGAATGACAAGGCTACGGGCTATGTTATCGAGCAGTATAAGGGTGGTAAGTGGACGGCAATTGCCACCACAAAGAATAACACCACGCTTACGTTTACTGTCAAGGGGCTTGCAAAGGGTACTACTTATTCTTTCAGAATAAAATCATTCAGAAAGACGGGAAGTACGACCGATTTCAGTGAGTATACGGCTATAAAGGCGGCTACGCTTCTTGACGGTGTGTCCGATTTCAAAGTCGCATCGACTACCGGATCGTGGATAACTCTTGAATGGGCTAAGAATGACAAGGCTACAGGCTATTCTATAGAGCAGTATAAGGGTGGTAAGTGGACGGTAATTGCTACCACGAAGAATAATACCACGCTTAAGTTCACGGTTAAGGGACTTAAGAATGATACCACATATTCGTTCAGAATAAGGGCATATAAGACTGCCGGCGGTGTTACAGCTTACAGCGATTATGTGAGAATCGCAGGCAAGACGAGGATACCGAATGTGGCTACGTTCAAGGGCAGTGCGGCTTCTGCAAGTGCGGTAAAGCTCGACTGGAGCAAGAACGACAAGGCTACGGGCTACGTTATCGAGCAGTATAAGGGCGGTAAGTGGACGGCTCTTGCTACTACAAAGAACAACACCACGCTTACGTTTACTGTCAAGGGACTTGCAAAGGGTACTACTTATTCTTTCAGAATAAAATCGTTCAGAAAGACGGGAAGTACGACCGAGTTCAGCGAGTATACGGCTATAAAGGCGGCTACATTAAAATGACAGCTTATGTAAGCCTAACCGGTGAATGATTTATTCTGTATTAAAAGGAGAGAGGTTATGAAATTCAAGAAATTGACCGCCGGTATAGTGGCGGCGGTAATGGCATTTACGGCCGTTGCAACACCGCTGGGGGATAATCTGCCGGCGGTGAGGGAGAGCACGAGTTTGACGGCAGGGGCGGTAAGTGATTACAATCCCACAGCTGCTGTAAACTATGCAGCAGGGCATTGGAATGATGGTGTGGGTAAATGTGCCAGTTTTGTATCTGCCTGCCTTAAAGCAGGCGGCTGTGGTGCGTCTTCGTCACTTGTTTCAAATCTTTTGAATGCACTTACAAACGGGGGATACGGAACACGTTATAAAGTTACTGCAAGTTCGTATTACGCTTATTATTCGCAGAATAAGGATAAGCTGGCGGCGGGCGATCCTGTATTTTTCTATTGTTCAAAATGTGGTGGTTGGCAGCATACAGCAATATGTTCAGGATATGACAGTAATGGCAGAGCTATGCTGTACGGACATAATGTTGCATGGAACAATAAAACCACTCCTTTCGGCGGATTCATAGATGCAAGCGGTCACAGCGGATCGTGCATAACTGTGTATTCATTCCATATGAATACACACACCCACTCATACGGTTCGTGGTATACAAAGACTTCGGCGACCTGCACGAGCGGAGGAACGGAAGAACGTAAATGCTCCTGCGGAGCGACAGAGAGCCGTTCGACATCGGCTTTAGGACACAATTACGGAAGTACATATTTTGAGGCGGTGCATCCTCATTATTACGGTCATAAGTGTTCAAGGTGCGGCTATAGTGAAAGAACAGGCGGTAATTTAGATTATTACTATCTGTGTGCAACCTGTACTCATCTGACGAAGCCTGAGGTTACGAAAATTACAGGCGATTTAGTTGATAATTCCGAGATTACGATTGAATGGACAGCAAGCGAAAGTGATAAGCTGGCTAACTATTGGCTTGATGTAATCGACCCTGAGGGACTATATGTAGTTGATGTAAGTACCGGGAAAATAAACAGTTATACGTTTATTCCTGTTAAAACCGGTACATATACCATTAAAACCCACGCCGCTCCTATCGGAAATAAGGATGGTAGCGGAAGCGTAGGCGCAGAAACAACAATCGAGATTGGCTGTAATCATAACTACATTACAGAGATTGTGAATCCGACATACGATAATGAGGGTTACACTCTTCATAAATGTACAAAGTGCGGTTACAGCTACAAGGATAATTACATGCCTGCGTTAAAGCCGACAGAATTAACCGGAGTGAAGGTAAAGACGCAGGGTATGAACTCGCTGACTCTTGCGTGGGATAAGAACGCAAGTGCAAAGGGATATATCATTGAGCAGTATAAGGGCGGTAAGTGGACGCAGGTTGCAAAGACGAGCAGTAACACAGCGGTTACATATACTGTAAACGGACTTGCGGCGGACACGACATATACCTTCAGAATCAAAGCCTATGTTATTTCGGGCGAATCGGAGATATACGGCGGCTATGTAAAAATCGCAGGCAAGACAAGGATACCGAATGTTGCATCGTTCAAGGGCAGAGCGGTTTCTGCAAGTGCGGTGAAGCTCGACTGGCGCAAGAATGACAAGGCTACGGGCTATGTTATCGAGCAGTATAAGGGTGGTAAGTGGACGGCAATTGCCACCACAAAGAATAACACCACGCTTACGTTTACTGTCAAGGGGCTTGCAAAGGGTACTACTTATTCTTTCAGAATAAAATCATTCAGAAAGACGGGAAGTACGACCGATTTCAGTGAGTATACGGCTATAAAGGCGGCTACGCTTCTTGACGGTGTGTCCGATTTCAAAGTCGCATCGACTACCGGATCGTGGATAACTCTTGAATGGGCTAAGAATGACAAGGCTACAGGCTATTCTATAGAGCAGTATAAGGGTGGTAAGTGGACGGTAATTGCTACCACGAAGAATAATACCACGCTTAAGTTCACGGTTAAGGGACTTAAGAATGATACCACCTATTCGTTCAGAATAAGGGCATATAAGACTGCCGGTGCTTCAAATGTTTACAGCGATTATGTGAGAATCGCAGGCAAGACGAGGATACCGAATGTGGCTACGTTCAAGGGCAGTGCGGCTTCTGCAAGTGCGGTAAAGCTCGACTGGAGCAAGAACGACAAGGCTACGGGCTACGTTATCGAGCAGTATAAGGGCGGTAAGTGGACGGCTCTTGCTACTACAAAGAACAACACCACGCTTACGTTTACTGTCAAGGGACTTGCAAAGGGTACTACTTATTCTTTCAGAATAAAATCGTTCAGAAAGACGGGAAGTACGACCGAGTTCAGCGAGTATACGGCTATAAAGGCGGCTACATTAAAATGACAGCTTATGTAAGCCTAACCGGTGAATGATTTATTCTGTATTAAAAGGAGAGAGGTTATGAAATTCAAGAAATTGACCGCCGGTATAGTGGCGGCGGTAATGGCATTTACGGCCGTTGCAACGCCGCTGGGGGATAATCTTCCTGCGGTGAGGGAGAGTACGAGTTTGACGGCGAGTGCAGATACTTACTGGGTCGGAAGTTCTAAATACGGATATTATGCTAACAATAGCACGGCACTTAATGAAGTTAAGGCGATTATGAGTAAAAATTGCTCGTCAAGCGAAATAGCACGTTTTAATAAAATATTGAGCGAGTTTCCGTTATCCGGGTATTTTAATTCTTATAAAACTAAAGCTTGTACTTGGCATTGTGGAACTGAATTAGCATCAGCTTCATCTTGTCGTAATAATTTTTATGATGATGAAACAGGGAAAACAATTTCCTGTTCTATGGCAGATTGGCATAATGCGATTCAATGCGCCGGATATGCGATTTATTGCTATTACAGATTTATGGGGAAAATGACGTGTGACATCATAACTTTACCTAAAGGTTTTACGGCGGATCAGTTAAAAAGTGTATTTTCTGATAAAACTATTCGTACAGGTGCACACTTTAGAAAGTCACCGGGACATTCTTTGTGCTATCTGACACGTGATGATAACTATATTTATTTTATTGACGCTAACTCCGGTTATAATTCGGCTACCGGCTGTACTAAGGGCAGTTGTGGTCATTATGTGACTTGCTGTAAAATAAATCTGCATAAATACACTTATAAAGAGTTTGCAAGTGCTTGTTCTTCCGGTAAATTAACTATATATAATTCAAGCACATCCAAGTTTGACAACGGTTCAACACCCTCAACCGATAATGTAAAATTAACTGGTACATCTTACAAAATCGCTAATACAGTCAGTGATACAAATGCTTTTGTTGTAACTGATGTTTATAAACCATCAAATTATAAGTTGACAAAAGCCGGTATACGTATCAGAAGATATGACGGTTCATACGATAACGGCTGGTCGGAGTTTCATAATACAGCAAGCACATGGACAGGTTATGACTATATGCGAATATCGTATGATATGAACAGTGAGGTCAAAATTACATTAAGGCACGGTACAAAATATTATTATAAGTTTTATGCTGTAATAGAAGGTAAGGAATACTGGAGTCCTGAACAATCATTTACTACAACCGGTTCTCATTCCTACGGTTCGTGGTATACAAAGACTTCGGCGACCTGCACGAGCGGAGGAACAGAAGAACGTAAATGCTCCTGCGGAGCGACAGAGAGCCGTTCGACATCGGCTTTAGGACACAATTACGGAAGTACATATTTTGAGGCGGTGCATCCTCATTATTACGGTCATAAGTGTTCAAGGTGCGGCTATAGTGAAAGAACAGGCGGTAATTTAGATTATTACTATCTGTGTGCAACCTGTACTCATCTGACGAAGCCTGAGGTTACGAAAATTACAGGCGATTTAGTTGATAATTCCGAGATTACGATTGAATGGACAGCAAGCGAAAGTGATAAGCTGGCTAACTATTGGCTTGATGTAATCGACCCTGAGGGACTATATGTAGTTGATGTAAGTACCGGGAAAATAAACAGTTATACGTTTATTCCTGTTAAAACCGGTACATATACCATTAAAACCCACGCCGCTCCTATCGGAAATAAGGATGGTAGCGGAAGCGTAGGCGCAGAAACAACAATCGAGATTGGCTGTAATCATAACTACATTACAGAGATTGTGAATCCGACATACGATAATGAGGGTTACACTCTTCATAAATGTACAAAGTGCGGTTACAGCTACAAGGATAATTACATGCCTGCGTTAAAGCCGACAGAATTAACCGGAGTGAAGGTAAAGACGCAGGGTATGAACTCGCTGACTCTTGCGTGGGATAAGAACGCAAGTGCAAAGGGATATATCATTGAGCAGTATAAGGGCGGTAAGTGGACGCAGGTTGCAAAGACGAGCAGTAACACAGCGGTTACATATACTGTAAACGGACTTGCGGCGGACACGACATATACCTTCAGAATCAAAGCCTATGTTATTTCGGGCGAATCGGAGATATACGGCGGCTATGTAAAAATCGCAGGCAAGACAAGGATACCGAATGTTGCATCGTTCAAGGGCAGAGCGGTTTCTGCAAGTGCGGTGAAGCTCGACTGGCGCAAGAATGACAAGGCTACGGGCTATGTTATCGAGCAGTATAAGGGTGGTAAGTGGACGGCAATTGCCACCACAAAGAATAACACCACGCTTACGTTTACTGTCAAGGGGCTTGCAAAGGGTACTACTTATTCTTTCAGAATAAAATCATTCAGAAAGACGGGAAGTACGACCGATTTCAGTGAGTATACGGCTATAAAGGCGGCTACGCTTCTTGACGGTGTGTCCGATTTCAAAGTCGCATCGACTACCGGATCGTGGATAACTCTTGAATGGGCTAAGAATGACAAGGCTACAGGCTATTCTATAGAGCAGTATAAGGGTGGTAAGTGGACGGTAATTGCTACCACGAAGAATAATACCACGCTTAAGTTCACGGTTAAGGGACTTAAGAATGATACCACCTATTCGTTCAGAATAAGGGCATATAAGACTGCCGGTGCTTCAAATGTTTACAGCGATTATGTGAGAATCGCAGGCAAGACGAGGATACCGAATGTGGCTACGTTCAAGGGCAGTGCGGTTTCACAGTCGGCGGTGAAGCTCGACTGGAGCAAGAACGACAAGGCTACGGGCTATGTTATCGAGCAGTATAAAGGCGGTAAGTGGACGGTGCTTGCTACTACAAAGAACAACACTACACTTACATTTACTGTCAAGGGACTTGCGAGGGGTACTACTTATTCTTTCAGAATAAAATCATTCAGAAAGACGGGAAGCACGACCGAGTTCAGTGAGTATACGGCTATAAAGGCGGCTACGCTTCTTGACGGTGTGTCCGATTTCAAAGTCGCATCGACTACCGGATCGTGGATAACTCTTGAATGGGCTAAGAATGACAAGGCTACCGGCTATGTTATCGAGCAGTACAAGGGCGGTAAGTGGACGGTAATCGCTACCACGAAGAATAATACCACGCTTAAGTTCACGGTTAAGGAACTTAAGAATGATACTACCTATTCGTTCAGAATAAGGGCGTATAAGACTGCCGGCGGTGTTACAGCTTACAGCGATTATGTGAGAATCGCAGGCAAGACGAGGATACCGAATGTGACTACGTTCACAGGTTCTGCGGTTTCTGCAAGTGAGGTAAAGCTTGACTGGAGCAAGAATGACAAGGCTACGGGCTACGTTATCGAGCAGTATAAGGGCGGTAAGTGGACGGCAATTACTACTACGAAGAATAATACCACGCTTACGTTTACTGTCAAGGGACTTGCAAAGGGTACGGCATATACGTTCCGCATCAAATCTGCAAGAACGGTCGGAAGTACGACTGAGTTCAGTGAGTATGCAAGCGTTAAGGTTAATATGGATAAGTAAGTTTTAAATATCACAGCCCACCGCTATGGAATTTTCTGTGGCGGTGGGCTTTGTATATGATAAAAAGTGCTTTATTATGCGGTTTGGGAGGGTCAGAACGGCGGCTTTTGATAATTTCAAAAATTTTTTCGAAAACCCCTTGATTTTTGTAAATTTATATGTTAGAATAAGCAACGGGTAAACGATTACACGAACGGCGATAAAACGTTGCGGATTGTGATAAGTTATGATAAGCTGTGATGAATCAAGGCAGGCTGTGACAGGTTGCGATGAACTGTGAAGGCTGTGACGGGTTGCAAAAAACATAGCAAGTTACAAATTATGCAATAACCGTTTGTGAAGCGGTGCGGTGCGCAAGTGCCGTGAGCGGAGGGTCGTTTAGCGAGAAGCAGCGGGGGAATACCCGTATGGAAAGTAAATTTTGGCGGAAGTGTGACCGCCGTTTTGAAAGGAAAGGTATAATCTATGAAGTATTCAGACGGTTTCTGGATGAACAAGTCGGGCTACGACGTAAACTATGCAACTCAGATCTATGAGGTAAAGGCTACAGACAACTCGATAACCGTATATGCCACTAACCAGTGGATCGGTAACAGAGGAATGACGCTTGGCGGTCCTGTTCTTGAGATCACCTTTACATCTACGCTTGCCGATTCGATCAAGGTTACGATCGAGCATTACAAGGGTGCTGTAAAGAAGGGTCCGGACTTCACATTATATGAGGATGCAAACTTCAAGCCTGTTATAAACGAGAAGGACGAGTACTGGGAGCTTGTTTCGAACAAGACTTCGGTAAGAATCGGCAAGGCAGGCGGAGCGTGGGATATAAAATACTTCTATGACGGAAAGCTGCTCACAAAGGAAGGCTGGAGAACAACTTCTTATATCGAAGAACAGCCCTGGCTCACAGACTACCGTATGGAAGGCACAAAGGCGGAGCGTTTCTACGCACACGCATCTACAGACGAGCCTGCAAGAATAAGAGAGATGCTCAACATCTCCGTAGGCGAGAACATATACGGCTTCGGCGAGAAGTTCTCTACATTCGTAAAGAACGGTCAGACGGTAGAAGTATGGAACAACGACGGTGGTACCTGCTCTGAGCAGACATACAAGTCGATCCCCTTCTATGTATCATCGAGAAACTACGGTGTATTTGTAAATCACCCCGAGAACGTTACGTTTGAAGTAGCAAGCGAAACGGTTTCAAAGGTTGCTTTCTCCGTTCAGGGCGAGAGAATGGAATACTTCGTAATGGGCGGTAAGACAATCGCAGACGTACTCGGCGTTTACACAACGCTGACAGGTAAGCCTGCACTTCCTCCTGCATATACATTCGGTCTGTGGCTGACAACATCATTCACTACAAACTATGATGAAGAAACAGTTTCGTTCTTCATAGACGAAATGGCAAGACGTGATATTCCTCTGGAGGTATTCCACTTCGACTGCTTCTGGATGAAGGAATTCAACTGGTGCGACTTCACCTGGGATAAGAGAATGTTCCCCGATCCCAAGGCTATGCTCGCACGTCTTAAGGAAAAGAAAATTGAAATCTGCGTATGGATAAACCCCTATATCGCTCAGCAGTCATCTTTATTTGACGAGGGCGTAAAGAACGGCTACTTCATCAAGAAGACGGACGGCGGCGTATTCCAGTGCGATATGTGGCAGCCCGGTATGGCTATCGTTGACTTTACGAATCCTGAGGCTTGCAAGTGGTACAAGGCAAAGCTGAGAACACTGTGCGAGATGGGCGTTGACGCATTCAAGACGGACTTCGGTGAGAGAATACCCACAGCCGATGTTGTATACAGCGACGGCTCAGATCCTTACAGAATGCACAACTACTACACATATCTCTACAACAAGTGCGTATTTGAGGTGCTTGAGGAATTCTACGGCAAGGACAAGGCTTGTCTGTTCGCACGTTCTGCTACGGTCGGCGGTCAGCAGTTCCCTGTACACTGGGGCGGCGACTGCTTCAGCCAGTACGAATCAATGGCTGAAACGCTCCGTGGAGGACTTTCACTCTGCTTATCAGGCTTTGGCTACTTCAGCCACGATATTTCGGGCTTTGAGGCTACAGGCTCACCCGACTTATACAAGAGATGGTCTGCATTCGGCCTTATGTCTTCACACTCAAGACTTCACGGCAACAGCTCATACAGAGTACCGTGGAACTTTGACGAAGAAGCGTGCGACGTTCTGCGTCACTTCACAAAGCTCAAGGGCCGCCTGATGCCGTATCTGTTCGCTAACGCAGTAAAGGCTCACGAAAAGGGCGTTCCCATGATGAGAGCTATGGTTATGGAATACAGCGACGATCCTGCCTGCTTACCTCTTGACAGACAGTATATGTTCGGTGATAACCTGCTTATCGCTCCCGTATTCAACGAGGAGGGTACCGCTCAGTTCTATCTGCCTCGCGGCAAGTGGACCGATATTCAGACAGGAGAAGTTCTTGAGGGCGGTAACTGGTACGACAAGAAGTACGACTACTTCTCAATGGGTATGTATGCTAAGCCCAACAGCATAATTGCTTACGGTAACTTTGAGCGTAACTTCGCATATGACTATGTAGAGGGTGCAAAGCTTGTTATCTATCAGCTTGAGGACGGCAAGAACACTCAGTGCAAGATCTACGATAAGGACGCTAAGCTTGAGCTTACTGTTATGGCTGAGAGAAACGGCGATACGATCACTGTTACACATACAGCTACAGACAAGCACTTCACAGTTGAAAGCGCAGAGGGTCTTAATGTAGTTATAAGCAAGTAATTATAACGGAATATAAAGGAACGGTCGGCAGAGATGCCGGCCGTTTTGCTTTTCTTGACAGGAAGAAATGATTAAATATTTTGGCTGATATGCTTCTGCTATATCGTTCAGTTCTGAATATGATAATAAGCTACCGATAGTTCTTTTTTGAGAGATAGCACTTCCGGAGCGTTCATTTAAAGGCAAGGGTGGTGGCGATTTTTGAGGGGTAGTGAGGAAAATCTCAATGATGGTGCGGATGGGGAGCAATCCCCACCGTCACGGCTCGGAATAGTTTCAGAATTGTAAAGGCAGGACTATCTGAATACTGTACAGCAAGCCCAAAAATTATATCAGCCGTGCCACCTCCCCTTTTTCGAGGGGAGGCAAGTGGGGTGGTGCTTTTCGAGGGGTAGTGCGGTTTTGAGGAGGGTTGGTGCGAGCGAGGGATTATCGTTCTTTTGCAATGGTCGTGGGGATAGAGAGGTTCGGTGCAACGGGAGGCAATCCCTCCGGTAGTCGCCCGAATTTTTTCGGGCGACAGCACCTCACCTTTGACAAGGGGGGCAAGAATGTGGTGCTTTTCGAGGGGTAGTGCGGATTTTGAAAGATTAATGTCAGTGCAGTTGTAACGGTATACTCACGAAAATATTAATGCCTTGTCGGTACGGAAGCAGTTTTAGGCGGTGTTGCTTACGCAACAGTCCGAGAACGTTTTACCATAAATCTTTTGTCTGACGGCAAAATACGGCGTAACGCCGTGTCGGTTTACACCGACTTGATTTTATGGTATAATTATAGTAACAACTTAAACGGAGGTGGAATCATGACAGATACAGAAATCAGCAGATATATGGCACTGCTCTTAAGGCATAAGCCCGAAATAGCAGGACTTGTACTTGACAAACAGGGCTGGGCGGACGTTGATATGCTTCTGAAATGTATAAGCGAAAATATGGAGCCGGTGAGCTTTGAGCGGTTGTGCGAAATCGTGAAAAACGACAGCAAGCAGAGATATTCGTTCAACGAGGATAAAAGCCGCATCAGAGCGAATCAGGGTCATTCGGTAAATGTTGACGTAGGGCTGAAGGCCGCTGTGCCGCCGGAATATCTTTATCACGGCACTGCGACAAGATTTGTCGAATCTATTGACAGCGGCGGGATTATCCGCAAAACAAGGCTTTACGTTCATCTGTCAAAGGATACCGAAACCGCAACGCAGGTTGGTATGCGGCACGGCAAGCCGTTTATATACCGTGTAAGGAGCGGAGAGATGGCAAGGGACGGATATGTGTTTTATCTGTCTGAAAACGGCGTATGGTTGACGGAAAACGTGCCTGTGAAGTACCTTGAAAAAACGTGGCAGGATGACGCTTGACTTTTTTGAAAACCGGTGGTACAATATAAAAAGACTGAATAGGGGAGCTTTTTGCTGAGAGGAAGTTCGACTTCGACCCTTGACCTGATGCGGATAATGCCGCCGTAGGAATTTCACGATATTTCTATAGCTTGTATTATCCCCGACTGTATTCAGCCGGGGAATTTTTACGTTAAAGCAGGTATTCGGTTAAATTTATTTAACGGAGGTTTTTCAAATGAAAAACGAAAAGGTACTTACACTTGTTGAGGGAGCGGTGATGGTTGCGCTTGCGACCGTGCTTAGCTTTGTAAAGATCGTTCATCTGCCGTGGGGCGGATCGATAACTCTGCTGTCGATGCTACCGATAATTGTCTTCAGCATCAAAAGAGGTGTGGCAAACGGTCTTGCGGCATCGTTTGTGTTTGCTCTGATACAGTTCATTCAGGGCTGTGCGGACGGGCTGTTCGGCTGGGGGCTTACTCCTGTGGCGCTTGTGGCGTGCATATTCATCGACTATATTTTTGCATTTACGGTGCTGGGGCTTGCGGGAATTTTCAGAAAATACGGAATGCCCGGAGTGATTGGCGGAAGCGTTATGGCTATGGGTCTGCGCCTTGTGTGCCATTATATAAGCGGAGTGCTGATATTCGGCTCATTCGGGGAGCTGTGGAACGGCTTTACCGTAAACGAGCCTTGTCTTTACAGCCTGCTTTATAACGGGGCGTATATGCTGCCGGAGATAGTGTTTACTGTTATCGGAGCGGTTGTATTGATGAGTGTTCCGCAGACGAAAAGGTTGATTTTCAAAAACGTATAAGATGATGAAAAACCACCGTTGCGGGTATGCAACGGTGGTTTTCAGCTTGTAGAAAAAGTCTTTTGTTTAATGTGCTTGTGTTATATCGTTCAGCTTTGACTATGATAGCAGGCTACCGATAGTTCTTTTTTGCAAGATAGCACTTCTTTGGTTTGCTATTCAAAGCAATGCACTTGTTGATATGAACGAGGAAAAGAACAAGAACCAAAGCAAATAGGAAAATAACTGCTAAGCAACTACGGCGGGGATTGTTAATGCTTAGAAATTTTTAAGGTAGTGCTTCTATTAATTTCAATCCCCTCCATAGTTGGCTCGGCTTGACCGAGCAACAGAACCTCACCTTTGGCAAGGGAGGCAAGTTTAGTGCGAGGTGTGGCGGTGGATGTGCTTTTGAGAAGGTCGTGGGAATGGAGAGGTTCGGCGTGACGGGAGGGGCAAGCCCGCTCCCCTACGAAAAGCGAGAGGGATAGTGCGGTTTTGGGAGGGTTGGTGCAGGGCAAGGGATGGTGAAATATTTCACTGCGTGGGCTTTAATAGTAATAGGTTTATCGACAGACTAAAACCACCGTTGCGGGTATGCAACGGTGGTTTTGTATATCGTGGTTATTTCAGGAAGCCCTCGATTATTTTCTCTTCGGCTTCTTCTCTTGTAAGACCCAGCGAGCAGAGCTTTAATATCTGTTCGCCTGCTATCTTGCCGATAGCCGCCTCGTGAATAAGTGCGGCATCAACATTAGCCGCATTGAGAGCCGGCTGTGCATCGACCTTGCCGTTATCCGCAAGTATCGCATCACAGGCGGAATGGCCTGTGCAACGGTTGTTGCCCTCGACTACGGAGTAAAATGCCTGATGGGAATTTCCTCTTGCAACAGAACGTGAAACAAGGTCTGCGCCGCTGTCCTCGCCGTTAAGCTCGACACGGAACTTAGTTACGGCCTCCTCGTCACCGTCGGTCATTATACGCTCACGGACAACTATCTTTGCACCCTTGCCGAGTACGGCGGAAGTGCTTCTTGTTGTTCTGTCGACACCTCTTAGCTGTATCGTATCCATCTCAAGATATGAATCCTCGTCAAGAACGCAGTCTGTGACGGGGTCGATCTTTCTTAGTCCTGTGCCTTTGCCTGTTCCGATATGCTTTTCCTTGTAAAGCACTCTTGCGCCTTTTTCAAGGAAGAAGCGGTGAATGCCGTTGTGACGAGCCTGCTCCTCGCCGTCATTATGCACGCCGCATCCTGCTACTACAACAACGTCAGCGCCCTCTCCGATGTAGAAATCGTTATAAACAAGGTCGTCAACATCACTGTGGGTAACGCAGGCGGGAATGAATACCGTTTCGCCGACAGTAAAGGGCTTTACACGGATATTTATACCCGGCTTGTCCTCTTTTGATTCAATAGTGATATTCTCCGACGATCTTCTGCCGGCGCACTTGCTGTCCTCACGGATATTGTATGCGCCCGCAAAGCCCGATACCTCATCATAATCGGAGATTATCTTAAGCATTTCGGCTGTTGTGCCGTTGAAATTTACGTCCATTATATTGCTCACTGACAACCGCCTCCGTTTCTCTGGGGACATCTGCAGGCGTATTCTCCGCCGAGCAGTTTCGGAAGGACTTCCTCACGGGGTCCTGCCGTGCGTATTGTGCCGTCTGCGACTACTATTATTTCATCGGCAATCGAAAGAATACGCTCCTGATGTGATATTATAACGAGCGAGCCTGTGGTGCCGTTGCGTATTTCTTCAAACGTTTCCACAAGTCTTGAGAAGCTCCAGAGATCTATTCCTGCCTCCGGTTCGTCAAATACCGACAGCTTGACGTTTCTTGCAAGCACGGTCGCAATCTCTATACGCTTTGCCTCGCCGCCCGATAAAGCGCCGCTCATCTCTCTGTCGATATATTCCTCCGCACACAGACCGACCTTGCCGAGAAGCGCACAAAGCTCGTTGTGACCCAGCTTTTCTCCTGCGGAAAGCTCAAGAAGATCTCTTACCGTAAGACCCTTGAAGCGTACCGGCTGTTGAAAAGCGTAGGCAATGCCCAGCTTCGCTCTGCCTGTGATGTCCATATCCGTTATATCCGTACCGTCAAGGAGAATCTTGCCAGATGTGCATTTTTCCACACCTGCGATGAGCTTTGCAAGGGAGGTCTTGCCGCCTCCGTTTGGCCCTGTAATTACCGTAAGCCTGCTGTCAAGCTTACAGGTTATGCCTTTTATAATAGGTTCTCCGCTTGGAAGCTGCCATTTTACGTCCTGAAATTCCAGCAAAGTAGTTACCCCTTTCATTTTTTATCATATTATCGTACCATATTAACGTGATTATGTCAAGAGGCGGCGGTCGGTATTGAATTTTTTTTCGTTTTGTGATAAAATATTATGAAAATGATATGCGGTTTATTTTTGAAAGGTAGGCATATAGGAATGAAGGTTTCTATTATTGATAACAGCTTGTGTGATTCATCGTTTGTAAGCGATGTGAAGCCTGAGGCAATAAAGGCTTATACGGACGCACTCCACGAGTTCGGGGTAAGCTATATCGAAATGACCACAGACAGCTTTATTATGATACCGCCTGCAAGCGATATGTCGAAGATAATACTTCGTATGACCTCGGTGCGTGACCTGCTGTATATAAATTCGTTCGATTTTGCCTATGTTGTCGTGCCTGCACAGCTGACCGACCTTATACCGAAAATCGAAAGGCCGGTTATATCGGAGCTTTGTCTGCACGGGTCGGACTATATGAGGGTCACGGATATGTTTGAAAAGAACTTTGAGCTTGACAAGGTTTCGATGATACGCTTTGTTGACGATTTCAGAAAAAGTCCGCAGGAAATGGCACGGATGCTGGCGGAATACCGCAGGAAATACTACCGTCCGATAGATATATGCCCGACAAACAAATACACGAACGCTGTCAGCGAGGCTATAGCGGCGGTGATAGCGAAAAGCGACAGCCTGACTATGAGATTCGGTGATTACGAACAATATGCGGAACTGCAGGATTACACTGTTTCGCTTGCCACGCTTTTCGGCGTAGCGCCGTCGCCGCAGATGATAATGGCACTTTATAAATGCGGCTGTCTTTATGCGATGATATACGGCAGGCAAGCAAAAAGCTCACTTGACGACCTGAGATCAAACCAGATTTCGCCGCATTATGTCACTAACGTTGACAAGCCGAAGCCATTTCTGCCGAGTGAGCGGACAAAGACCTCGTCTTACGTTACTCCTCCCGAAACGAAAGAAAAAGAGGGCGGAGAGCTGCTTTACAGCAAGCTTAGAAGTATGATGCTTGACGCAGACAGCGCAGAGGAACTTGAACAGGAAATCGAGCAGTTCTGCACTCAGCTGTACAACAAGTATGGCGACAAATCAGGACATTGAGCCGCTAAGATGGCAAACGACTATATGTATAAAAAATCCATAAAAACACAGGCTATATAGTGCAATATGACGAAATGTTAAGCGGCTGAAAAAAATGCTTTTATTTTTACGGCAGATATGCTATAATAATTTTATACTGTGTCGGTATGTACCCAATATCATTCCGACGCACTGTTTTATGAGATACAGAGCCTTAAAGGGCGTTTTATTATATTGAATTCTATATTTCAGCGAATCGAGGAAGTGTGACTTTTGGAAAAGTTTATTATAAAAGGCGGCACTCCGCTGAGAGGCGAAGTGCGGATAAGCGGAGCGAAAAATGCGGCGGTAGCTATAATTCCTGCGGCGATACTTGCAGAAGATAAGTGCATACTTGAAAATGTACCGTCAATCAGTGATGTTGATGTTGCTCTTGAGATACTCTCGAGCATGGGAGCGCAGATAAGAAGGCTGAGTAAGTCGAAGATAGAGGTGGATACGTCAAGAATCAAGGACGGAACGGTACCTTATGAACTTGCCCGCTCCACAAGAGGAAGCAGTTATTTTTTAGGTGCGCTGCTCGGCAGATTCAAGAAGGCGAGCGTGCCGCTACCGGGTGGGTGCGACCTTGGCAGCAGACCTATCGATCAGCATATCAAGTGCTTTGAGGCGCTCGGTGCAAAGACTGATATAAAGCACGGTATCGTTGACCTTTCGGCTGACAGGCTTATCGGTACGCAGATATATTTCGACAAGGTGACTGTCGGAGGAACGATAAATGCGCTTCTTGCCTGTGCAAAGGCAGAGGGGCTGACTATAATTGAAAATGCCGCCAAGGAGCCTCATATAGTGGATCTTGCGAATTTCCTCAACTCTATGGGTGCGGATATTATGGGTGCAGGTACGGACGTTATCAAGGTGAAGGGCGTTTCACAGCTTCACGGCACAGAGTATTCGGTTATCCCCGACCAGATAGAAGCGGGAACGTTTATGGTGGCTGCGGCGGCTACCTGCGGTGATATTACGCTGAAGAATGTTATACCGAAGCACCTTGAGCCTATTACGGCAAAGCTGCGCAAGATAGGCGTTTATGTTGAGATAGAGGACGATACGGATAATGTAAGGGTAGTCGGCAGACCTCATTATGAGGGTACGGATATAAAGACTTCTCCGCATCCGGGATTCCCTACAGATATGCAGCCGCAGATGACAACGCTTCTGGCAATGTCGAACGGTACAAGCATGGTAACGGAGAGCATATTCGATACACGTTTCAAGTATGTTGACGAGCTTCGCAGAATGGGTGCGGATATTACCGTTGACAGCAGGGTAGCGGTAGTAAGAGGCGTGGATCATCTTACGGGCGCTCCGGTAAAGGCGAGCGACCTCAGGGCAGGTGCGGCGCTTATCATTGCAGGTCTTGCGGCGCAGGGTACTACGGAAATCGAAGATATTCACCATATTGAGCGTGGATATGAGAATATGGAAATAAAGCTGAGGGCACTTGGCGCTGATATAGTAAAGCGTTATTATCCCGATGACGAAAAGATGAGAAAGGCACTCTGATGGCAAAGGTTGTTCCTGTATGCTCTTCAAGCAAGGGCAACAGCGTTTTTGTCGGTGACAGCACATCGGGCGTACTTGTTGACGCAGGATGCAGTTTCAAGGCGCTGAGGGAAGGTCTGGCACTCTGCGGTATACCGTTTGAGGCGGTGAAGGCTGTGCTTGTGACGCACGAGCATATAGACCACACAAAAGCACTCGGACAGATAACGAAAAGAACGTCTGTTCCTGTGTACGCATCGGACGGCACTGCAAGAAAGCTGTTTTCTGACAAGCTGGTAGAGCAGACGGCGGTTATTCATCCGCTGTCGGAAATAAAGAGCGTACCTGTCGATATGGATATTGATTTTTTTCATACACCGCATGATGCTGCGGAAAGCGTAGGGTACACCCTGAAGTTCGGCGAACATAAGGTCGCCTGCTGTACCGATTTAGGCTATGTTACCGATGAGGTGAGGGATAATCTGCTCGGAAGCGACACGGTGTATATAGAGGCAAATTACGATCCTGTGCTGTTAAAGGGAAATCCGAAATATCCGCCATATCTCAAAACGAGGATTTCGGGGGATCACGGACATCTTTCTAACGGCTGTTCGGCGGAGTTTTGTAAGGAGCTTGTCGCAAAAGGTGCAAGCCGTCTGATACTCGGTCACTTAAGCCAAGAGAACAATTCTCCGAAAATGGCGTATGAGGCGGTGGAGAAAACGCTGAAAACCGCAGGAATGTCATGCGGAGTTGATTTTACGCTTGATGTTGCGCCTGTTGTGACACAGGGAAAATACATAATTATCTGATGAATAAGCACTGCATTTTCTGCTTGGTGGTAACTTTGCAGTTGTGCGGTGCTTTATTTTTTTATTGCGAAAGGAAAAACTATGGCAGTATATCTTATACTTATGGCACTTGTGCTTGTGCTTGCTTATCCGCTCATCGAGCATAAGCCGAATGTGGTGAAGAAGCTCTGTTATGTTATCGTGACATTCGGGGCAATGTATCTTATAAGCGTATTCAGATACGGACTGGGAAACGATTATTATTCGTATATCTATATTTTCTGGAATATCAAGAACGCACCCGGACTTTCGATATTCAACTACGGGTATGAACCGGGCTTTACAATCGTCACAAAGCTGATCTCGATGTTTACCGCAGATGTGAATATAATGTATGCGGTGTACGCACTGCTGATACTTATACCTACGGCGTATGCGATATTCCGTTACAGTGAAAATATATGGATGTCAACGATGATGTTCATATCGCTGACGTTCTTCTACTGCTCACTTAGCTTCATCCGTCAGTCGATAGCGTTTGCGATCATACTCTGCGCTTACAGATTTATGAAGGAACGCAATCATTTCATGGTGCTGTTGTTTATTTTCTTAGCGTGTCTGTTCCATAGCACAGTAATAGTGCTGATACCGCTGTATCTGATTGCGGCGTTCATAAAGCCCACAAAGATAACCGTACCGATATATGCGATATTGACAGCGCTTGTATATCTGCTTTCGTGGCCGATACTTCGGTTTGCGGTTGTGCTTCTTCCGCAGTACAAGGGCTATCTTGAACTTAACTTTATCACGCAGGGCTATTCACCTGTTTATATTATAGTGCCTGCGATAATCACGGCACTTGCGCTTATCGCACATTTCACGGGATACGGAAAGGCATATCCGAAAGAGTCGGCACTGTTCACGAACTTTGCGATATTCAACTTCATAATATGGTTTATAGCGACAAAGCACTTTGTTATCGAGCGTTTCTCGATGTATCTTTACATTATGATGATAATGTTCATACCGTCAATAGCAAGGTACTATATGAACTGCGCAAAGGTTTATCTTGCACGCAGGAAAAATCCCGATGCTGTGGTTGAATTCGATAAAACGGTAGATGAGGTCATACGTTCCAAGCATCCCGAAAAATATGCCAAGAAGTATGCCGCCGAACCCAAAAAGGAAAAAGCAGTTTCACAGCCCGTACCCGAAAAGGCGGAGCCTGAACTGAGCGATATAGAAAAGGAAAAGCAGAGGATTTTAGCCGAAATCATGGCTGAGGACGGCGGCGACAGCGATATAGTGACAAAGCCGGTTGAAGCTGTGGAAAACAAAAAGCCCGAAAAGCAGAAGAAGTATTCGTCTGTATTCGGAGAGCAGTTTAATGCTGACGAAAGATATATGCCGAAGAACAGGGTGTTCAAAAAGAGAAGGAACGGTTTTGTGAACTTCGTTACACGTCCTGTTACGATATTTGCGGCTTTCCTTGCTGTAGTAGTTGGTGCTAATCTGTGGTACAACTATTTCGGTCTTACGGTATCGGAGAAGGGTTTCCACGGAGTTATGCCGTACAAGAGCATTGTTCCGCAGTATACGGAATTTGTGCTTTCAAAAGAAAGCAAGGACGAAAAGAACACTAACCTCAGAAGCGAGGATAATTTCCTTAACTATATGTACAGGCTGAAAGAAGGCGAGAATTTCACTGCCATAATCTCGGCAAGAGGAGATGTGACGGGCGGATATAATGACGGCGCTTTATCGGCTGTAAAGGAATTGGGACTTGAAAAGCTGCTTACGGCTCAGAAAAACCAGCATTATATTGCGATAATAGAGGGCGGCAAGGTTGTCCGTGAGGAACTGTCGGATGACAGGATCGATACAGGCGTTATTGATGTGCTGGGCTATAAGACACAGATAATCAGCGACGCAGATGAATCGATTGTCAGAATGGGCAACAAGAACTACTCGCTCAACGAGCGTGGAATGAATATCGTGGTGCTTGACAACACAACAAGAAACATTGTTGACAAGGTACGTTTCAAGACGTATTACGTTATGCTGTCGGCAACAAGATAAGGGCGGTAACACTTATGAGAATGAGAAGAAAAAAATACCTTGATGAACGTCTTGACGCTTGCGGCAACGTGAATCTCGGCTGGCTTGTGGATTATGCCGCAGAGCAAAGAGGTGAAACACAGCAGAGAACGCTTGATGTGCGGGAGATATTTGGCAATGATAATCCTGTTCATCTTGAGGTAGGCTGTGGAAAGGGCGGCTTTGCGGTTGAAGCGGCAAGGCGTAACCCGGATATTAATTTTATTGCGGTGGAGATGGCAAGAAACGTAATAGTCAGCGCTATGGAGCTTGCGGTAAAGGAAAATCTGCCTAACCTGAAATTTCTTATGGGTAAAGCGGAGTATCTTGAAAAATTCTTCCCCGAAAATTCGGTAGAACGCATTTATCTTAATTTCAGCTGTCCTTATCCTAAGGAAACATATAAAAAGCACCGTCTTACTCACCCTGTATTTCTTGAGATATATAAGCACATACTTATACCGGGCGGTGAGATACATCAGAAAACCGACAATATGAAGCTGTTCGAGTTTTCGATAGAGAATCTGTCACAGTGCGGCTTCAAGCTGAAGAATGTCAGCCTTGATCTGCATAACAGCGGATTTGAAGGAAATATTGTGACGGAGTATGAAAAGAGATTTTCCGAGCAGGGATTTCCGATATATCGCCTTGAGGCAGTAAATCCGACAAAATAAGCTTTACTTTTCGTAAAAAATGGTATATACTGAGTATAAGCAAACGGGGTTTTACCCGGAAAGGATGTTTAGTATGAATAAAGCAATGATATTTTTCGGTATTGCGGCGGCTGTCGGTACGGGGTATATTTTAGCTAAGAAATATATAGATAAAAATCCTGAGGCTGTAGCGGCTATGAAGGAAAACTGCAGTGATAAGCTCCACAAGGCTTCGGTCTACTGCACGGGCGCAGTAAAGACAGGCAGTGAAAAGCTCACAAAGAGCGTGAACGAGATCGTATCGGCAGGCAGGGAAAAGAGCGCAGAGCTTATGAAGAAGGCGGCTACAACAGGCACGGCTTTCAAAAACGAGATAAACAATCTCAAGGATATGGTAGTGTCGATAAACAGCGGAGTTGATGTTGATATTTCCGATGTTGACGATGATGCGGACAAGAAGAGTTTTTCCTTTACCGAGGACGGAGTGGAGGATGAGATAATCGAATCTCCCGAAAAAGGCTCGGAGGCATTATAAAATCCGATAAAGCACAATGAAGTGTCACGGCGGTATTGCTGTGGCACTTTTGCTTTTAATATGTTTTTAAGGAAGTGCGGAGTGAAAGAAGATATAGAAATAAGGACGGCAACGCCCTTTGACGCAGAAGAACTGCTAGGTATCTATTCTTATTATATTGTAAATACGGCGGTAACGTATGAGATTGATGTGCCGTCTGCAGAGGATTTCAGGCGGAGGATAGAAAAAACGCTGAAGAAATATCCTTACATAGTAGCTGAGCGTGACGGAAGGATAACAGGATATGCCTATGCCAGAGTGTTCAAGGACAGGGCGGCCTATGAGCGTTCTGCCGAAACGTCGATATATGTTGATGTGAATGAAAAGCGTCACGGGACGGGAACAGCGTTATATAGGGAACTTGAAAAAAGGCTTGCGGATATGGGGGTAAGGAATGCGTATGCCTGCATAGCAAGTACGGATAAGGACGATGAGTATCTGAACCACGACAGCATCAGCTTCCACGAAAAGCAGGGGTATACGCTTGTGGGGAAGTTTCATAAATGTGCCGAAAAATTCGGCAGGGAGTATGATATGGTGTGGATGGAGAAGATTATAGGGTAGTGGGCAATGTGTTCACGGTATAAAAAACAGCCTTGCGGGTTTCGCAAGGCTGTAAGATTTCAGAAAAAGTCTTTTGTTTAATGTGCTTGCGCTATATCATTCATCTTTGACTGTGATAATAAGCTACCGATAGTTCTGTTTATCAGACAGCGCTTCTCGGGTTCGCTATTCAAGTGGGTACACTTGTCAATATTAACGAGGGAAAGAACCAAAGCAATCAGGAAAACATCTGCTAAACAATTACAATCCATACCATAGTTGGTTCGGTCAAGCCGAGCAATAGAAGCTCACCTTTGGCAAGGAAAGCAATTTTAGTGCGAGGCGTGGCGGTGGATGTGCTTTTGAGAAGGTTGTGGGAATGGAGAGGTTTGGTGCAACGGGAGGGGCGAGCCCCTCGCCCTACGAAAAGGGCGTGTGATAGTGCGAATGTAAAAGCATATAAGTGCATATAGATGTTGGCATTAAGAAAAGTTAGTGGGGTAGTGCGGTTTTGGAAAGGGTTGGTGCGGGGCGAGAGATGGTGGCGTGACAATCCCTTCGTCTTGACGGCAGAAAAGTATGCAATATAAAAAAAGTGGGCATATCGCAAGTAAATGCAATAATGTTAAGGCTTGTGCCTTGCCGTCAAGCCACCTCCCTTTGACAAGGGAGGCAAGGACATAGTGCGAGGCGAGGGATAGTGCGAAACAAACAGAGCGTTCATTTAAAGGCAAGGGTGTTGGCGATTTTCGAGGGATAGTGCGTTTTTTGAAGAGTCGATGTCAGAGCAGTTGCACCGATACACTCACGAAAATATTAATGCCTTGTCGGTACGGAAAATGTTTTCAGCGGTGTTGGCGATATGTTTATCGGTACGGATTTGATAATAGTCGGTTTTTCGACAGTCTGAAACAGCCTTGCGGGTTTCGCAAGGCTGTTTGTTATAATATAAGAATGGGGTCATATACCGCAGCAGCTGTCGCAGTGGTCGTCCTTTATCTCGCCTACAAAAGGGGTGGGGTCGATTCCCTGTCTTGTGTAGTAGTCGGCAATAGCCGCCTTGATAGCCTGCTCTGCAAGTACGGAGCAGTGGAGCTTTGCCGGAGGCAGACCGTCAAGCGCTTCTACGACCGCTTTATTTGTCAGCTTCAGTGCTTCGGATAAGGGCTTTCCTTTTATCATCTCGGTAGCGATAGAACTTGTGGCGATTGCCGCACCGCAACCGAATGTCTTGAACTTGACGTCCTTTATAGTGTTGTCCTCAATCTTGAGGTACATTTTCATTATATCGCCGCACTTTGCGTTGCCGACCTCGCCGACACCGTTTGCATCTTCAATCTCGCCTACATTTCTGGGGTTGGCGTAGTGATCCATTACCTTTTCAGAATAAATCATCAGTAATACTTCCTTTCTGATAAATCAATGTTTACTTTATTTTGAATGTTTCGCCCTTGACGATGTGATCCCACAGGGGCGACATACTTCTGAGCTTGTTTACAATAACGGGGAGAACCTCGAGCAGCTTGTCTATCTCCTCCTCGGTCGTGTACTCTGACATTGAGATACGCAGTGAGCCGTGCGCTACCTCGTGGGGAAGTCCTATGCTCAGAAGAACGTGCGAGGGGTCAAGTGAGCCTGATGTGCAGGCGGAACCGCTCGATGCGGCAATGCCCTGAAGGTCAAGCTGGAGCAGTAAGCTCTCGCCCTCTACGCCTTCAAACGAGAAGTTCAGGTTGCTCGGCATACGCTTTTCTCTGTCGCCGTTTAAATGGACACGGTCAATCTTCATTATCTCGTTATATATTCTGTCGCTGAATTTTTTCAGCTTTTCGTTTTTGGAATCTATACCGTTTACGGCATCTGTTATAGCTACGCCGAGTCCTACTATAGCAGGAACGTTTTCTGTGCCGGCACGTCTGCCTCTTTCCTGAGCGCCTCCGTCAATAAGGGGAGGAAGGCGGTATTTCTTGTTTACATAAAGAACACCGCAACCCTTCTGTGCGTGTATCTTATGACCGCTGAGGGAGAGCATATCTATATTCTGCTCTTTTACGTTGATGTGGACGTTGCCGATAGCCTGTACTGCGTCTGTGTGGAAGATGACACCCTTTTGCTTACACAGCTCGCCGATCTCGGCGATGGGCTGTATCGTGCCTATCTCGTTGTTGGCATACATTATCGTGACAAGGGCTGTATCGGGGCGGATTGCGTTTGCTACGTCCTCGACTTTAACTATGCCGTTTGAATAAACGGGAAGGTAGGTTATTTCAAAGCCCTCCTTCTTCAGAGAATCCATTGTGTGCAGAACCGCATGATGCTCGAATACAGAAGTGATTATGTGTTTCTTGCCTTTTAGCGCCATCATTTTTGCGGTGCTTTTTATCGCCCAGTTGTCACTCTCACTGCCGCAGCTTGTGAAATAAACCTCGCTGTCTTCACAGCCGAGCGCCTGCGCGACCTGATGTCTTGCCTTGTTTACGGCTATTGCGGAATTTCTTCCGAGAGTGTAGATAGAGGAGGGGTTGCCGTATTCCTCCGTAAGATAGGGCAGCATAGCGTTGAGAACGTTATCGCTTATCTTTGTGGTAGCCGCATTGTCAAGGTATATCGTTGTTTTAAGCATTTATACTATCGTTCCTTTCTTCCTGCTTTATGCTAAATGCCGTTTAACGCACTGTAAAGGGATGCGGTAAAGACGACAGATTTAGTCCGATTTATATTATACACCTGATAGCCTACAAAATCAATAGGTTTAATAAAATTTTTTTATACTTAAAAAAGAACAAAATTAGCAGCTTGTAGAAAAGGTCTTTTGTTTAATGTACTTCTGTTATGTCATTCAGCTTTGACTATGATAAAAGGCTACCGATAGTTCTTTTTGTTGGACAGCCGCATTGTTTTTTGTGCTGCTATTTATTATATTTGCTATCATTTTCTTTTTTTGTAGGGGAGGTGGCTTGCCCCTCCCGTTGCACTAACTTCTAACCATTCACCGAGTTTATAATCTGTCAACTATCAATCGTAACCCAAAGTTCGATTACCTTGCAAATTGTTTATGGTAAGCACTTCAATATTTCGGGAGGGGCGAGCAAGGCAAGGATGCCTTAGCGTGTGTGCCCAAGGGCTTTGCAAGGACGCAAAGCCAACCAAGCACACACAGACCCTCGCCCTACGAAAAGTTATGCGCGAAGCTATACATATTATCAGGATAGTGCGTTTTTAGGGTGAATGTCTGTGCAGTTGCATTGATAAGGTCACGAAATTATTAATACCTTGTTGGTACGTAAGCTGTTTTAAGCAGTGTTGGTAATACATTTCATTATACTGTTTTAATAATCGGTTTTTCGACAGTCTGCTTTATATTAAATAAATAACAAAAATATATTTTTTTAGAGATTAAAAAATTTTTGTCGGGAGGTCGGGGATGGCCTTTGTGCATATTGCACAAATGGAAACGATTTTCCAGATAAAAAACATTCCGGCTTAGACGGAATACTTTACCGCTTAGATGAAAAAATTGTGGCTTAGGTGAAAATTGTCCTGCTCTCAGTGAATTTACAAAAATTTCAAATTGGCGAATATGAAATTTTTATAGAAAAATTTTTGAGAATAAAGTCAATTGCAAAGCCAAATGAGGTGTGATATAATAAGCCTCACAAGGACAAAAACGTTCTTGAATTTAAAATCTCATGGAGGTAATGGATATGATTATAATCCATAATTCAGCTTTGGCAATTGATAGGTTTATCGCCAATTCAGAAAACGAACAGACAAGCAATGAGCTTGCCGATGTAGTTCACGGTGTGGTTGCGGGAACGGAATCCGCCGACATACTTATGACGATTCTGATGGTTTTTCTCATCAGGTTCGACGATAAGCGTATTGATCAGATGGCTGACATGACAGATAATGCAGAGGCATTCTTTGTCAGAAAGCCGGATGTACCTCGTGCCGATGACGATAACACTGACGACTGCGACCACGAAAACACGGTAAATCAGCTTGTCGATGTCATGTGTTCCCGTATGAGAACATTCACCGGTCAGAATACTATAATGTCTTGCCTGAGAATACTTCGTTTCTGCGGGGTATCGCAGGTAGAACTCTACCGTGTGTTGATGACTGCCGCCGAAAGAGATTACAGTGAGGTTGTCCGTTATATCACTGAGCAGGAAAGCTTCAAGGACGACACCACTGCGGATTACGGTGAGGATACACTGGAGAACCCTCATTATATAAAGAGAGTTTCCGCTTCTCACGCCGCTGTTATCGCCGGTCTTACCTGTAGCAAGAACGTGCTTGATCATATCACTGATTGCGGTGAGGCTTTCACCCGTGAAAAAGACCCGCTCGTGCTGAAGGATATTATGGGGGCTGTTCGTTATATCACCCGTGATACCGATGACGGAACGTTTGATATAGCCACCTATAATATAATCCCGACACCTTATACGGCGGATACAAACAGTATCAGGTATGCCGAGATGGCGATGACGGCAATATACAACATTGCAGGCTATTATGGCATCGACACAAAAATGTTCCTGCTGAGAAACACCGACTTTTTCTCATACGATAATGATTACAGAAATGTCCGTGACGGAAAGATAATCGTTGCACATGACAATTATGCGGCAAGCGACAGTGCGATGCTGAAAGCTATGTGCCTTGAGAGAATGAATCTTCCTCTGAACGATCTTTCCTCAATACTGAAGCTGAGCGATCCGTATAAGTATGTAAATGTATACGCAAGAAATGCAGAGCCGTACTCGGTAATCGTATTGTCGGATTGTAATGCACTTCCTTGCAATATGATGCCCGTAAACAGATCAGCCTTCGGCGGTATAAAGATGCTTGATTACATTGCATTCCTGAAGGTGCTTGCGGATGTGGCAAAGGTAAGGCTGTGCCTTGTCCTTGATATGCCGTACTCAAAGTTCAGCAAGAAAATAGAGGAAGAACTGAGCGATTATTACCTGATAAAGTATAACAACGATGCAGAGCTGACTTTCGGAGGTGCGATATGAAATCAAAACCGATAGAAACATCTGAAGCGCTTGACAAGGCGCTTGAAGAAATCAAGAAGTGCGAGGAAAAAGAGCAGATGAGCGATGAGATGAATGATAAGATGAGCGATGAGATGAATAACGAGGTGAATAATATGGATGAAATGAACGAACAGGAGCTGAATGATTTCTTCGGTGATGATACCGACAGCTTCACCGATACGCAGACAGGAGAGTTCAAGCCTGACAGAAGATTCTGCGAAGTTGCAGAAAGCAGTCTCTCGAATAGCGGCGGAAAAGCATCGGCTATGGCGAGCATCACATCCGCAGAATTATACGGAGAACGTATATCGGCTGAAGGATTACAGCTTTTGATTACAGCGTACCAGCTGGGTATAGCGGACAGCTTGTCGGCCGGAATGACAGCTGAAACAGTGGCAGGACATATAGCCTGCATGCCCGATGATATGATGTTCCGCTCGGATGACGCAGAGGACTCTGTAATCGCTATGATCAAGGCAGGACAGCCTGTGATAGCGGCGGCAATAACAAAGAGGATATGCGCAGTGGAGAGCAGGTCGATTATGCTTATTGCAAATGACGATGAAACGCAGAATTATCCTATGGAGATGTTTGCTGTCACAGCCGAAAACAAGGACAGCTATTTCGGCGGATACATAAGAACCGCTCCTTTACGCAGACTTGTAAGACTTTTCAGCCGAATCATAAAAATCAAGGCATGGGATTATTTTGACATTATTACCGATTTCGGCAAGAATAAACGCTACTTCATGCCGCTTATGTACTGTATGTATGTCAGATATTTAAGAAGCGGAAATCCGGATGAAATGACTACTTACTACAGAAGATGCAGTGTGTCGTCGGTACTGCTCAGCGATGATGAAATTATTGAGAGTGTGGTATCCTTGCTCGGCGAAAACGCAAGGTATGCAAGGGACGAGGGTAGTTTTGCATCATTCGTTGATTTCTATCACAGCAGGGATAATTCTCCGGATACAGACTTTTTAAGTTTTATCGGACAAGCAGACGGCTTCAGCTATGCTAACGCCGATAATCACGACTTTTCGGCAGAGTGTGCGACGTAAGCGACTGATAGCCGGCAGTCTGTCGGTTCTCTGAAGCCGAAAACGTAACCGTCCGACCGACAGAGCGTTTTGCCGTTGCCCGATGCTCTGCGGTCAGAGGTTACGGATGATAATATTTTCCATTGACGGAGGCGACTATATGTTTCTGAAAGATAGCTTTCCCTCGCTGAGAGATGCACACATAAACTTTGGCAAGGCTGAGTTTGACAGCCTTGCGAAAGAACTTGAGAGCAGGGATCGTTTTAAAAATGTAAGCTGTTATGCGAACAATATCCGCTGTAATGTAAGGAGCTTTGAACAGACGTATAAGCGTGTAAACCATATCCTTATAAGCGGTTATGATATGACTGATATGCTGGCGTCTGTGACGGTTATTTCAAAGGCACTGTCGGACAATTTTGATATTCCGCTTACACGAAGGATAGAAAATGCAGAGAATGAAGATTATGTTATTTCTGAATCAGACTTTTTCGGTCTGAACGGTTCTTCAAGGTCTGAAAACAGAGCCGGCGGTGTGTCGGATGATGAATACGATAAGTATTTCGGCGATGAAGACGATGAAGCCGAAGAATACGAAGAAGACGAAGAATATTACGATGATGGGTTCGATGACAAATACGGCTTTGAGGATTTTGAATGTTGTCTGCCGGAATATGAGGTGTATGAAAAGCCGGATAATGAAGCAGATGACGAAGCGGATAATGAAGCGGATGAAGCAGATATTCACTGTGATGAAAAACTGCCGATCGATATAATGTATTTCGTAATGATGGCCGAAAATGCTTCTTCGGTTAAGAAGAACGTAGACATAATCGATCGGTATGGCAATAGAATAATATTTGTGCTGGTAAAGAAGGATCCGAACCATATGCGGCTGGATAATATGCAGGCCGATGGTTGCAAAGTGACAGCGGAATCTATGTTCTTTGACCATATAGACATTCCCGCAGACAGCACAGAGTATCTGGCAGGTGTGATAGAGAAGCAGTTTGAGGAAAACCATCTTTCGTATGCTTCGGTAAAGCCATACATAGAAAAGTTTGCCGCCGCCGAAAACGTTTATGATGAATACACCGCATACAAAGCGGCAAGATATGTAATATCAAAGCATTACGAAAATTCGCCGCCGACGGACTGCACGCTTAAAGCGGAGGATTTTCCGAATCTGATAATACACGATAAAACGAATCTTCCGTGCTGTGCATCCGCACAGAAATTAATCGGCGTGAAAAAGCAGCTTGATACAGTGCGCCGTCAGGTAAGATGTATGAAGTATGACAAGATGCGTATGAACAAGATAAGGTTTTCGCCTGTCGGTACTGCGTACAATATGGCTTTTACAGGACCTCCGGGAACGGCCAAGACCACAGTTGCAAGAATGTTTGCGGATATGCTTGCAAAAGAGGACTTTATTTCGGCAGGCAATTTTACCGAGTGCAGAAAGTCGGATATAGTAGGCGGATATGTCGGGCATACCGCACGCAAATGCGATAATCTGTTCAGCGACCTTGCGGAAAAGGGCGGAGGAGTGCTGTTGTTTGATGAAATATATACCCTGTCGGAAAAGGATGCACAGACGCAGTTTGATATAGAGGCTATCAACTGTATAGTTCAGAATATCGAGAATTATCGCTCATCGGTATACTGCATATTTGCAGGATATGAGGACAAGATGGAGGTGTTCTTTGAGTCAAATCCGGGCATGGCATCAAGAATAGGTATCAGGGTAAAATTTGACGGATACGACAACTCAACACTTTGTGACATATTCGGCAGTTTTCTGGAACAGGAAAAATACGTCCTCAGCGAAAACTGCGATGATATTTTATACGATTGCTTTGATGAAATGAGAAACCGACAGGGATGTAATTTCGGAAACGCAAGAGAGGCGAGAAATCTCTTTGACAATGTGAAGCGTGTCATGGCCGATAGAGTAGATACGAATGCGGCTCTTGAGGATGATTTTACTTTTGTGTTTCGCAGTGATGTAAAAAAGGCTATAGATATGTCGATAGAAGCGTTATGCACTGCGACACTTCACTGTGACAGCGACGGTAATGATGAAAAGGACATTCAGCCCGAAGAAAATTTGCACCGCTGTGGTTTTATATTGTGAATAAATGTAGAAAAATCCCCCGAAGCGAGCGGTTGAACGCTTGCCCCGGGGGACTTTATATTATGAGGTTATCTGCAAATGCAAAGGTCGGATCATTCGATTGCAATCACGTTATTGCCTTCGACCTGAGGTGCGGCTTTCGGAACGGATACCTTTAAGACACCGTCTTCAAACTTTGCGTTTACGTCCTTTGCCTGTACGCCGTCGCCTACATAGAAGCTCCTGCTGCACTGACCCTCGTAACGCTCACGTCTGATGTACTTGCCGTCCTTCTTCTCCTTTTCGTCCTTTTCAAGACCCTTGGAGGCACTGATGGTAAGATAGCCGTTGTCGAGCTTCAGCGATACATCTTCTTTCTTAAAGCCCGGCAGGTCAATGTCAAGCTCGTAGCTGTTGTCGGTTTCACGGACATCGGTCTTCATCACGTTCTTTGCGTGCTTGCCGTAAAGGGGATCGTTCTTGCCGAACATTGACGGCATCATAAAATCATCGTCGAAGAAATTGTCAAATAAGTTTTCATTGAAAATTGCGGGTAACATAAGTCATTTCTCCTTCCGTATATCGGACGGTCGGTTTATTATCCGACCGTGTAACTGCTATGTGTGTGCCTGCTGTCGTTTATTCGATAGCGATAACATTATCCGTTTCGATCTGAGGTGCGGCTTTAGGAACAGATACCTTTAAGATACCGTCTTCAAACTTTGCGTTTACGTCCTTTGCCTGTACGCCGTCGCCTACATAGAAGCTCCTGCTGCACTGACCCTCGTAACGCTCACGTCTGATGTACTTGCCGTCCTTCTTCTCCTTTTCGTCCTTTTCAAGACCCTTGGAGGCACTGATGGTAAGATAGCCGTTGTCGAGCTTCAGCGATACATCTTCTTTCTTAAAGCCCGGCAGGTCAATGTCAAGCTCGTAGCTGTTGTCGGTTTCACGGACATCGGTCTTCATCACGTTCTTTGCGTGCTTGCCGTAAAGGGGATCGTTCTTGCCGAACATTGACGGCATCATAAAATCATCGTCGAAGAAATTGTCAAATAAGTTTTCATTGAAAATTGCGGGTAACATAAGTCATTTCTCCTTCCATATATCGGACGGTCGGTTTATTATCCGACCGTGTAACTGCTATGTGTATGCCTGCTGTCGTTTATTCGATAGCGATAACATTATCCGTTTCGACCTGAGGTGCGGCTTTAGGAACAGATATCTTCAGGATACCGTCCTCAAACTTTGCGTTTACGTCCTTTGCCTGTACGCTTTCGCCTACATAGAAGCTTCTGCTGCACTGACCCTCGTAACGCTCACGTCTGATGTACTTGCCGTCCTTCTTCTCCTTTTCGTCCTTTTCAAGACCCTTGGAGGCACTGATGGTAAGATAGCCGTTGTCGAGCTTCAGCGATACATCTTCTTTCTTAAAGCCCGGCAGGTCAATGTCAAGCTCGTAGCTGTTGTCGGTTTCACGGACATCGGTCTTCATCACGTTCTTTGCGTGCTTGCCGTAAAGGGGATCGTTCTTGCCGAACATTGACGGCATCATAAAATCATCGTCGAAGAAATTGTCAAATAAGTTTTCGTTGAAAATTGCGGGTAACATAAGTCATTTCTCCTTCCGTATATCAAACGGTATCTGCTTTGTCACAGAACCTGTTGTTGTCGCCCTGTACCTTCCGGAGACCCTCTCTCTTTCTTTGTACAACTACATTATAGCACACTTTTTAGCACTGTCAATAGGAGAGTGCTAAATTTCACAAAATCTTCTTAAAAGTATAACAATTTTGACATTTACGGGCGGAAATACGAAAAATAAGTGCGTGAATGTGGGGAATATTAATATTGAAATGAGAAAAAGCCCTCCCTTAAGCACGTTGGGCTTAGGAGAGGGTTTTAGCTTTTAGAAAAAGTCTTTGTTTGAAATACTTCTGTTATATCTTTTAGTATTTATCTATGAAGAAGCAAGCTACCGATAGTTCTTTTTGTCGGACAGCACTTCTCGGGTTCGCTATTCGAGTGGGTACACCTGTCAATATGAAAGAGGGAGACAACCAAAGGGATCAGGACAAGGGACTTGACAGCCCCTCTCCCTGTCCCTTAGGTTTTCTCCCTCTTGCTCCCTCTTTCCTTACCCATACCCACACCCCGTCGGGGTGTTGGCTAAACTCGAATAACCACATGAACATTGAATATCCTGCCAATGCAGGGACGCTTAACGCTACACGTCCGCAGGTTAGTACATATATCTCAGGTTAGTGGCGTTTTTTGAAGAGTCAATGTCAGTGCAGTTGCATTGATAAGGTCACGAAATTATTAATTCCTTGTCGGTTAGTATAATGTTTTAAGCGGTGATGGTGATATGTTTAACGGTGCGGATTCAATAAACGTTTTTTTACAGAATGATTATGTTAATTTTGTTGCATAAGTCTTGACGGCTCGTGATAATCGGGGTCATTGATAAGATGAGAATTTATGGTGGAGTTGTTTATGATACAGCCTTTGTTCATAAAGCCTATATCGAGCGAGTAAATGCCTGAGGATGAGCTTGATCTTATATCGCTGTTCTTTATGAGCAGAGAGCCTTTTCCTTCTGCACTTCCTATGCCTGCGACAGCGTCGCCTTCAACGTGTACGGTGATGTCCGAGTCGGATATGACGGTGTCGCACGCTGTTTTGCGACAGCCTACGGCCGAGCCGCACTGTGCCTTGAGCAACAGGTCAAGGGTGGAGTTTTTGACATTTATCCTTGACGGAGTGCTGCCGTCAAGCGCCGCCAGCGAACCTATACAGCCTGCACGTTCTCCGAGCGAGCGGATGAGGAAGGTTGTGCCGTCTGCTTTTATATCGGTATATCCGCAAAGAGAGCCGACAGCGAGTGCGTTATCGCCCGAACAGCTTATATCTATCGTAGCGTTGCCGGTTTCTACGCCACAGCTTCCGTCATAGGAGCCTGCACCGATGCAATCTTTTCCGGTGCAGGATATTTTGATATTGCCGCCGAGCAGCTTTATGGGTGTTTCGCAGGAGGAAACGCCGCCGCCGATACATATACCGTGGTCGCCGTTTGCTTGCAGTTCAACATTTCCGCTAATATCTATCGTAATCTCGCCGAAGGTATCGTTATAGCTGCTGCCGATACAGCAACCGTCATTACGGTAGGAATCAATGTAGAGATTGCCGTTGCCGGTTATAAGAAGCTTTGATGAGTCGGGAACGGATATTCCGTCATAGCTCAGCGAATCGGTCCCTTTTATTTCGAGCGTGGTGTCAGAATTTTCACCAAGACGTATGCACTGGCGCAGAGCGCCTTTTATGTTGGCATTTTCGAGTATTATGTGCGACTTTGAGCCGTCTGCGGTCTTGATAACAAACGACATAACATCACAGCCGTTTGCGTAAAGGTGTGCAACGGCACTTTCAACTATAACTCCTGTGTATCTGTCTGAAAGCATTTTTTCTATGTCGAGATGCTCCTCGCAACCGTCGTGGACGATGTAATCACGAGCCTTTTTTATTTCGGGGCGGCACATATTGAGCATACGCATCTGCTCGGCGACAGCGTCGGGTATATCGGGAACGATCTCCTTCTGCGGCTTTGCGGTATAGAAGCCCTGAATGTAATCTACACCTCTGCGGATGGTGACGCTCATTTCGTCATAGGTTTCGACACCCTCCGCAAGCACCTTTATATTGTTCAGCCTTGCAAAATCAATGATGCCTGTGAGAAAGTGCTGTTTCTTTACGTTTGTGTTGATGTCGGTTATAAGGGAGCGGTCAACTTTTATGACATCGGGCTGAAGGCTCAGCACAGCGGCAGTGTTGGAGTATCCGCTTCCGTAATCGTCAATGGCTATCATACAGCCCTTCGACTTGAAAAGATGACGCAGGCTTGCTATCTTGTCACCTGTAAGGTCTGCCTGCTCGGTAAACTCGATAACAAGCTGTGGCATGATATTTCCGTATTTTTCGCAGAGCCTGTTGAAATCGTACTCCGTAATCATACTATCGGGTATTGAGTTTATGAATATCTTCTTTTCGCCGAAACGGGCACGGTTTGCGGAGATTATCTCCAGAACGTTTTCGAATGTGAGCCGTTCAATATCATAAAGCCTGCCGTGTTCTCTTGCTATCCTGAGTATCTCAAGAGGTGACGAATTTTTCGGGCGCATAAGCGCCTCGTAAGCGTAAACGGAGCCGTCAACGGTAGACACTATCGGCTGGAAGCAGTAGCTGAAATCGTTATCGTCAATAAGTCCTGTCAGGAGCTTTGAATCCGAATAGCTGTTGCATTCGGCTACATATTCCTCTGCTGAGAACTCTCTTTTTATACTGCCGAGTGCCTTTGCTCTGAAAAGGGCAAAATCGGCATAGTTTATCATCATATCTATAGTAGCCGCCTGCGAGGGATACCAGCAGTAGCCTGCGGTTATCGTATATGCTTCGCTCCGAGTTTCAATGGTTTCGCCGAATTCATCGGTCAGCTTGCAACGTGCAACGGCATCGTACATCTTTTTCATAATGTCGGAAATTTCCGACTTTGTCATCTGCCTGAAAAATACGAGAAAATCCTTATAGCTTTTTACGCCGATTATAACGTTATCAGAAGCAAAGCGTTTTATCGCATTTGCCGCAGTTGCAACGCACAGTGCGGTCTTATCGTAGTTCAGCTCGCTGTCTACACGCTCTATGCCGTTGATGTGTATCGCCGCCATACAGCACTGGGCGGTACCGCTAATTTCTGAGAGCATACTGCGTACACGTTTTATGAAGTAGTCACGGGTATACATACCTGTGAGCATATCATATTCCTTAGCGTTATCCTTGTGTGAACGAGCCTCCATTATCTGTGTTACGTCCTGCACAAAGCCGAGCATATAATCCGTGTCATATACAATCTTGATTTTTATATAGCTTGTTTCGCCGCCGGCGGTATACATATATATGTTCTTATAGCCTTCTATCTGATTTTCGTTAAGGCTGTCAAGCAGTGCGTAGAAGCTGTCCTTGTTCATATTATCGCCTTCTATATGGAGCATAGAGGCAACGTTTTTATCGTAATACGCCTTATTCGAATCGTGCGGCAGCTTGAAAACACCTATAGTGGGGAAGTTGTCGAGAAATATATTCCAGTCGTGTCGGCTGTTTCCGTCTTTATCAAAAAAGCTCATATAAAGTCCTCCGAATTACACAGATTACCAAGTTCATTATACAAGTTTTTACCACAAAAGTCAATCTGATTTAAGCAAAATGCACAAAATAGACAAATTATCAGGTCGATTTTGTACATTTTTGAGAAAAGCAAAGCCGTGCGGTTGTTGCAACGGTTTTGCTTTCAGACAGTAAAAATCTTTTTTCTTACAATTTTGCAAGTTAGCGAAATAAGGAAATAATTTGCTGTATAATCATAGTATGAAGAACTGTCGGTTTAACCGCTTATTATGGCGGTTATAGCGGCAATCAGAGGAAGGGTGGTATTTATATGGCATTTATGAAGAAGAAAACAAAGCAACGATGCAAAACCATCCTGTCGTTATTCTTTGCGCTGACGCTGATAATGTCGGCGGTCACCTTTGCGGTATCAGCCGCAGAAGCGGCGGCGCTGTCGGTACAGCTGAAAACCGACAAGGAAGAATATACGGCGGATGAGGATATAGCGTTAACGCTTGAGATCAGAAACGGCAGTACGGGCAGGCTTGTCGATATTGCTTATGATATTACGGCACCGGACGGCTATGAGCTTAAAAGCGGAAGTGTGAGCGGCGGTGAAACGGAACTTCTTGCAGGTGGAACGCTGAAGTATGACAGCGTGTATTCTGCGGTAGAAGCGACTCCGGACAATCCTGCAACAGACGGAAGGATAAACCCGACCGTGCCGCTTATATCGGTGGTAATATGCGCTGCGGCACTTTTTGCACTTAACAGGAAGAAAGCAAAGAAAATGCTCGCCTCGCTGCTGTGCGTATCTTTGCTTTTGACGGCACTGCCGCTTGATGTTGCCGCAGAGGAAATCGGCAAAGCTGCGGCTGATACCGCAGATGTGACGGTTGCAAAGGATATTACCGCAGGCGGCGCGAAAAAGACGTTTACCGCACGGGTAACGGCAGGTAAAACCGCCGACAGCGTAACTGTTACATATGATACGCTGGGCGGAAATAAGATAGACAGCGTTACGCTTGCCGCCGGAGAAACTATAGGCAGGCTCCCCGAAGCGATAAAGAAAAACGCTGTCAATAACGGCTGGTATCTTGACAAGCAGTGTTCGACACCGTTCTATGAGGACGAGCCAGTAAACAGTGATATAACGCTTTATGCGGGATATGATGAGGATAAGATAAAGCCGGAAACGCCTGAATACAACGAGATAACCATATCGGACGCGCCTGAGGACTTTTCATTCTCGCTTATCTCATCACAGAGCATAACGGACGATAATTTGCAGGACGTTATCAGTATCGAAAATCAGTTCGGTGAAATGCCGCTGCTCAAAGTTGAAAATACAGGCAGCGGAGTATACACTGTAAAGCCTGTTATCAACTGGACGGAAGGCGGCGCATATGTGCTGAGCCTTATAGATAACGGGGTGCGGTTTGACGGCATCAATTCCGACATTATGCCTGACGAGAAGATAAGAACCATTACGCTATTCATTTACAGGGAAGAAACGAATAACGTAGTTCTGAAGGACGGCATAGTTACTATCCCGAAAAGCCGGATAAGAGAAGATGACGACAACGAGCATATCTATATGTCACGCAGTGAATTCGAGGCACTCTCGATACACGAGGGTACGGTAATATTCGCTGACGATGCCGAAGAGCCGAGCTATCTGAACGTTGTGTCATATGAGCTTTTCGGCGATGAATACAAGATACTTACGGTCGGCAGTGATGTTGACGATATATACGAAGAACTTGATATTTACTTCAAGGAAAAGTATGTCGAAAATGATGTGCTTGCCGAGGCGATAGACACGGAAAAGCTGGTAGAACAGCTTTATGAAAGCGAAGGAACACAGCAGCTTACATATATGCTTGCCGCCGCTGTATATGACAGCAAGACGGTAAGGGAACTTGGTGACGGCAATGCGCCGTTTGAACTTATGTCCAACACATATATGGACGGGGTAAACTGGAACGACAAGCAGATAAAGCTGAATGTAAAGGAGCTTCTCGAAGGGCTTACAATCAGCGCTAAGGTCGGTACGGCGAAGAATACTAATTTCAAATGTATAAACGGTTTCCCGAATGAGCAGGACTGGACGGCGCTCAACATCACATTCAGCTATGAGATGACGCTTAAGAACAAGGTAAAGCTGGAGGCTGAGGTAAGCATCAGCGAATACCTTATCATAGGCGTAGGCGGCACTCTCAGCTTAAAGCGTGACTTCAACGTGAAGTTCCTGCCCTTGTCGCAGACGGATGTAACATTCAAGATACTGGTCTGCTCGGCAGATGAGGAAGAAGACGATAAGCAGCAGGATAACGAAGAAAAGAGAGATGTTTCCGTTGAGATAGAAGCCATAATGAACGGCGAGGATAAGGAAAGCGGAAATATCATAAAAGACGTGCGTGAAATGCTCGAAAACAAGGGCGGAGCCATAAGGCTATGCGAGGTGAACCTTTTCAGCGCAACGTTCATGCCTATACTGCCGCTGTCTATAAAGACGGAGCTTAACTTTGTGGTCAATGTTTCGTTTGCGGCGGGTATCAGTATGGAAGCATCGGTGCTTCAGGCAAAGGGTCTTGGCATAAGAGGAAATATCAAGGAACCGTCATCTATAAACGTATACAGATTTATAATGGCTGGCGACGACCGTTACATATTCGATATGTACGCTTACGGCTATCTTGGCGTTGAGGCGGGCATCGAGGGTAAGGTATCGGTATCGCTTCTTGGCCTTAATGATCTCGGAAGTGTCGGTGCGGCACTTGAAATAGGTGCTTATGCCGACCTGTACGGTTATCTGCACTATCATTCGCAGGATATGCGACACAATAAATACTACGCTTCTCCGAAGGAACATTACCACGAGCTGCAAGGCGGAATATACTTCGAAATGGGCGTGTATATAAAAATCTCGATATTTGCGGAAAGCAAGCTGTTTAAGAAAAAGGCGGAGCTTGCAAAGCAGTTCAAATTCCCGCTATTCAGCGTAGGCGACAAATATATCTATGCGGATAAGCCGACGCTTGAGGGCAATACTGACATAATACTGCGGGAAACAGATACGAATGTCTATGAGATAGACGGACTTATCCCTGCACAAGGCACATATCTTGATATAACAACAGGAGATATTGTAACACGGCAGATGAGTAGCAGTGAGTTCAAGGCTGCCTGCTACAGCAAGTATTTCAAGGTAAGCAAGAGCGACGACGGCAAGATAACGCTCACGGTATCTCCCGACGCTCCGAGCAGATATACGAGCGGCTTGCTTAGCTGTATACTGCGCCTTTACTATACGGGCGGACAGAATCTGCTGTTCACATCCGACACCGAAAATCTGTACTATGACGCAGACAAGGGCACTTATATCAGCAGAAAGCATATCGGTGACGTTGATGTATACTATTACCGCAAGGGAGTTGACTTCCCTCTTGAAGACAAGGATAAGACCGCAACGCTGAAGTTTGCGGTATCGGCTGACGGCAGGACGGAAATTGTCGATACGGTAACTGTAAGCAAGGGCGGATATGTAAGCGGCTATTCGCTTGCGGTTTCGACCTACTGCGATAAAAACGGCTATATCTATGATAAGTCGCTGTTTGATACAGAGATACAGCCGTACTACTGGCTCAGCGATGATATGACCATCACGCTTAACACATACACTGCACAGAAGCTGTACTCGGTGGAATACTTTGACACAGAAAATGACAGATGGGTAAGCGAACTGTGGGCGGTAGATTATCTTGACGATATAAAAATGTTCGACAGATATAAACAGTCTGTGAACAGCGTTACTCATTTTGCAAGCTTCGGTATCGACAGAGCGGACGGTATGAGATACCAGATGTATATGAAAGACGCTCTGGCATACAGATACTATGACAGCAGTTACAGCGGCAGTGTACACGGTCTTGATACGACTAAGCCGCTTGCGGTAAACTACGGCAGTGAAGAAGATCTGCAGTCGTTCAGGGCTGAATACGAAAAGCTGTACCCGACGGCCTACAGCATTATGCTCAAAGCAAATTATCTTGTAAGAAGATGCATAGTCGATATTTATAACGAGAGCGGTTATGCGGGTGCAAGATATGTTGAATACGGCACTGAGTTCAGAGTGCCGGATACATTTATCGACAACATCAACAGCAGTAAGGAAAACGAGCTTATCGGCTGGGATATTGACGGTGACGGCAAGGCAGATATTGCTCCCGATGAAAAGATAACCGTCAAGGGCGATATGAGGCTGAAGCCTGTGATGAAGCGAAAGCTGTACACGGTAACGGTAAGACTTGCGGATTATACCGAAAGAAAGTTTGACATTATTTACGGCAAGCCTTTGCCGCAGGAGCTTGACCGGCTTATAAACAGCATTCCCGATAATCCGAAGCCCGACAGCGAGGATTCGTTCTACGAGCCGTCATATGTGCTTATAAAGAGCGATGTTACGGTAGGCGGTTATACGGCAGGCGAAACTGTAAGGTACAACGGCGATATAAGCATAATGCCGGAAAGCAACGTGTACTTTGAGATAGTTCCTGCGAAGCTGTATCACTACATAACGCTTATCGCAAACGATGGCGGCGGATTCAGATATACCGATGAAAACGGCGCTGAAATAGAAACTGACAGGATAAGGACGGTTGTACAGGACGGTTACCGTTTTGCAACGGCGCTTTACGGATATTCCGCATTCGCACCTGAGGACACATATACTACCGAATATCTGCTGTCGTATTTTGTGGACGCAGACGGAAACAGAATCGGCAGTAACGATAATGTGAAGAAGCCCGGTACCTACTATATGAAGTGGAACACCAACGACAGACGCTGTTATATAAACTATGACGTTTATATTTACAACGAGAACGGTGCGGAGGTTTCACACGAGGTAAAGTCCGAGTTTGACGGCTACAGACCCGAATATGATGAGCTTTGTAAAAAGTATGATGCCGAAGTTGAGGCGCTTGCACAGTATGATGACGAGTATTATACATATACTCTTAAGGAAGAGCCGATAAACGAAGAAAACACAACGATTGATGGCAAGACCTACAAGACTATAATTGTAAGGTGGAACAGAACGCCGAAGGAGTTTGATGTAACGTTTGACTATGACAACGGCACGGAAAACGAAACGGTAAAGGTAAAGTACGGCTATCTGTATCGTGCAACGGCAGGCGCTTTAAAGGATGATAAGTACAGCGATTATGAGCTTGTCGGATTTGACCTTGACGGTAACGGCACAGCGGATGTGATGCCGGGTGAATCGTTCAGAGTAACGGGCAATATGACGCTGAAGGCGGTATGGAAAGCTACCGACAAAATCTACAGCGTGGTGTTCTATGCTATGAGCGGTGAGTTCGATGACGGTACGGTGCGTTATGAGATAACCGGTAAATACGGCGACGCAATCTCACTGTCGGATATTCCTGTACCGACAGGCACAGAGGGCTATGAGTTTGCAGGCTGGGATAATGCCGTTCCGACAACGTTCGGTAATGACGACGGTATTATAAAGACCGAGTTCAAAGCAACATACAAGCTGAAAAAGATGACAATAACCTACCGCCTTGTAAACCTTGATACCAACAAGGTTTACGAAAGCTATAAAACAGCTAAGTTTGACTACGGAACGGTGTTCACGGCTGATATGCTTGAGGCATCTCCTGATACAGACGGCTGTCTGTTCGGCGGATGGCTTGGCGAAAACGGATATTCAGTCATCGGAAAAGAAATCAAGTCCGATATGACGCTGACGGGTACTATCACTCCTGTTTATGTCATCTACTCGCTTGACGGTGTTGAAAGTTCAAGGGAAAAGGCTAAAATCGGTGCTGAGGTCACAGTAAAGGAAAAAGCCGACGGTTATCTTGAGTGGACAACGGACGATGTGACGGTTGAAGGCGGAAAGTTCACGATGCCGTCGAAGAATGTATCGTTCACAGCCGAAAAGGATATGAGCGGCTATCTGACAGTTTCAAACGGCAGTGCAAGCACGATAATAGATACCGAAAGCAAGACGTTTATCAGCGGCAAGGCAAGCGGCTTTGAGTATGATACCGCTACAGGCATACTGACAGTGACCAAAAGCGGTCTTAAGCTGTCGGGTGTCGGAAAGAATATAATGCTGTATGTTAAGCAAAGCGTTTCGGATATTACGTTTGAAAATCTTACGCTTACGGCAGGAGATATGAACGGCGTGAAGCCCGACGATTTCAGCAGCATAGGCGTAGGCGACGGATACGGCTCGGCTGACGCATATCTGATGTATGTAAGCTCGAACAGCCTTAAGGTGAACATAAACGGAAATGTTACGCTTTCGAAACGTAACACGGCGACTACAGAAAACCTGCTTGCGATATATCAGGCGCACCTTGACTATGACGATGTAACTCCTATGAGTATGGAGTTTATCGGCGGTGACAGCCCGAATCTCACAGTAACGGGAAATACATACGCTATACAGAGTATTGGCAGTGTTGATTTCAGCGATATGATATTTACCGCAGCAGCTGAATATTACGGCGTACACGCAGAAACGATCCGCTTCGACAGATGCAGTATAACAACAACAGGGCTTGCGGGAACGAACATAGAATCGTCAACCGGCATATACGGCAACGACCTTTCGATCGTTGACTGCAGCTTAGACATAAGAACCGGAATATTCGGTGAAACGATCGATATTTCGGGTGCTACAGACGGAATAGTTACCTCCGGATATGGCGGGGCGGTTATGGTAAAGTGCAAGACAAAGGGCTGGTCGGAAACGGCAAGCGGACTGCTGACGGTGGCACTTGACAAGGGATGCTCCGTACTGTTTACGGTATCGGCAGGAAATTCGGCAATTCAGGCGTTTGACTTTGAGGGAGGGGAAAACAAGGTAGTTTCCTATCCGCAAACTACGGTGCCTGATAAGGAATTTGAGCTGACGAAGGATTTCTACTGGCTTCTTAAGGAGAAGAACGGTACGGCACTTATAAATGAGATAAGATTCTCGGGTAAATAAACGAACAAGCGACCCCGACAGAGTTTTCTGTCGGGGTCGATGTTTTATATAAAAAGTCTTTTGATTGATGTGCTTCTTGTTGCATCGTTCAGCTCTGACTATGATAGCAAGCTACCGATAGTTCTTTTTGCAAGATAGCACTTCTCGGGTTCGCTATTCGAGTGGGTACACCTGTCAATATGAAAGAGAAAAAGAACCAAAGGGATCAGGGAAACAACTTCTAAGCAACTACAATCCCCACCGTAGTTGGCTCGGCTTGACCGAGCAACAGAACCTCCCCTTTTTCGAGGGATAGTGCGGTTTTGGAAGGGTCGGTGGTGTAAAGCAATCCCTCCGTCTTGACGGCAGAAAAGTTTACAATATAAAAAGAGTGGGCATATCGCAAGCAGAAAGCAACAAAGCAACAGTTTGTGCCTTGCCGTCAATCCACCTCCCTTTGACAAGGGAGGCAAGAATATGGTGTTTTTCGAGGGATAGTGCGTTTTTCGAAGGGTCAATGTCAGTGCAGTTGCACTGATACACTCACGAAAATATAAATGCCTTGTCGGTACGGAAAATGTTTTAAGCGGTGTTGGCGGTACGTTTAGATGTTCAACTTTAATAATAATTGTTTTTTTGGCATAGCACGACCCCGACAGAGTTTTCTGTCGGGGTCGATGTTTTATTGACAGGTATTGAATATAGTAGTATAATTTAACTGATACCGTTAACAGCGGAAACTATTTTGAATCAAGGATGGTGTTACATGGGTGCTGTACTGACACTGGGCTGCGATATGATACCGAAAATCAATTTCGCAATGCAACAGAATTACATACCTTTCATAAGAAACCTTACCGTCGGCAACGAGGGCGATGAGGATATAAGCGATGTAAGGCTTACTATCGCTTTTGATCCGGCTTTTGCGAAGGCCTTCACATACGATATAAGCTGTGTGCCGTCGGGAAAGTCGGTTGAAATTTCGCCGCTGAGGATAATTCTCAGCACGGAAATGCTGTTTTCACTGACGGAGGCGGTGTCGGGTACCGTCAGCTTTTCGCTTTCAAAAGACGAAAAAGAGCTTTATCAAAAGGATGTTCCCGTTCAGCTGCTTGCGTTCAACGAATGGAGCGGTCTTGCGTTTGATCCTGAACTTATTGCGGCATTTGTGACGCCGAATCACCCGGAGATAGCAAAAGTCATTTCAGAAGCATCGGTCTATCTAAAAAAGTGGGCGGATACGACTGCCTTCAGCGCATATCAGCGACAGAACCCGAACTTTGTAAAACAGCAGATGGCGGCTTTATATGCGGCACTGTGTGCAAGAAGGATAGCGTACAATATGCCGCCTGCCAGCTTTGAATATATAGGGCAGAAGATACGTCTTGCAAATACCGTGCTGGAGCAGAAGCAAGGCACTTGTCTTGATCTTGCGGTGCTGTATGCGTCCTGCCTTGAGGCTGTAGGTCTTAATCCTATCATTATATTCATAGAGGGTCACGCTTTCTGCGGCTGTCATCTTGAGGAGGAAACCTTTGCGGACTGTGCTACCGATGATGTGTCGGCTATAGAAAAGCGTATTGCGGCAGGAGCGGAGGAGCTTCTGCTCGTGGAATGTACGGATATGACAAAGGAGAATGTTGACTTTGACAAGTCGCTGAAGCACGGCAGGGATCATATGAATACACCGGGCAGCTTTATATGTGCGGTCGATATTGCCCGTACAAGAGGAAGCGGTATCCGTCCGATACCGCTGAGACTCGAACAGGCTCTGACGGCTGAAGACACGGAGAGCGACGGTGCAAGGCGTATAAGAATGAGCGCACCGAGCGAGCTTGATATGTCGCTGTACGGAAAAGTGGCGCAGGGCAGTAACGAGCCTATGACAAAGCAGAAAATATGGGAAAGAAAGCTGCTTGATTTTTCTCTGAGAAATTCTCTGCTGAATTTCAGAATAAATAAAAGCACGGTCGAAATTATGGTGTCGGATCTGTCGCTTCTTGAAGATAAGCTGTCTGACGGAACGGATTTCCGCATCCTTGAGGCACCGTCCGAGTGGACGGTTTCTATGCGAGATGCTAAAACGTTTGAGATAGAAACCGATAAGGACCTTGTAAGGAATATAGCCGAGCAGGAACTGAAAAACAAGAGGATAAGGACGTTCATGGACGCAGCAGAGCTTGAGGAGAGCCTTAAGAAGCTGTACCGTGCGGCTAAGGTGAGTATGGAGGAGAACGGCTCGAACACGCTGTTCCTGTCGCTCGGAATGCTCAGGTGGTTTGAAAGCGAAATGTCGGAAAAGGCGAGATATGCGCCTCTTGTGCTTATACCGATAGATATAGTCAGAAATGTCCGTGACAAAGGTTATATAATCAGGAGCCGTCAGGAAGACGCTCAGATAAACGTAACGATGATAGAATATTTACGGCAGGATCACGGCATTGAGATAAACGGTCTTGACCCTCTGCCCGAAGACGAGCATGGAATTGACCTGCCGCTTGTTTTCAATACCGTAAGACAGGCGATAATGGGCAAAAAAACGTGGAATATTATCGAACACAGTTTTATCGGGCTGTTCAGCTTCGGTCAGTTTGTAATGTGGAACGATATAAGAAACCGCAGTGACGAACTTAAAAGCAACAAGGTGGTATCCTGCCTTATGGAAGGTGCGACAAGCGACGCACTGACGGGGGACTTTATTGCGGATACCGATATTGACAGCAAAATATCGCTTACGGATATTGCCGTCCCCGTTGACGCAGATTCTTCACAGCTGAGTGCGGTGGCTGCGGCATCGGCAGGAAGAAGCTTTGTACTACACGGCCCTCCCGGAACGGGTAAATCGCAGACTATCACCAATATGATAGCGAATGCGCTTTATCACGGAAAAAGCGTTCTGTTTGTGGCGGAGAAAATGGCGGCACTGAGCGTTGTACAGAAGCGTCTTGCTAATATCGGGATTGACCCGTTCTGCCTTGAGCTTCACTCCAACAAGACAAGTAAATCCGCTGTTTTAGCGGAGCTTAACAAGTCGCTTGAAACGGCAAGGGTAAAATCTCCCGAACAACACGCCGCAGTTGCACAGAAGCTGGCGCAGGAAAAGGCAAAGCTGAACTTTGTGATAGAGGCTCTGCACGAAAAGCGCAATTTCGGTGAATCGCTGTATACGGCTATCGAACGCTATGAGCAGTGTATGGCTGAAAAGGGGAAAATATCTATCGGCAGAGATGCTTTGCAAAATGCCGACGAAGGTACTATTGCACGATTTGAGGAAATTATATCGGAATATGTTGTCGCAATATCCGAGATAGGTGTTTATGCACAGCATCCGCTTATAAGATACGGCGGATGTGAATATTCCACAGAAATGCGTGACAGCTTCAAAAACGGCCTTGACAGACTTGCGGAGGAATACGGCAGGGCGGACGAGGCACTGAACCTTATAGCAACTGCTGTCGGTCTTGACGGAAATATCAGCCGTGAAAGGCTGAACGCCGTATCGGGTCTTATAGACGCCTGCGGCGAGGACGCACCTGTAATAAACGAGATATTGGTTACGGCGGATTTTGATGCTGTCGTTTCAAAGCTGAAAACGCTGTGCGAAACGGGAAAAGCATACAATGCGCTTTGCACCGAAATCGAAAACGGCTTTGACAAGGCTGTGCTTTCATATCCTGCACAAAGCGCAAGGGTGAAATGGAAACAGGCGGAGGCTAAGTGGTTTTTACCGAAGCTGATAGGTCAGAACAGGCTGTATAAGGAACTTAAAGTCTACAGTAAAAATCCTGCCGCATTTAAAAAGAGCGATGTATGCCCTTTGTATGACAGGCTGATTGAACTGTCGGAAAAATCGGAGCAGATCGGGCAGATAATCCCGACGCTGAATATAACGGGCGGAATATTGTCCGGTATGGCGACCGACTGGGATATGCTTTCAAGGGCGGTGCATAAGACAAAGGCTGTTTATGGGGCGGCGGCTTCAGACAGATTCAGCGACAGCGAAAAACAGCATATTATGAATGTGTTCGTGAAATGTTCACCGCAGGAAATTGCCGGATGCGCGAAAAATCTTGAGGCGGTAAGAAGCTATACGGAAAAATCCGACAGACTGGCTGAACTTTATTCGGTGAACACGGAATTTGAAGGAAGCGCCGATTGGCTTACAAGCGTTAACTCGGTATTTAAGGCAATTTCGGACAATATTTCGCTTGTAAAGAGCAAGGCGGCGTTCAACCTGGCGGATAAGCGGCTTTGTGACGCAGGGCTTGCGGCTGTGAGCCTTGCCTATAAAAACGGCACTGTATCGGCAGATAATATAAGAGCGGCTTATCACTGCGAGCTTTATTATCAGCTGGCGCTTATGACTATCGCCGCAGACAAGCGTCTTGCCTCCTTCAACGGAAAGCAGTATGATGCTCTGATTGACGAATACAGAAGAACGATAAAGGAATATCAGAGGCTCACTATGCAGGAACTTGCGGCAAGGCTGTCGGCAAATATACCCGTATCAGACGGTACGAGCGCCGCATCCTCCGAGATGGGAATACTGAAGAAGGCTATCAAAAACAACGGCAGAATGATGCCGCTCAGAAAGCTGTTCGACAAGATACCGACACTGCTCAGAAGGCTCTGTCCGTGTATGCTTATGAGCCCTATCTCAGTGGCACAGTATATCGACCCGTCATTCCCGAAATTCGACCTTGTGATATTTGATGAAGCATCACAGCTTCCGACAAGCGAGGCTGTCGGCACTATAGCAAGGGGCGAGAATGTCGTTATAGTAGGCGACCCGAAGCAGCTTCCGCCTACGTCATTCTTTACAAGCAACCGTATTGACGAGGACAACAGCGAGCTTGAGGATCTGGAGAGCCTGCTTGACGACTGCCTTGCGATCTCTATGCCGCAGATGTATCTCAAGTGGCACTACCGCTCACGGCACGAGAGCCTTATCGCATACAGCAATATGAAGTATTATGACAATAAGCTGTATACTTTCCCGTCGCCGAACGACCTTGTATCGCAGGTAAGGCTTATACGTCCGGAAGGCTTCTATGACAAGGGCAAGACAAAGCAGAACAAGGCTGAAGCGGAGGCTATAGTCAATGAAATTATCCGCAGGCTGAGCGATGAAAAGCTGAGGAATGACAGCATAGGCGTGGTAACGTTCAGCTCTGTTCAGCAGAATCTTATCGACGATATGCTGGTTGACGCATTTGCAAAGAACCCGGATATAGCTGATTTTGACGCAAAGTGTGATGAGCCTGTGTTTATCAAGAACCTTGAAAATGTACAGGGTGACGAGCGTGACGTTATACTGTTCTCGGTGGGTTACGGTCCTGATGAAAACGGAAAGGTTTCGATGAACTTCGGCCCGCTTAACCGTGACGGAGGATGGAGAAGACTTAATGTTGCAATCTCAAGGGCAAGGAAGGAAATGATAGTTTATTCCGTTCTGCGTCCTGAGCAGATAGACCTTACGAGAACACGCTCAGAGGGCGTTGCGGGGCTTAAGGGCTTCCTTGAGTTTGCAACGAGAGGTACAAATGTAATCGCAGGACGCACGGATATGTTCGCAAAAGCGGATGACAGCCTTGTAAGCGAGATAGCGAATGGCATTGAAACGCTCGGATATAAGACGAGGTGCAACATAGGCTGTTCGCAGTTCAGAATGGATATAGGTATAATAGATCCCGAAAACCCCGAAACATATATTCTCGGTATTATGCTTGACGGTGAAAACTGCCACAGAAGCGCAACTGCAAGGGACAGATTTGCGGTTCAGCCGGGCGTGCTTGAGGGGCTTGGCTGGAGCGTAATGCGTGTATGGACGCTCGACTGGCTTGACGACAGCAACGGAGTTTTACAGCACATAAAGCAGGCTGTTGAAAATGCACAGCATCCGCAGGAAAAGCCTGTCGGGGAAGTAAAGACAAAGCAGGCACCGGTATTTGAAACGGTCGAGAAAACGCCTGTGCCGAATAAGGCAACGCTGTATGAAACGGCAGAAGTATCGCCTGTCGGAACGCCCGAACAATTTTATCTTCCCGAAACGGTTCCTGTTATACAGTCGCTTGCAGTGCTTATTTTGTCGGCAGAAGCGCCGATAAGCCGTAGCGCTCTTGTGCATAAGCTGATAGGTGCGTGGGGCATAACAAGAAGCGGCGACCGCACGGACAAGGTGCTTGCCGATGTGTTCAGAATGATCGACAAGCGTATAACGATTGATGAGAACAATGCGTTCTTCTGGCTCGGCAAGCAAAACCCCGATACTTATGACATTTATCGTCCTGCCGATATTCAGGGCAACAGAAGGGAGCTTACGGAAATCCCGTCGGAAGAAATAATCTCCGCTGTGACGGAGGTGCTTTCAGAGCAGATAGGACTTTCAAGAGCCGACCTTATTCGTGAGACTGCAAAGAAATTCGGCTACACAAGGCTCGGTACGGTGATGACCTCTACAGTCGAGTTCGCAGTCGATAAGGCGGTATCAGGCGGCAAAATCAAGAATAACGGTGATAGATACACGCTCTGATCTATGGTGTGTCTGCCGGAGATTTGCAAACGATGTATGATAATAAAAAGCACCCCGCTATGTCGGGGTGCTTTAGACTGTCGAAAAAGTCTTTCATTGGGATATACTTCTGTTATATCATTCAGCCCTGACTATGATAATAGGCTACCGATAGTTCTGTTTGTCGGACAGCACTTCTCGGGTTCGCTATTCGAGTGGGTACACCTGTCAATATTAACGAGGGA
>ENA-UOJC01000088-UOJC01000088.1-human-gut-metagenome-genome-assembly--contig:-C104-NODE-88-length-155463-cov-27.726584_pt1 | contig 155463 bp, 126 predicted proteins | sample MGYA00242339_ERZ723886 | MGnify/ENA metagenome assembly ERZ723886 | reverse complement strand
TCTCTTACAAGAAAAAAGTGCCAATCGCTATTGACACTGCAAAGGTAAGAGTGGTCGGACATCGGCTGACTTTATCGCCCATCCTGTTCTTCCATGTGCGTTGTGAGCATTTTTGTCAGCAGGTCGAGAAAGTAAGTGCGGCTGTCGAGTGTGCGCACCTTTATCTCGTTGAACTTCTTGTAGATGTAGTTTTCGCTTATTTCCACATCGAAGGCTTTTGCCAGCTTCATGATTACATCCTTTACGGTCAGGCGGTCGCCGAAGCATTTGGCGAGGTGGAAGGCGTAACCGATTTCGACGAGCGCCACTTTCTTGTGGCTCCATTTCAGTCCTATGTCCTGAAGAAGCTCGTCGTCGGTTGCCGGTACCACTGTGATTTCCTTGAGGTTGCTGATTGTCTTGCGGATGAAGTGGAGGGCTTTGCTGATGAAGGATGTCAGCGAGCTGTTCACTGCGTTGCGCTCGGCCTCGGTCTTGAGGTGGGAGATTTCAATCTCCACAACGAGCAATGCGCTGACGGCATAGCCTTTGTTCCTGTTGGTACGGCACATCTCGAATACCTGAATGATGAAGTCGCGGTATGTGATGTGAAGATTCTCGTTCTCGCCAGCGGTCAACTGGCGGAAGAATTCAGTTTCGGTAAGGGCGAATATGTCCATATCGTAGCTGGGTTAAATGGTTCAACATAATGTTTTTGTTTCTCGATGGATTAAACCACGACCCGTTACAAATGGATTGCAGAATTAAATGTTAAAGTGGAATTTGCGTGTTTTTCAGTAGATTAACGGCTTTTGAGGCAAAGGTTTTTTAGGGATGTTAAAGCCGTTGATTATTTGAACTTTGAAAGGTTGTTCAATTTCGGTAGAGTTGTGAGGTAGGGAAATAAAAAAGCGCACACCCACCACTAACTGCCCCATCTGGACTCGGGGTTAACTCAATATGGCAGATGTACGCTATGCAGTAGCATAGCATAAGCATCAGCCTATAAGTATTGAGTAAAAGAAAATTGTCCAGATTCATTTTGGGATATGTTAAATTCGCTAACTTGCTATCCATTAACATAATGACAACCTACAAAGGTACGTTTATTACATAAGTTTAAGAACCATTTTAAAGAACCATTTAATTTGCCTCCAATGAGCGAACAAATGTTTTTTAATGATATAACTTGTGGCTTTAACTTACGCAAGCCTAATAAGGATAAAGCGACTAATATATATTTGGTCGTTTATATCAATGGAAAACAATATAAAATAAGCACTGGGGTTAAAGTTAATCCTAGACATTGGAACAAAAACAAACAAAATGCCTATATCGGATTTAGATTATCTTCTTTGGATAATGGTAATAACCTTATTGTTAATGAACGTCTAGAAGAGATTAAAAAGAAGTTTCAGCAGTTTAAAGTACATATTTGTAATAATCCCTCCTTACTCAATGATGCGCCTAATATATTGCGTGGATATATTGTGAGGGATAAGAAGATTAACGGCTCTGCCATTAAATTGCTTTTGGATGCGTTCGGTAAACTATATCCCACACCAAACAGCACAGAGAGGGTTAACAGATACAGACTAAATCACTTTATTAACTATGTTAAGGAAAACGGATTTAAAGACACTCCCAATGTTATCCTTACCCAAGTGATGTTAGACAAATATAAATCCCATCTGATTAATCAATCTACTTGCGGCGTTGGTAATATCAATGATAAATGTGAGATAATAGTTAGATTGATTAACCATAAAATAGCCGTGGCAGATGAATATAAGCAATATAACATAACAAGGTTGGTATATGTGAAAGTCAAAGATAAACGAAAGAAAGAAGATACTAAGAAAACTGCCTTAACCGATTCTGAGGTAATGAGGATTAAGGAAGTTAAGTTATTGCCTAAATTGGATGAATATAGAGATATATTCGTTATGCTGTTATATTGTGGTATGCGCGTAAGTGACGTTAATAAGGTGTTTAATGCCGATATAAGGCTAGATAATGACGAAGAAGAGGAATATATCATATTAACTCAGAAAGAGCGTATAGAGGCTGTAATAACGTTTACAAAGGATATGAAAGATTTGGTTAGAAAGTACCGTAACGGATTCAGATATGTTAACCTCAATACAAATTTGGTAACTCAACTAGATAAACATATTAAAGAAGTTGCCAAGTTGGCTAAGTTAAACAGATTGATTGAATGGAGGGAGCAATATGGGGAAAATAACGTAATCTGTAAATCCGCTCCCTTATGTGATATAATAAGTTCCCATTACGCTAGGCACACATTTATCACTAATAAGATTCTCCTAGGATGGCAAGCCGATAAATTGTGCTATGCTAGCGGCCATATTGATGATAAGATGATTAAACAGATTTACACCCATCTCACTAGGGAAAACAAAATTAATATAGTAAGAGAGGAAAAAAAGAGGGTTAACTCTGGTATATCTTAAATTATTTGTGTATCTTTGCCGACATAATCATTAATACTAAACATCTATGACGGAAGAACAAGCGATTGCAAAAAGAGCGGTTGGGTCTAAAGCCTCCGTTATATCTAGGTGTAGTAACCTAGAGGCCGACAAAGGGCAAAGCAAAGAGCAGATTATTGCGCGATTTGCAGTTAAGAACGGCACAGAGATAGATTATGCCGCTACCCTTGACAACTTGAAAAAATATATTGCCGACAATGGCATAAAAGAAAAACGTCAACCTAAAAAGAAAGAAGAACCTAAAAAAGAGTTTACTTCTTTTATAGGTGATATTGTCAACGCAAAGGTTGATGTTGAAGATGTGGATGACAAATTGAACAATCTGCAACTTATTCTAGATTCCGACAAAAGCGAAGATGAGAAGTTAACGGAGATTGCAGCCGAGATTGTTGCATATCGTGAAAAGATGGCTAGAAACAAAGAAATCGCAGAGTTGAGGGCAGAAAAAGAAATGCACCTTAACGCTATTGAAGAGATTGATACAAGGCTTAGGGAACTAAATGCCTTTTAATCTATACCCACGACAAAATAAGAGGGTAGCATATTGATTTATGTTACCCTCTTTACTTACTATACTGAACTAAATTAGTTAAGTCCGTAGCGTTCCATTATCCTTATTACTTGTATTGCTGAGAACCTACCGCCTTTTGAAGTGGTAAAGCCGTTTTCATTTAGTTTACGCGCTATCTCTGATTTATTGGTTGTTATTTTTAACATCCCCTCTATCGCCAACTTTGCTTTTAAATTATTTTCATTGGTATTCGCTTTCTTTTTAATAGTCGCATAACCCATCTCCCTCCACTCTTTTGTTAAGTAAGCGTTCGGTCTGCCTAACTTAAATCCTTGCGCTTTCTTTGCTTGTAAAGCCGCCTTGGTTCGTGCTGAGATTAACCTAAGTTCGTGTTCGGCTATGGCACTGAACAATGTTGCAGTAAGGAAGTTGAAACAAGGGAGGTCTAGGGCTTTAAATTCTACATTGCTATCCATTAGTTTGAGGATGAATGAAGTTTTACGGCTTAACCTATCTAATTTCGCAATAAGCAACGTTGCGCCCTTTTGCTTGCACTCATATAACGCTTTAGTTAATTCTACCCTATCATCGCGTTTGCCACTCTCAACCTCTGTATAGGTGTTAACTAATATATTGTTGGGGTCTGAGGAAATAAATTTATCTATCATTTCCTTTTGAGAGTTTAACCCAAGTCCGCTTATGCCTTGAACCTTTGTTGATACTCTAGTATATGCTATGTAAAGATTTGCCATATCTAATTAAGTTGTTTGAGCAATGCAAAGGTAACTGGTTTTCAGGACTTTACCAAATTTATCCGAACGTTTTTAGTTTGTAATAGGTTGCTTTTTACCCCAACCTATATATTGACTTTACTTAAACTATCTTTATATTTTGTGTAAACCATCCTTTTAGGTAGTTCCTTGATATTTATTTATATCCTCCTAAATGGATGACTAAAATAAGTTAATAAAAAATCAATCTATGAGCAATTTAAACAACATCTCAGAAAATGAAATTAAACGAAGAGAGGCCATTAGAGAGGCTATGAGAGCCTATTATATGACCGAACGAGGAATTTATCACAGAAAGAAATTAAGTCGATTACAGAGCCTTAAAATGGCTAAATTAAATAATATCTACAAAAACTTAATGAAAGATGAAAAAGATAATAATGGAAAACAATATTGATAGGCTAGAAATAGCCTATAAATTAGATGAGGATGTGATTAAAACCATCCTAGAGAAATCTAATGCTGATGGAGTTGTGCATTATGATGACTTCCTACTGATTAGAACCAAAACATTTAATGAATTTGAGTTTAATTACGATATTGTTTGCGACACATTGCCTAATGAAAATGGAGAGGCACATAAATTCGTATGGGGTAAGTTGCAATGGGGGTCACATAGAAAACGCCACATTTATATCAATATATCTAACCGAACATTTTACAACAATACATTATCTTTTATTTATTTTATCGCTGACACCATCGGTTTGAGTTTTTATAAGATAACTAAATTGGATTTGGCAATAGATTGCAACGTTAATCTAGTTAAGAAATTCTATAAGATGCTGAGGGATGAAAATTACACACCTATTATTTTCAACAAGGCTTTCCCTAGCCTAACGGAAAAAATACCTCATTTACTTAATATGGGTAGCGGTACTAGATTAAAACCATATATTAACAAGTCGTTTGATATAAGAAAAATGATTGACTTTAAAAGCCTATCTTTACATTGTTACAATAAACTAGATGAAGTCAAAGAGAATAATTATGAAAAACAATATATCCTAGATAAGGTCAATATAAAACCAATGTATAGAATGGAGATAAGAAGTAAATCTATTGAATTGGATTATACATTAGGTAAAATGGGATTATCTCATTATGATTTGTATATGCAATTATTTAATGATGTTATATTGATTGAATTATATTACCGATTAATGGATAGGATAATTAGAATTAAGAAAAATGATAATATAATTCCTTTGTTAACTCTATTGATTAATATGTAATTTTTAGGTTAAAAATAGAAAACAGATAAATAACAACTAATATTTTATAAGATAAGATATTAACTAGAGTAAATACCGTTTTCCTACAACATTATTATATAGGGGGAAATCGGTATTTTTGTTGTTGATGGCCGACCTATTTTGTTATTTCCTTAATTTTTTTGGCGGGAATTTTTGGCAAACCCTTTTTGCCATAAGTAGCATTTTTAAGTACCTTTATACGGTTGGGTTACTTACATTGATTTCTATACTACCCTTGTCTATATTGTGTGTTAGGATTGAATTAAATAGCCTCTCTGAGGCTTGTATTGGTTGATTTAGATTAATTTTTAGGTTGAATTTTAGTTGCAGGAATTTCGGGACTAACAGATTATTTGCTAATTTTGCGCCGATGGATAGCGCATTTAAGAACCACTTTTAATAACCAATTTATTAACTAGGTCTGATTATTAGTAGGTTAACTAAATTTGCGAGATTTGTCCAGATTTTCAGTTAACCTATAAGCGGTCTTATGTTATGTTTATCAATCTTGAACGGTTGGCTCTCCAACCGCCTTTTATCCTAAATTCGACACAAAATTACAAATTTTCTGCGAATTAACAGGCGTTTACACTTGGGATTATTTCAATCCGTGTTGTTTTAGCTTGTAAACAAGCGTTGTACGTCCTATGCCGAGCAATTTTGCGGCTTGCGTTTTGTTGCCTTCGGTTTTCTCCAGAGCTTCGATAATTCGTTGGCGTTCTACATTAGAATCCCGAAGGCGGAGGCTGTCGGTCACTTCGGGCGACGAGCGACTTATAGGTAGGTCGGTTGCCGTGATGACACTAGCTTCCACATTGCGGGCTGCTATATTTATAACGTTTTTCAGTTCGCGGATATTGCCGGGCCAGTCGTGGCGTTTCAGCGTCTTGACAGCCGAGGCATCGAGGCGTTTAGGTGGCTCATGGTGTTCTTCAGCATACTGTGCGAGATAGAACTCGGCTACCGGCTGAATGTCCTCCGATACCTTTCTGAGTGGTTTGACAGTTATGTCCATCTCCCGGAGAGTGAAGAAAAGGTTTGACCGGAAGGTTCTGTCGCTTACCTTCTCTAGCAGTTCCGGCTCTGCGGTGCAGATTACTCGGACATCAGGGTGATCTTCGCTAAGAATATGCAACACGACCGATTGCTTGTCGAAGTTGAGCAGATGCACGTTTTTGAGAATAATCGTACCTCGGGCCGCTTTCTTGAAGTAGCCTCCGATACGGTTATACATCTCGCTCTTTTCAGAGTCAGGTTTATGTTCGCCGACAAGGGCGGCTCCACCTGCCTCAATTACGATGAGAGGTTTGTCGGTACGGTTGCTCTGGCGGAATATCTCCCGTGCAATCTGTTCCTTGCCCATGCCGCTTTCACCGAAGATAATCACATTCGCCTCCGCCGAGGCAATGCGGGTGATTTCTCTTTCGATGCGTTGGAACTCCTTGCTTGGACGGTGGATCAGCTCATTGTCAGGGGATACGGAATCAATATCCTGGATGTACTTTTGCACCTTTTCCACAAGCTGTTTGTCGATAGCCGGACGCTGAATGACATCGACGGCTCCGCCATCACGCATCACCGAGAGAATATCCACGGCATTAAAATTGTCCACTATGGCAATGACGGGGAATTTGTAGCCCTCGCGCTTTTGCCAGTTGATTAACTCCTGCGCCGTGCCGCCGGTGAATTTCATCGCCGCGACAACGACAGCTCCCGGTGGTAGCTTCGCCACCTCTTCCTTTGCTGCCTCCATTTTATCGACGGTAATCGGCTCATATCCAGCCCGAGTGAGCAAGCCCGACATTAGCCGACGGTCGGATTCGGAGGCATCAACAATGAGAATCTTGTTCATTGTCAGATAAATTTAGGTTATTAAATACACAGTCAGATACGTTCCATGAAGTGACATGAAACGTATCTGAGCTTTTGTAGTTATTTGTCAGAATATCACATAAATCAGTGTTATTTGGTGCGGCTTACTACATGGATGGCTTTACCATCCTTATCGAGCATATTCAGTCTGAGATTATTTCTGTCGGCAGTTAGAACTGAAAAGCCGGGAGAATTGTTACAGAATATGGTGCCATCTGTTTCTTTAGGAGTTCTTGTGAGAGAGCCGGATGTGTTAACCACATAGTCTATTTTTGAATCCGGGAGCCGGATGTGCTGGTAATTGTGGATATGACCGCATATATACATATCCACATTGTGTTTCCGAAGGATTGTGTCAACTTTCTTCTGCATATCAGTTCGCTCAGATTCCGACTTGTCGGTATAGGCATAGATGGGATGATGACCGACCACCACAATCCAGTCTTCCGTTGCTTCGCCCAGTGTCTTGTCGAGCCATTGTAACTGGGCATCAGTATCCTGATTTATAGCATCGGGATATGTGTCAGCCTTTTTCCGATACTTGTCAATCAATGGCGTGGTGTCGAGAAATACCACCCTGACGGTTGTACCGTCATCTTCAAAGGTCTTGGTGTAGTATCTCGCCGGCATCTCCCAGCGGCGGGATATGTCGGAATAGTCGATAACCGCCTGAGTGTTGCCACGATATTCATGGTTGCCGCATACAGGATACCAGTTTACCATAAGTTCTGGGTGGTCATAGATAAGTTCATAGTTGGTCATCCACAACGGGTCTGCCACGCTTTCCACGCCTCCGTAGTGATGTGTGTCACCGAGAGCGAGAACCGCATCGGGTCCTATTTCTTCTGCAATCCTGCCCATCGTTGCGGCGACCGGTTTCTGGTCATAGTGTCCATTGCGTCCGAGATCAGACACCACTATCAGATTTACATCGCCTTTGGCGATTTCTGTTTGGGCAATGGCTCCCGTAAAGGAGATGAGAGCCAAAGCCGCGATAAGTAATTTACGGATCATTGTTTTTGTATTTTTAGAATGTTACTTTCACTCCACCGTTGAGTTTCACTCCGTAATACTCCTGCTGCATCGTGTAGTCCTTACTTCCCTGATAATATCGCAGGGGCTGGTTCAGCAGGTTATTGCAGTCGGCATATACGGTTATTTTAGTTTTGCGCCCGAATGTATAGCTGACATTCAGATCCAGATATTTCACGGCATCGTAGTAACGGTCGTAGAACGAGCTTGCGCCCATCTCGTCGATAAATGCCGATGCATAATTGAACGAGGCTCTTGCGGAGAAACCGCACTTGTCGAAATATAGCGAGAGATTAGCGGTATGTTCAGGGGAACCGGGCAGACTTAGACCTTTTTCGTTTTCACGACCCTCGAAATTGAAATCGGTGATGCGTGAACGTGTATAGGTATATGTTGCATAAAGTCCGAGGCATTTCATCGCCGGTGTGATGAAACTGAAATCGCGTTGCCATGCAAGCTCAACACCGAATATATTGGCATTGCCGCCGTTCTTCGGTTGAGTGAATTTCGTCCATAAATTCCCTTCGTATTCCTTGTTGTAGGCCACCTCGTCGACAATAAAGCCCTCAATGCGTTTATAGAACAGACCGGCAGACACAAGTCCTATCGACTTCCAGTAATATTCGGCATTGAGGTCTATGTTGTGTGATGTGGTTGCCTTCAGACCGGGGTTGCCCACCGTTATCTCATTGTCGCCGCGGCTTATTTTCATTCCCGGGACGAGTGCCGAATATTTTGGACGGGATATTGACTGATTGTAGCCCGCACGGAACAGGAAATCCTTATTTATCTCCCATTTCAGAAGAAGCGATGGGAGGAAGTTTATGTAGCTTGAAGTTGCCGGCGCGGTTTTCGACACCTCTCCGGTCTCGTCGTCATAGATTCTGCCGATGTAACGCAAGTCGGTGTTCTCCACTCTCAATCCACCCATAAACTGAAGATTGTCCGCGAGCCGTGAGTCGATGCGCATGTAACCGGAAGTGACATTCTCTCGGGCGTGGTAATTGCCCGCAAGTTCCTCAGCCACCTGTTCGCTCTCAAACTGATTTTTATCATCAAGATTCAGAGAGCCGAGAAAATATTTGTCAATGAATGTTCCCGCCTTGTATTTAGCCGAAGGCATAAAACGGTCTGTAGTCATATCGACAGTATGGGCGAAAGCATCCTTGTCAAAGGCCTTCTCATCAATGGGAGTGTATTCGTAGAAGTCTATCTCTTTGTTCTTGGACTTGCTGACGAATTTGAAGCCGAATTTGAGCTTTGCCCTGTCGCTGAGTTTTGTCTTGAAATCAAGAGCTGCCTTGAAGTCCTTCTCGACAATATCTTCCTGCTGCTGTGTCAGTTCCTTGAGTGAGAAATCATCATTGAGTGTCATGGTGGAGCCTTCGTCCGGAGTGGCAAGAGGCTCGCGTGGATTCGACATATCGATACTGAACTTCTGCTTTTTCAGGCGATAATCGATATAGCGCTCGTTGGGCCTTTCCTCGGAGGCTCTCGCATATCCTAATTTCCAGTCAATCCCGAAAATGCCGAGACGGTTCTCGCCTCCGAGAGTGAAGTCCATAGTGCGTTGGCGTTCCAGACGGGCGTTGCGGTTGTCGGGCGTGCCACCTTTGGTCTGCACCCTGACATCGGCTTTCCCCTCCGGGGTCATGTCTTTCAGCGTCGTGCGGTAGCGGTTTTCCCAGTCGTTGCGGTTGTTGAAGATACCTTTGAACCATATCTTGTTGTAGTCGTTGAACTTCCAGTCGAGCGACAACGAATAACTCTGACGCTCGCGGGTGACAAAATACTGCCTTATCTGGTAGTCATTGATATATATTTTGCCGTTGTCGTCCTTTTCCCATATAAATTCAGTATTGTAGGATCCGGAGGGTGCATTATTATAGGAGGCGGCAAACATTACTCCGAAACGGTTGTTGAAAAAACGGTTTCCGAGAGTAAGACCGAAATTCATCTGCGCTTTGCGGCTTATCCAGTTGTATCCTGTTCCAGCGACAGCTCCGACAGTGAATCTATGCGGCGAATTTTTCGTGACAAGGTTTATGGAACCGCCGATGGCATCGCCGTCCTGATCAGGCATGAGTGTCTTGCTGACCTCGATTGTCTGAATCATATCGGAAGGTATGAGGTCGAGCTGCACGTTACGGATGTCGCCCTCTGCCGACGGCAGCCTCGAACCGTTGATAGTAACCGAACTGAACTCCGCCGGAGTGCCACGTACCTGACCGAAACGCGCCTCGCCCTGGTCATACTGCACGTTTATGCCGCCTATACGTTTCAGCGCGTCTCCGATATTCGAGTCCGGAAACTTGCCTATCTGGTCGGCAGATACCACATTCGTGATGTTGACGTTGTTTTTCTGTGCATTTATCGCTCTTTGCTGCCCGGAGAAAACACCGGTTACCACTACTTCGTTCAACTCCCGCGATGTATACGACATCACAATATCGTCGATAGTCGATTCTTCCGATACTGTTATCGTTTTGCTCACGGGGAGAAATCCGATATAGGTTACCTTAAGACTGTGGTTGCCTGATGACAGATTGGCAAACGAGAAAAAGCCGTCAAGGTCAGTGACTGCCGACAGCTTGTCGCTGTCAATGACCACCACCGCCCCTGCCAGCGGGTTCTTCTCGTTGTCAAGGATGCGGCCTTTAAGTAGTCCGTATTTCGGACTGTCAGCCGCTAACATGGTCAGCCCCGAAACAAGCGCGACCATAAAAGTTGACATTACTTTCTTCACTGTGATTGTTGTTTATTGTTTGTTGTTTACGGTGCAAAATTCGCCAACTATTATTTCATGGGTTTATCAGTTTTGTTTAGCTTTTGTGAAACTTACTGATGTCATTATATACAGAAATCCTCACGACCCATTTTAATCAAATGGATGGTGAGGATAGTAACAGAAGGGATATATACGTTAATAGACTGTGTTCTGGGGGTCGAAGTTTGTCCAGCCTTGAAGCCAGTTGTCGGATGTATCCTTGAAAGCGCCTATGTATCCGCCTTTACCGTCCGAGAGCATCGTGGAAGGACAATAATTCTGGCCAAGACCTGCGGGATCGGTGAGGTTGAGAGCGGCCTCGGTCATGACCTTGTTGTTGGGATTCGACAGGAAGAAGGTGTGGGAGAATGATTCTCGACCTTTGTCCTCAGTACCGGCCGCAAGGTCTATGAAATAATCCTCATATACTTTGTTTTTGTCGGAGCCGATTATATCCATACCTGCAAATATAATATTGTCGAGTTTGAAGTCTCCTGCCTTGGCATATTTCACGGTATTGCCTTTCTCCCCATCGACAATCAGACCGATGGGATAACCTACGGCAAGAGTATTGGCTACATTGAGTTTGCTGCCACGGCGTATCTGCATGGCCGACTGGAATTTGCCGAGTTTAGAGCCATTGTCGGGGAACAGGTTGCCGGCCGTGATATAATCAGAACTGTTGCGGAAGTCTCCGTTCTTGGCGGTTTTAGGACCGATGAATGTGACATGGCTGAAATGAGCTGACGTGAACGGGGCTGTCTCGGCACCGCTGGCGTTGTTGTCGCTCTCGAAACCGTTGCTCTGCGATGTATCGGCGATTCGAGGATCACGAACCGACAGACAGTATTCAACATTGCCGGAGAATCCGTTGTCGGTGTCAAACTCATCGTCCCAGCCTTTGTAAGCCACGAGGTATTTACAGTTTACAGAACCACCGAACCATTCGTATGAATCATCGTTTGAGTATGATACCTGAATGTGGTCCACGGTCGTGCCGCTACCCACCGAACCGAAAGTCAGGCCATTGATTTCCTTGTCGGTGTCGAAGGGATAACCGGCGAACTCTATACGGACATAGCGGTAGATGCCGGAGTTGTCGCTGTCGTTGTCACCTCCGTGGATTGTGGTCGGGCCACCCTCGATCTGCATTGTCTGCTGGTTGTTTCGGGCCCTTCCGCAGATGATGAGTCCGCCCCAGTCGCCGGGACGCCGATGCCCGGGAGCCTGTGCCGAGGTCATTACCACCGGCGCGTCCTTCGTGCCGTTCATCTCGACATATCCTCCCGGTTCCACGATGAGCGAGGCCATAGTCTGCTTGTCGCCCTTGATGACGGTTCCGGCGGGTATGCGGAGTTTCGCTCCGGCATCCACATAGACCCATCCCTTGAGCAGGTAGACACCCTTCTCAAGAGTCACGTCGCCGGTAAAGTGGAAGTTCTGGGTACCATTGCCGAGTTCCTTGCCCTCGTTGAAGAGTATGCCCTTGCTGTAGGCCACGTTCCCTTTGTAGGTCACTTCCGGGTCTGTGAACTTGGGCGAATCGGGTTCGTCGTTCGATGAGCAGGATGCCATTGCAAGTCCGGCTCCCACGGCAAGCGCCGCCATGAGCAGCCTGCCTGTGTTGATGATGTTGATTTCCATACTTTTTCTCATTTTTTGATTAGAAATTGTACTTTTTTGATTAGAAATTATATCCGATTGTTATGTTGAAATTGCGTCCTGGTTTGTAGCTCCGGGTTGTTTCTTCAATTGTTTTACCTTTCCCTTCGTTTGTCACTTCCTCAATTTGTTTGAAAAGGTATCTTTGAGCGAGGATATCGCGTGCCGAAAGTTTCAGGCTCCATCTGCCGAACTTCTTCGACACCGATATATCAAGGCTGTGGCGCGGCATCTCGTAGGAATTGGGGATGTTGCGTGCAGTGCCGTCTGATGCGGTACCGTAACGGTTGCCCACACCGGTGATGCGTTTGCCGATGATATTGTAGAGTAATGCGGCGTTCCAGCCGTATTCATCGTTATTATAGAACAGTCCTGCGTTCACTAAGTAGGGGGACTGTCCCTGCATCGGGCGGTCGATGTTGTTTGTGCCTTTGTCGAATGTAACTCGGCTTTTGATCAGCGCTCCGTTGAGCGACAGCGAAAAGTCTCTGAGTCCGATGAAACCCAGGTTCTTGCGTATGTCGAGCTCCATACCGTAGTTGTTGGCTCCATTGGCGTTGATGAAAGAATATATGAGGTCGGTGCCACCGGCCACGGTATATGTCCACTCAATCGGATGGGCGAAATGCTTGTAGAAAAGCGCTACCGAGATCTGTTCCCCCCTGGAGGGATACCATTCCCAGCGGAGATCCGCATTGTCGATTGTGGCCGCCTTCAGGTCAGGGTTGCCCATCACGCTGCTGCCGAGGTCGAAGTCATAATATACCGATGAGGAAAGCTCGCGGAACTCGGGACGGTTGGTAGAGCGGCCGTAGGCGGCGCGGAGCTGGTGGCTGTCGGTTATATGGTATGTAACATTGACCGACGGGAACAGCCCCGGATAGTCATAATCGGTCTTATGGAGGCTCTCCTCATACTGGCGAGTGTTCATCTCGAGGGTCTGGCGGCTGTATTCATACCTCACACCGGCATGAATGTCGAATTTTCTCAAGGGAATGTCCGCTGAAAGATAGGCCGCCCCGAGTGTCTGATGCGCATTGTAGTTGTTGAGCCAGTTTACCTCCTCGTAAAGATAGAGTTTGTCATGCCCGTAATTTGAATCCGTCAAAAGGTCGCCCTTCACATCGGGATTGAACATGAATCCGTCAGGGAGGCTGTTGTCAGGCTGCCAGCCGTACTGGAACTGACGGGTGCGGTAGGTGCGGGTACGGTATTCTCCGTATATGCCGGTTTTAAGTATGGGTTTAATGACCGAGAAATCAAACTCATGCCGGTAATTGCCCGACAGCGACCCGGTGTGCTCGTTGAGCTTTGTAAATTCCCGGCCGATACGGTATATGCCCATAGTCTGCTCCGTGCGGTCGGTGCGCTCTATCAGTCTCCGGTCTGGCAGATTGCGTTGTGCAAAGGCATATCCGACGCTCCAGTCCACGCGGTCGGCATCGAATGTATGGCTGCCGGTGAACTGAGTGTTGAAAGTGGGGCGCGACGAGTGATAATATTCCATGTCGTTGATATTGTCGGCCTGCGCATTGAAACCGATGCGGTCGGAATACCTGTTCTTGATGATTTGATTGAAGATGTTTTTCCACTCAAACAGATGGATGCCTCCCGAAGGACGGAAAGACAGGTTCAGCATCGCCCCGTAGCGTGTCTCCCGGGTATATTGGTTGTCGGAAGCCTTTCGCAGCGGTACGCTCTTGTCGTTGGATACATCGTACGGACCATAGAGTGAATTCTCCATATTCAGCAATGTCCGGTAGCTGTTCGAGAAATTCAGTGTCGCCACAAGCCACATCTGCCCGTCACCTATGCGCCAGGACTGATTGTATCCGGCACTTGCCTTAAGGTCGGCAACGGGATGTATGGTCTTAACCCGCCAGTTGTTGTCCAGACCGCTTGCCAACGGATCGATTCTTCCTTCAAATCCGGGATAACTCACTAACGGCGCGTCAAGTCCGCCGGCAGGGAAGGCAAACCTGCCTCCGGCCTTTACAAACTCACGGAAATGTGTCCTGTCGTTTATGCCTGCGCCGACAGAAATGTCGAAGCCGGTTTTCAACGGTTGCCTTTTGGTATTGACCATCACGAAACCGCCGGTGAAGTCGGCGGGATATTCCGGAGCGGGGCTTTTGACAATCACCATATTGTCGATCTGGCTGCTCGGGATGATGTCGAATGAGAAAGCGCGGGAGTCTGCCTCGGAACTCGGCACCGCGCTACCGTTGAGCCATACATTGTTGTATCGCTGCGACAAGCCTCTGACCATAACAAACTTATCTTCAATAATCGAAATGCCCGGCACTCTTCTTATAACTTCCGAAGCATCTTTGTCCTGCGTCTTGGCGATTTGTTGCGACGAAACACCTGTCTGCACTACATTACTTTTCTTTTCCTCCTCTATCATGGCAGCCTCGGTATCCCTTCGTGCGACAGCCACTACTGTCACTTCGGACAATGAAGTGACATCCGGCATCATAGGAATGTCAAGTATCAGCTCTTCCATTCCTAAGGGTACCTGATGTGAGATTACCGTATCCCGGTATCCTATATACTTTATTGCAAAATCATATTTCCCTGCGGTGAGCTGCAATGTATAATGACCGTCTATATCTGTCGATGCCCCCTGCGTATGGTTGCCCGCTATGACCGTCGCGCCAATAAGCGGTTCATTTGTAGCCGAGTCATAGACTCTTCCTTTGACTATGCCGGCATCCATATTGACCGTGGAAACGAGCATTGACAAAGTCATTACGCATACATGTAATTTTTTACAATTCATATTCTCGTTGTCATTATTTCTGCCGCAAAATTATGGACATAATGTTTCATGGTTTTATCAGTTTTGTTTAGATTTTATGAAATAAATTGTATCATTAAACTTTTATTAAATTTTTGAGCATCAGGACAGTATTTGACCGATTATTAGTAATTTTGCGGCATGGAAGAAAAAAAGAAAATACTTGTGGTGGATGATGAGGAGGCTCTGTGTGACGGTCTCGGATTCAATCTTGAGGCGGAAGGGTATCACGTAGACACGGCATATAGCGCGGAGGAAGCTCTTGCCCGCGACCTTGCCGGCTATGACCTGATACTCCTTGATATTATGATGGGGGAAATATCCGGCATCCAGCTTGCACGCATTATGAAATCGAATCCGGCGACAGCCTCGGTTCCCATAATATTCTGCACAGCCAAAGACACGGAAGAGGATATGATTGCCGGTCTCGACCTCGGGGCCGACGACTATATAATGAAGCCATATTCACTGAAAGCCGTTCTTGCACGCGTCAGGACTGTACTTCGCCGGACAGCGGCTTCTGTCACACCCTCCAAAACTGATTCTGACCTTGTTTCATACAAAGGTCTCGTCTTGTCTGCCAAAAACAGAACCTGTATGGTTGACGGAACAGAGGTGAAAATGCCCAAAAAGGAATTTGAGATTCTGCTGAAGCTGATGTCCAACCGAGGGCAGGTTTTCACCCGGACAGACCTTCTGAATGAGATATGGCCTGACGAGGTTGTGGTGCTTGACAGGGTGGTAGACGTAAATATAACCCGTATCCGGCAGAAAGTCGGCATATACGGCAAGAATATTGTAACGCGCTCAGGATACGGCTATGGGTTCATTGAATAAACTCTCCTATCCGCAGCGTCTGTTCGTATGGCTTCTCGGATATTCCCTGCTGATGGTCGGGTGCTTTGTAATTTTTCAATATCATAGGGAAAAGGAATTCAAAGCGGAAGAGATTGACAAGCAACTCCAGCTCATCAACACATATATTCTTACAGAACTGAGCGAAGGGCATGATGTCCCGGATATAAAACTTGACGAGTTCAAACCGTTCAACGATATTCGTGTAAGCGTAATTTCCGACAAGGGACACATAATATACGACAATACTCTTGACTCGTTGCCGAAAACAAATCACCTTGACCGTCAGGAAATCCGGGATGCAATGCTGAATGGCTCCGGCTATGCCGTAAGACGGCACAGCGAGAGTACGGGCAACTATTATTTTTACTCGGCAAGGAAAGGGGATTACGGCAATATTGTCCGTACCGCAGTACCGTATTCCGTATCGTTCAGCAGTTTATTGCGGCCCGATTACGGCTTTTTGTGGATAATGGGAACCATAACATTAGTCATGTGTGTGTTGGGGTACTTTGCAACCCGAAGGGTCGGCCTACACATAAGCAGGCTTAACAAATTTGCGGAGAACGCGGAAAACGGAGCCCGGATTTCCGATACAGAACCTTTCCCACATGACGAGCTTGGCGAGATTTCAAACCATATTGTCCGTCTTTATGCCCGGTTGCAGCAGGCTGTAGCCGACAGGGACAGCGAGCATCGTGCCGCCCTTCATGAGCAACTTGAAAAGGAGCGCATAAAGAAACAGTTGACAAACAACATCAACCACGAACTGAAAACTCCTGTCGCGTCAATCAAGGTCAGCGTTGAAACTATGCTGGCACATAGGAATATGAGCGAAGAAAAGCAGACTTTGTTCCTGCAACGCTGTCTTACGAACACAGAAAGGCTCCAGAGGCTATTGACCGATGTCTCACTCCTGACCCGCATGGATGACGGAAGTGCCTCTATCTTAAAGGAACAGGTTAATCTCACTGACATAATTAATGATGTGGTTGAGGACAGACAGATAATTGCCGCGACAAAAGGTATTACGATCGAGAATTATATTTCCCGCAATATCGTCATGTCCGGGAATCAGTCTTTGCTTGAGGCTGTTTTCAACAACCTTATCGACAACGCCATTGTTTATAGTGGAGGTACAAAGATAAAAATAGAATCAATCAGCATCGGCAATGACAAAATAGTGATCGCATTGTCTGATAACGGATGCGGTGTGCGGTCCGAGCATTTGCCGAGGCTGTTTGAAAGGTTCTATCGGATTGACAAGGGACGGTCACGAGCCGCAGGAGGAACCGGTCTCGGTCTGTCGATAGTGAAAAACGCCGTTACTCTGCATGGAGGCGATATTACTGCCGAAAATCAATGCTCGGGCGGATTATTGTTCAAAATAACATTTTCAAGAAACTCAAAATGAAGACAAAACTAAAAATCGCACTTGTCGCTCACGACCAACGCAAGGCCGATATGGTCGATTGGGTAAAGTTTAATGCCCAATATCTTTCACAACATGAGCTGGTCTGTACCGGCACGACAGGCGGCCTTATAAAGAATGCTTTTTCAGAAGCGGGAATTGAAGCCCAAGTCGAATGTATGAACTCCGGACCGATGGGAGGGGATGCTGAAATAGCGGCTATGGTGGTACGAAACGAGATTGATCTCGCCGTTTTCCTGATAGACGACCTCAATGCGCAGCCTCACGAAGCAGACATCCAGATGCTTTTGCGTCAATGCCGTCTCCACAACGTGCCGATCGCCTGTAACAGAATCAGCGCGGATCTGATGATTTCAAGTCCCCTGTGGGATGATCCTTCATACAAACCCATAGAACAGAGTTACATACGGTTTGACCGCAAATGAATCCGCTGACAGTCCGCGGTTTTAATAAACAATTAAAAATTTTGAAATAATCATGAAATGTTTTCTTGGTTACTTTGCGGTAGAATAAGTAATTAAGAAAACAATGGAAATACTGTTTCTTTGCGTAGTAATTTTTCTATTCCTGCTGGCGGTGTTCGATCTGTCGGTAGGCGTGAGTAATGATGCCGTCAATTTTCTCAACTCGGCAATCGGGTCCAAGGCGGCATCTTTCAAGAGGGTTCTTATTGTCGCATCAATCGGAGTGTTTATCGGAGCGGCTATGAGCAACGGAATGATGGAGATTGCCCGGCACGGAATTTTCCGTCCCGAGCATTTTTCGTTCTACGACCTTATCTGCATATTCATGGCGGTAATGGTAACTGACATCATTCTCCTTGACATTTTCAACTCCCTAGGTATGCCGACCTCGACAACAGTGTCGATGGTTTTCGAGCTTTTAGGCGCGACATTTGTCGTGGCATTGATCAAGATGGCGGGAGGCATCGGTCTCGGTTTTGATGACCTGCTTAACACGGAGAAAGCCTTGTCGGTGATTCTCGGGATATTCCTGTCGGTGGCGATAGCCTTTTTCTTCGGAACAGTGGTGCAGTTTATATCCCGCATGATATTCTCCTTCAATTACCGGAGCAATCTGAAATGGAAGATAGGGATATTCGGAGGCATCTGCGCCACTGCTATTGTTTACTTCCTTTTGATCAAGGGGGCAAAAGACCTGACTTTCATGACCCCTGAGTTTAAGGCATGGATAAAAAGCAATACGGCAATAATCATACTGTCTTGTTTCGCGGTTTTCACTGTGCTGATGCAACTGCTTCATATCTGCAAGGTTAATGTGCTGAAAGTGATAGTGCTGATGGGCACTTTTTCATTGGCTGTGGCATTTGCCGGAAATGACCTTGTAAACTTTATAGGTGTTCCTTTGAGTGGTCTGGCTTCATATCAGGACTTCATTTCCAACGGAGGTGGTGACGCCAGAGGATTCCTCATGGGTTCTCTCAACGAGCCTGCGAATACTCCGATATATTTCCTGATAGGTGCAGGCGTTATTATGGTGGTATCGCTTGCCACATCGAAAAAGGCAAGGAAGGTCACCAAGACTGAAATCGGCCTCGGAAGCCAGCAGGATGGCGATGAGATGTTTGGATCATCACGTATCGCCCGACGGTTGGTAAGATGGACATTATCATTCCTCTCTTGGGTACATCGTGTCACACCTGTGAAAGTAAGGCGTTGGTTTAACCGCCGTTTTAATGTCGATGAGACAATTATGGATCAGGGAGCTGCATTCGACCTTATACGGGGATCTGTGAATCTGGTGCTCGCCGGAGCACTTATCGCTCTTGGTACCTCACTGAAACTACCCCTGTCAACCACTTTCGTAACATTTATGGTCGCTATGGGTACTTCTCTCGCCGACAGAGCCTGGGGGCGTGAAAGTGCCGTGTTCCGCATCACCGGCGTGATTTCCGTAATCGGCGGGTGGTTCCTTACCGCCGGGGCTGCGTTCATCGGAGCAGGAATTATCGTTGCCGCAATGCACTATGGCGGCCAGTGGGTAATGCTGCTGCTGGCGGCTCTGACCATATTCATAATCATCCACAGCAACCGCCGGTTTAGAAAAAAGTCTGAGGAAGATAATGGCGACGCCTTGTTCCAGACCATCATATCCACTCAGGATAAAACCCAGACATGGCCGTTGCTGATGATGTATATAACCGAACAGCAGGAAAAGTTCATGACTTATGCCGAGGAAAAATACCGTGACATCACATCCGCTTTCATCTCTGAGAATTCCGGTGTTCTCGGCAAGACGGAGACAAGTCTTGCACGCCAGAAGACAACGCTTAAAAATGCGCGCAGAAAAGAAACCTTATGCCTCCGTCATCTGACCCGCGAGATGGCGATAGAAAAAAGCCCGTGGTTTTACCTGAGCAACAACTGCTGTATGGGCGTACTGTATAATCTACGACGTATCAACGAGGTCTGCAAGGAGCATATCGACAATAATTTTCTTCCGTTGCCGCCCCGCTATACTACCGAATACGAGTTGATAAGAACGCAAATCAGCACCCTTTTCAGTGATACCCTTGAATTGATGAGAAGCAGGGACACGGAGACAATAAGTACCCTTCGCCGACACTGCGACGAGATAAAGGATACAGTTTCCGACACATATCACCGTGCTCATGACCAACTCCGCGACGGAGACACATCGGCAATGGCTGTGCTGTATGTCTATGTGAATATGCTTCAGGAAACACAGGAAATGGTATCGTCAATAAGAAAATACCTCCGTGCGTTTGCCAAACTGCGCGACTCGGAGTTCCGTAGCCGCCCTGCCAGAATTACTGTGCCTACAGCATAAAGTCCAAGGTAAAAAAGATTGTTTTTATATGTGTGAGATGGGGTGAGTTGTTCTCCCATCTTTTTTTATATTGTAAGAGCCTGATAAATTTAATATTTATATAATATTTCCGATATAATGGTGAAATATAGATGCAGTTACTTTGCATCAAAGAAATTCTATAAGTTATGTTCGTAACAGTTATCTCGATAATAACTCTGGCGGCAACCTTCTTTATGTTGCAACGGCATATCCGCAGACGCAAAAGCAAGGAAACGGGTTATTCTGTCGCCGGTCGGCATGTTGGAAAGTCGTGTCTGATTATGACGATGCAGTCATGCGGTCCGATTATTGACAAAGCGTTGGAATGTCTTTCAAGCAATGACAGTATAGCGGTTTGTAAGAACCATAGAATCGGGTCAAGAAACCTTGACTTAATCACCGGGAAAGTCCGGGATTGTTCGGCAGACGCTGACAGCTCGATTGGCAAGACTGCTCTGTATTGCGAATATATGCTTGAGGCTACCGACAAGATTGCCGAAACTACACGTCATCTTATCACTTCACCTGACAGCTATATTCCGATTTCATATAGATGTGAGATTGAGACAATTCGCGGAGGGATTGCGCGGCTGTCCCAATTAACTGACAGCATACTCGATGCAGATGCTGATACAGTGAAAATTAACAGAGATACAGGCTTGGAGAAAGATTTTATCGAACACAGCATCGCCGTACATTCCAAAGGAATGACGCATGAAGATTTTGATGAGGGGGCACCCGCATATTCATATCTCATGCTCCTGTATTATCTTCATTCCTTTGTCAGCTCTTTTTCACAGGCGATCAGAAACACTGAAACCGGCAATAAACTAATGACAGCATGAGACAGATTTTAATTATGACGGCATTGTCCGTATTTGCATTGTCTGCCGTGGCTCAGGATAAAAATCCATTCATCCCGGAAATACACGGAACAGTCCGTGCCAAATATGAGTATGAGCCTCAGATAGACAAGGGACGCTTCGAGATACGCAATGCGCGCCTGAGCGTGGAAGGCAAGGTGATTCCCATCGTGAGATACAAGGCCGAGATAGACCTTTCGGACGAGGGATCCATCAAGATGCTTGACGCTTACATACGTCTGCAACCAAAGGATGCGTTAAAATTCACATTCGGACAGATGAGAGTGCCGTTTACCTTTGATGCCCATCGCTCTCCACATCTCCAGTATTTCGCCAACCGTTCTTTCATTGCCAAACAGGTCGGTAATGTGCGTGATGTTGGAGCATCAGTGTCGTGGAAATTCAATGACCGTATGCCGGTTACTCTTGAAGGCGGCATATTCAACGGTTCGGGACTGACAAATCAAAAGAATTTCTGGACCGACAACTATAATTTTTCGTTCAAGGCACAGACAATGATTGCCCGGCAATTCAATATCACACTCAGTTGCCAAAAGGCAAATGCCGGGGATGTGAACGTGATGATGTACGACGCGGGAGCCTACTGGCAAAACCAGAGATGGCACATTGAGGCAGAATATCTCCGTAAGCATTATTCCGATGGCTCTTTCACGCCGGTCAATGCGATTGACGCATTTGCTGCATATCGGCTTCCGTTGAAGAAAGGTCTTAATGCAATATCATTCCTCGGAAGATATGACTATATGTCAGACCACAGCAAAGGTACGAAAGATGACTCCGGCAATCTTAAAATAGACGATCCCGAAAGACACAGGCTGACAGGGGGTGTTACATTGAGTTTGGGAAAGGAATCATTGCAGGCAGATATTCGCCTCAACTATGAGCAATATTTTTACAATAAAGGAGTAACTCCGGCCATTTCAGAACAAAATAAAATAGTATTGGAATTTGTAGCCCATTTCTGATTTTATGGCAAAAAAAGACAAAACCAACAGCATTGAATTCAGTTCAGTAGCTGTCGGTTTTGCCATCTATCGTAATCCTGTAAAAGTACGCCGTGAGGAATATATATAAACAGGTTCAGCCACCATTATCTCCTTTGACCCAGAAGATTGAACAGTAGTTTCCACTTGTTGAGGCTGCTCATCCCGTTTGACTTCCTTGCCGTCCTTTTCATCGTGCTTTGGTGCAAGTTCTGCGGTAATCTTGCGGTCGAGGGCGGCAAGTTCGGATTTGAGTTGCTTCAGTTCATCCTCCTTGCCCCATGTCTTTGATACGATGATTTCAAGGGTCGGGACGTCGGCTTTAAGTTTGGCGGTTCGTTCCTCATATTGGGCGATGATGCCGGGGATTTTCTCCAGAGCGTTGACGAAGTTCATGCAGGCGGCGTGAGTGTCAGACATGGCGATAAAGCCATTGTTGAACTTGTATTTGTAGTTGCCTTCGACAACAAAACGATTCTGGACACCTTCCCTGCCATCAACGACCGTACGCTCGGAGATAATGCTTATCGGGAAGCCATAGACCTCGCCGACACGAACATATTTGCCGTGGGTATCGGTCTTTCGAGCCAATCCTTGTAGGTAAATACCCATGTTCTGTTCATCCTTATACTTACAATCGTCAAGCACAAGGCTGTTGACAGGATTGCCGTCCTTGTCACGCTGAACAGCAGACTGATACTTGGCCGCATCCTCTTTCATCCGTGCAATAGCCGCCTCGTTGTTGGCAATATCATAGCTAATGGTCTGGAGACGGAAGCGGGAATCGCCGATGCCCTTGTTGAAAGATTTGCGCTCACTCTCCAGCGCCGCGATGCGCTTTTCAAGTTTCGCTTTCTCCAATAGGTCGGTGTTTCCTGACAGAATCGCCATATACTCGGAGAAGTTCATGCCGTTCTTCTCATCCATAGCCCCCTCGTCAATGGTTCTGGCACCCATAGCGCCGGATTTCAACTGGGCAATGAAGGTAGCCTTGCAGTGCAGAAGATTGAACTTGTAGGAATCCAACGACTTCTCAACAGCATAGATGATTACATCGACCTTGTTGTCGGCATACAGCTTGGCAATCTCATTGCCGGCTCGTATGGCTCGACCCTCACGCTGTTCCAAATCGCTTGGGCGCCAGGGGCATTCCAACTCATGGACACAAACTGCTCTGCGCTGAGCATTTACGCCAGTGCCGAGCATGGTTGTGGAACCGAACAATACACGGACATCGCCGTTGTTCATCGCCTCGATTACCGCCTTGCGGCTCCGCTCTGTCTTACACTCCTGAATAAAGCGTATCTCATGCGCCGGAATACCATAATCCTCAATCAGCTTGCGCTTGATTTCGGAATACACATTCCACTCGCCGGGCTTGTATGTGCCGAGGTCGCTGAAAACAAACTGCGTACCCTTCTGTGCATCGTATTTGCGATAGTATTCAGCAATCATCTTGGCGCAGTGACTGGCCTTGTTATTCGGGTCGTCTCCGTATGAAGGATCAACGAGCCGGAGGTCAAGAGCCATCTTGCGGGCATAGTCCGTGGCTATGAGCATCTTCGCCTTTTCCTCGGTGTCAGACAATGGCGCTCTGCCGAGTATAGTGGCATCACCACTCTCGGCAAACTTCATCAGTTTCTCGATGAACGCCTCTTGCGCCGGTGTCGGCGGGATGTTGTGAAGTATCTCCCGTTTCTCCGGCCGGTCAACACCGACATCCTCAGCCGTGCGATAGTCGGTAATCTCGTTGTAGAACGCCGCCAGTTCCGGCACCTTGATGAAGTAACGGAACCGCTCCTTCTGAATCAGGTTGTTGGTGACGGAAAACTCGAAGTCAGTGGTCTTCTTGGCGAAGATAGCCGCCCATGCGTCAAAACTGCGGATTTCCTGCCTCTCCAGCTCATTGGGACGAAGATACTTGAAAAGCAAATACAGCTCCGTCAATGAATTGGAGATAGTTGTGCCGCTGAGGAATGTCGCTCCGAGGTCTTTGCCCGTCCGCTCCTGAATGGTGCGTATGGCATACAAGAGATTGAGAGAGCGTTGACTGCCGTCGGCATTTCCCAGACCGGCCACACGAGAGTGTCGTGTATTGAACATCAGATTTTTATAGTTCTGACTCTCGTCCACAAATATGTGGTCAATACCCATCTGCTTGAAATCCACCACACTGTCCTTCGACTGCTCCATCTGGTATTGGATGGTTGCAATCTTGGCAGTCAGGTTCTCCTTTCTCTTGATGAGTCCTTTGAGCATGGCACGTGATACATCGTGTCCCTGCTCCTTGATCACATTGAGGTTTTCCTCAACGCTGTCAAGTTCCGCCTGAAGAATCTGCTGCTGTACCTCCGGCGATTGCGGTATCTTGCCGAACTGGTCATGCGACATGATGATGCAGTCGTAGTCGTTGTTCTTCATCTTATTGAAGAAGGCTACACGGTTTTCCGCCTTGAAACTCTTTTCATCGGCATAGAGAACCCTCGCGTTGGGATAGGCGGTCTGGTAGGTCATGGCGATTTCCGCCACATTTGCCTTCATTCCGATAATCATCGGCTTGTGGGCAAGTCCCAGACGTTTCATCTCATGGGAAGCCATGCACATGATAAGCGTCTTGCCGGTCCCCACTTGATGATCGCATATTCCGCCTCCGTTCTGCAATAGCATCCATACACAATCTTTTTGTGACTGGTACACGGAGTGTATGCCGTATCGGTCGCCCAACAGTTTCATGTTGAGGTCGGGGAACGTCTGGTGGCTGCCGTCATACTTCGGTCTCACGAAGCAGTTGAACTTACGGTTGTAGAGGTCTGCCAGCTTATCCTTGAACTCCGGGCTTTGCTCCTCCAGCCAGTCCGCGAAACCGTTGCGGATCTCGTCAATCTTGGTATTCGCCAACTGTATAGCCTCACTGTCCGGCACCTTTATGTCGTGGCCGTTCTCGTCCTTTCCGGCTGACTTCTTTATGTCGGGCACGGTGTTGTGCAGGGCATGTTTCAGAAGACTGATACCGTCATAGGTGCGGTAATAGCCACGGACACAGAACTCCTCCCAGATTTTCATGTTCTTGCGTGGCGCGTCACATGAATACTCATCCATCGAGGATGAATAGGCAATCTTTATTTCGGTGTCATAAAGATGACGCATATAGGCGGAGTATATGCCGGTGGGAATCCAACGCTCTCCGAAATTGAAGTCCAGCTCGTCGAATGTAATCCTCCGTGGAGTGGCTTCCTCCAGTGCTTTGAGGGAATCCTGTGCCAAAGCGATATATGGCTCTATGCCGTCATAACCGGGGAAGCCTTTTATACGCTCTACCTCTCGGTCAATCCACGCCTTGACAGCCTCGGCTTTCTGCACCACGTTTCCGGCGATGAATCGATCGGCAATCTCATACTTCTCCTCGATCGGATTGTAAAAGATGTGTCCTTCCAACGCTTCAAGCAAGTCCAGTTCGTATTGACCCACCATATCACCGGCGGTCTTGTCCATGCCCAACAGGTCGGCCATATATTCCATATTGACCTCTCCATATTTATTGAGCGACGCGGCCAGCGCCTCCTGCGGCATATCTACCGAAGTCACCTCATTCTGTGAGAACGAAACCGGATGGTCGAAAATATCGGCCTTGACAAAACGGCCGTTCTCGCCACGTTCCAACGCAAGAGCGTCCCTGCCATTGGCATCCATAAGGATGAACTTGGCGTTCTGCTTCTCGTTGAGGTTGCCATACTTGGCTACAAACTCATCGTAATACTGGTTGAGATGTTCGCGTAGATGCTCCGAAGGTTCGTGTGTCTCTGCCTCGTAGTTGTAGAGTTTCTGGTATGTTTCCGAGAGGGTAACATACAGCATGGCACGTTTCTCCTGCTCCGGCTTGACTGTCAAAGGCGTGAAGGTGGCACCGTTCTTGCGAACATCGGATAGAAAACCGAGCTGACCGCCGTCCACGACCATAGAGCCGTTGTGATGGAAGAACTGAATATCCTCCGAGAAAGGACGTGGCGACATATCGCGCTCCGTGGCTTTCGGCTCGATAGGTATTGCCGTGACTTTCGGCTGACGGACCCGACCTCCGGGAATAAAATCGCCTTCGGTCTTCTCGATGTACGTTTCTCCGGGAGCGATACCGGCTGCCTCTGCCGCCTCCTGCGATGCCTTCTGTTCTGCCGCCAACCGCTCACGTTCAGCGATCTGGGCATGGGCAATCGACATCATGGCCTCATAGAAGCCGTTGATGGGCGGGTTATCATCCCAGTTCAGTGAGCCGTATAATTCCAGTTCCTCATCAGAGAGTTTCCGGTACTCTGTTGCCTTTACCGGCTGCGGCTTTTCCTTCGGCTTCGCCATTTGCTGACGACGGTTGTTCTTCTGCTGAATTGGCTCCAGTTCGCCGAAAAGGTTGTAGGCGAACAATCGAGGGTCAGGATTATCCGAGTAATCGGGTCTGCCGTCGGTCTCTATCTCTTTTGTAGGTTCGGGCTTGGTAGAGGCTGCCTGAACTGATACCTGATTTGATGCAACCTCGCCCTGTACCTTCGCTTGCGGAGTAACTATCTCAACGACCTCCATCCGCTGACTGTTGTCCTTGGATTCCTCACAAAGAGCCACTTTCTTGTCGGCTGCGATAAGTTTCGGGAGATAGGCATCAAGCGCGTGTTGCGGAAATCCGGCCAGCTCAATCTTGTCGGCTTTCCCGTTCAGCCTTCTGGTAAGGGTTAAACCCAACACATCAGAGGCTTCTACTGCATCCTTTCCGAAAGTCTCGTAAAAATCACCTATTTTGAAAAGAACCAGCGCATCGGGATGTTCTCCCTTTATTTCCTTGAACCGGGCAATCAAAGGAGTATCAGCCACTTTCGATGTCTTAGGTGCCGGTTTTGGCACATCGGCTTTCTTCTCAGGTGTCCGTTTCAGTTTCGGGTCCTCCAACTGTTCACAGATAGCCACACGATGACCGGCCCGCACGAGTTTGGGCAGATATACATCAAGGGCATGGTGAGGGAATCCCGCCAGCTCGATACGACTGTCAACGCCGCTCTGCCGACGGGTCAGGGTAATGCCGAGTACCTCGGAAGCCTGCACAGCATCCTTGCCGAAAATTTCATAGAAATCTCCGACACGGAACAGCAATATTGCATCGGGATGTTTCTTTTTCATCTCCCGATACTGCTTCAACAGCGGCTCATTTTTCTGCTCAATCTTCTGGGCGATAGGCTTTTCTTTCGGCGTTTCTGTCTTTACCTCCTGCTTTGGCTCAGGTGTCGGAGTCGGCTTTACCGGGTCAGGGGTGGGCGGCTTGACACCGTTGGAATTATACAATTCCAGATTAAGACGCAGACGCAACGAGTCATCGAGCGCAGTCCGCAAATCACGGGCTATACCGTCAACACCACCTTCATGCTTATAGATGATAGCCGGTTTGCCGTATGGGTCGGTGCCAACCTTCGCATCGGTGCAGATAACATTCTGCGGGAACGCCATCAGATATTTGTTGCCCGGCACCTTCGTACCTCGGTCAACAATAGACTGGATGAAAAATTCCTCGTCAGCCGATAACACCTTCTTTTCTGTATGCTTTTGCAGAATAATCAAATCGCTGCCAGCATCCGTTCCGGCATTGTCGCTGAAAGTATTATTCGGCAAACGCAATGCAGCCACAAGGTCGGCACGCTTAACCATCTCCATCCTGACAAACGGAGAGGCGGCGTTCATCACGCCTTGCGAGGCGATAAAGGCAACCAAACCTCCCTCGCGCACTTGGTCGAGTGCTTTGAGAAAGAAGTAGTTATGTATAGCCTTTGTCGCCTGACGATAGGCAATTTCCTTGCTCACGGCATACGCAGGGTCGGCAACCGCAAAATCCCCGAAAGGAATATTTGAGGCGGCGACATCGAAATAGCCGTCGAAATCATGCTCGATTTTCTCGAAACCCTCTACGCGGGTCAGAATAGAGGGATGCAACGCCGACAGGATTTTGCCCGTAAGCAAATCCTTCTCGTAAGCCAGCACCTCGGCGCCGGGATATCTATCATTCCGTAGGAAAGAGTCGATGAATGCACCCTGTCCGGCGGACGGTTCCAGAAAACTCCGCACTTCAATACCAGAATTTTTCAGAGAATCGGAAATAGCGTCAATAACCGGAGCCGGAGTATAGAACGCCGTCAGCACCGACGCTTTGAGCGAATCCATGTACCCGGCGAACTCCTTGTCATCCTTAGAATAATCATGGATAAGCCGGCGCAGTTCAACTGTTGGTGCAAACAGCTCAATGTCCGATTTACTCCACTTTGCGGCATCAGCCAATTCATTGGCATCATTGAGGATACATTTCAGACCGCCGAATCCGGCATACTTGCGCAGCACCTCCCGTTCATCGGCAGACTGCGCCCCGCGCCCCTTGACACCGAGGCTAAACGCCATCCGTATAGCCTCGATGTTGTCGCGCATGGTCTGGAGACGGTTATAAGCCATAGCCGTCCAGTATTTCAGTCATTTCACCGAGCAACCGGGCTTCGAGAGAGGGATATGTGCCTCGTTCAAGGAAGTCGCCGTTTACCTCGTACTCGTCGAGAATGACATTGATAAACCTAAGACCGAGAAACAGTAGCGCCCATTTCTCCCTCTCCTCCGGCTTAATCCTAAGCCATAAATCTTCTTCTATGACCTGCATTATCACATCCCAGCGGGATACATAATATCCATTGAGAAGAACACGCATGGCAAGTTCACGGGACACAACGACGTTGTACCCTTCAAGGCGGTATGCGGTATAGGAATTGTAAGCGGAGTCAGCCCGGAATTTTATGAAATCCTCGTTTGACGCTTCCGGGAAATGATGGTCACGGAGATGACCTTGGAGATAGACGCGGAAATCGTCCAGCTCCATAATATATGGTTGTTTCATAACACGGGAATTAGTGGTTATCCCGATGCCTTTCCGTAAAGCAACATCCAATGTCGCAACAGGATATAAAGAAAGGACACCGGGTATCCCTCCCGATGTCCGACCACTAAATCCACGTCAAAAATGAAACAAAAACATTATGACGTTGAATCAAGTGCAAATATAATCATTTATTCGGACACGGGAGAGATATTAACGGTATTTAATTGTATGGGTCATGCGGATTTAACCTTTGACTTGCGGTTCCGGCGGCTTTTCTTCCGCATGGCCCGTTTCTCCGCCGGGGACAGTGCGAAAGCGTCGATGACACGCTTGACGATGAGGTTGTAGAGCTTTTCCTCGTCGCGGGTGAGGTCGGTAGGATGCAGTCCGGTGGTCACGATTCCGTGGCCGTTGTATCGGTTCTCGCCGAGGCGGAAGTTGTGGCGGCGCGAAGGTTTGCCGTTGGGTACCGACGCTCCCCACTTGCCGTTGAAACGGAGCACCTCCTTGTTCCGGCGCATCAGCTTCCACACTCCTGCCGGTATGGTGTTCTGCATCACCAGCGGATAGGATATGAGTTTCTTTGCGTAGAGGTTGTATGCGGTCTGTATGGTTTTCTGGTGGTCGAAGTCCAGTTCCGTGGCCGCTTCCACCATCAGGGCTGTCAGATTGTAGAGCGGCAGGGCATCGGTCACGACGGCGACATAGTTGTCGGCGAAGCCATTGTCACCCTCTTTGGGAGCCGGTATTCCGAGCTTTTCGGCGTCTTTCTCCGCCTGAACGGTGGAGACTTCCTCCACAATCGGGTCACCGACGAGCGCCACACTCTCCTGCGTGGCTTTTACCAGATGGTTGTATATCGACTCGCCGAGCCATGTCTCGTATTCGGCAATGTCAGCGGGCCCGTGCATTATGCCGTGGCGTATGGCGCCTTTCGTGAGTATCGGGAGCCATGCCCTGCGTACCTCGACGGGGCAGGCGATGAAGTAGTAGATATTGAGGAAGTCGAGGTCGCCGCCGATTTCGGGAATCATGGCGTTGACGACGGTGCGGCTCATTTTCCATAGAGCCTTGATTGTGGCGAGCTGTCTGGTGTCCTCGGCGGTTTTCTTGTAGCCTACGAGGTGGTCGTAGTCGCGCATGGCGAACTTGAAGTTATGGGCATACACCAGACGGCAGTCCATATTGGTGGAGAGGACGAAGCTCTCGTCAGGCGAGAACATAGCTTCGATGACCCGGCCGTTTGTCCATGTCACGGCATAGCCGTTGCCGAGATAGTAGCCTTCATGCTTTTCGTTTGCGCCGATGGCTCTGGCGATGGTGTCAGCCGTGAGCTGGTGGTCTGTCACGACTGTTATGAGATTTTTCTGTTTCATTTTTACGATTTTTTATTGGTGGATATTTGGAGATAGTGGTCTTTTGAAATAGCACCGGAGATTCCGGACTCTCACGGATGCTGTTTTCAGTTTCAGGATTTACCCGTTTTAAGGCGATTTACATCTTCGGACCTTTCGGCTTCCGTTGCTGCTTCGCCTGTTCCTCGTTCTTGGGAGAGGTCTGGTATTTCTGAAGCGGTTCGGCGACATGCTTGGTCGCCTCGTTGGTCAGGCCGTCGGTATTGACAGCCTTCTGGGTCTTGGATTCCTCGGCCACCGTCACACGCGGGTCGTTGAGCGATGTCGTGGGACGCTGCTTCTCAGGGTTGAATTTGAGATATACCGTGTTGAGCTGGCCCTGCTTGTCGGGGATGTTCGTCAGTTCCACGACTTTGCCTGCGGTATAGTCGGCCTGCTGCTGCGGTGTCATCGGCACACCGGCCCATTTCGATATTGGCTTGATCTTGCCGTCTTTCGTCATCCATGACGACTGCTGCTGACCCTGCGCCTTCTGTTCTTTCTGCTCCTGACGCCTTGCGCCTCCGGGTACGAACTCCACACCACGGCGGTCTGCCGATACCTGAAGCACGACATTGTATGTCTTGCCGTTCTTGTCGAAGATTTCTTTCGGGGGTAGAGCCTTTCCCTGTTTCAGCTCGTTGATCTCGGCCATCGTCAGTTTGGTGTTGCCGATGGTGTCGCGGACAAACACATCCTTGACAGGGACGGATACGATTTCGTTGGTGTAGCGGTCGATGCTGACGAATGACGGTATTTTTTCGCCGTTCTTGCCGGTCAGTTCAACGACCTTGCCGAGATTGCCGGTCTCGCGCAACGCGGCCTTATCCTCTTTTGAGAATTTGTATCCCTCAAACTCTTGGTCGAGTTTAGGTTCGCGGTGGATGAAATGGGGTACCACCTTGACATTGCCGTCGGGGTCGGTTCTGAACGACAGGCGGGCGTCGATAGGGAATTTCTCCCCGGCGAAAGTAGGCGTGACCGTGACGAATCTTGACTTCCGGTTATAGAGCATCTCCTTCAGGTCGCCGCTCTTTTCCAGTTCGGCACGGTCGATGCCCCATTTCTCTTTGAGGTTGTCCCAGTCGATTTTGCTCTCGTCGATTGCGGAGTGTCTGGTCTCTTTTTCCGGAGTCTCGGCATTACCGGCAGAATTGGTGTCCTGTTTCGGGGATTGGGCAGACTGTTCAACCTTCGGCTCCGCAGTCTGCTCCACATCCTGCGATGCCTGTGGCACCTCGACCACATTGTTTTTGAGCATCCCGGCATTTGCCACGGGGTCTTTGGCGAAGTCGCCGATTACTGTGCCAACCGTGTCGTAGCGGTCGGCGGGTACGCGGAAGAATCCGAATGTCGAGGGGTTCTTGCACTGGCGCACGAAGTTAGACATGAAGGCTTCGAGAGGGTTCTGGCCTTTGGAGAATTTCACAAGGTCAGAGAGTTTCGCCGACTTTACATCGGTCATCTTGGGTGTGCCGTCCTCGTTGAGTCCGGTCACCGCGCCTACCTGCCCGGTCTCGTTGTTGCGGGCGATAAGCACTTCTTCTTGATTCAGGTCTTTTGCCATAAATTAAAAAGGTGTTTTGGGTTAGATACTGGCGCCGTTGCCGGCGCGATAATTATTGTGTGTGAAAGTGTGTGCTGTTTTTTTCTTACCGGCCTGCGAAGGCTTCAACCACATCCGCGATGCGGTAAGTAATCTTGCTGTTTTTCCCTTTGCCCTGTCGGGTATAGGCTATCTCGCCGTTCTTCCTCATGTCGTAGAGCTTTCGCTCCGAAACTCCGTACTGCTCACAGACCTCGCGGGTCGTCATTGTCTGCTTGTCGGGGTCAAGTATGGAGAAGCCTTGGAGAAGACCTATGAACTTCCTCCCGAATCCCTCCAACCGAGAGTCGAGCTTTGTTTCCAGTTCCTTCATCATCCGGCAGAGGGTCTTGAACTCATGCGAACTGATCATAGGGCGGGAACTTTTTTGTACCTATTCTTTATGTCCTCCAGCACGGCCTCGCTCCATTTGAGATTGAGGCGACGGATGGCTTTCAGCAGGGGCGGAAGATGATAGAACACCTCCCGACCGCGCTCTATCCATGTGAGCTGGTAGCGGCGGCGCACCCTCTGGAGCTGACGGGGTGACATGTGCAGCAGACGGGCCGCCATAGCGTTGGGAATCGGCGGGATTGAGGATAATTCATCCTTTTCCTCCTTCGCCTCTTTCTTCTTCCTGTCCTCTTTGGTCAGGAGGGCGAGTATCAGCGACAGGGTTTCTTCGAGAGTGACCGTGCGCTGATAGAGCATTTCCAGTGTAATCTGTTGTTCCATTCTTTTTCGGATTTAGTGTTACGCTGGCAAAGTTATACAGACACCGGAAGGTCACTTGGGAACGTTACGGGAACGTTCCCGAAAATAATTTTCAGAGTAGGAAAGACAAAGCGCCGGCCATTGATATATAGCCGACGCTCCGTCAACGGGTTAGCTGTATATCAACCGAAATCGAGACTGCCGAGATTTTTTGCGAGATTTTCCATGTCGTGACTGATTTTCTCATTTGTGATACGGGCGTAGATCTGCGTCGTCTGGATGTTCGTGTGGCCGAGCATCTTGCTCACCGACTCAATAGGCACTCCCTTTCCGAGCGTCATCGTAGTGGCGAAAGTATGACGCGCCAGATGAAACGTGAGGTTCTTCTCGATGCCACAGATGTCGGCTATCTCCTTGAGATAGCAGTTTAGTTTTTGGTTCGTGATTATAGGCATGAGCTGACCGTCCAGATACTTGCCCTCGTACTTTTTCAGTATCTTGAGAGCCGGCGGAAGCAACGGCACTGTCACTTTCGTGTCGGTTTTCTGACGGTGGGTCACTATCCACAGACGACCGTCGAACATCTTCTGTATGTTATCTACACGGAGATTAGCGAGGTCGATGTATGCCAGCCCGGTGAAGCAGGCGAAGATGAAGATGTCGCGCACCTGTTCCAGACGCTTGGAGGCAAACTCCTTTTCCATCATCTTTTTCAGGTCGTCTTCCGTCAGGAAGCCACGGTCAACACGCTGCACGGAGATTTTGTAGCCGTTGAAGGGGTCTACGAAAATCAGCCCGGCGCGAATGGCTTTGTTGATTACCTGCTTGAAGAACTTCATACACTTGTAGGTGGTGTTCTGGCTGTAACCGTATTCCGTGCGCAGGAAGAACTCAAGATCCACGATGAACTGGTACTTGATTTCACGCAGGGGAATGTCGGTGATATTGTATTTCTTCTTCATGAACTCCACTACACGGCGGTACATCCGCTCGTATTTCTGATAGGTGGGATTTGCCTTGCTGATACCTATGAGCTTCTTGGTATCTTCAAGGTGCTGAAGGTAGAGAGGTACCAGCGATTCCTCTTTGGTGGTGATGCCGGTAAAGGCGTTCTTCACCATTTCGGCTGTGACGTAGCCATGTCGGTTGAGGATGTCGTAGTAGTGTTCTTTGAGAACGACCCTCATGTCTTCGAGGCGCTTGTTGATTTCAAGGATTTTTGCAGAGCGTCCGATAGCCTTCATTGCCTTGACATCCCATAGTTCCGGTTCCACTGCTACGGTGGAGTTGATTCTCTCGTATTCTCCGTTCACGGCAATACGAATAGTTATCGGGCACTTGCCCTCCTTATTCTTATAGTTGCCACGGATATGGAAAAGAATCTTGAAAGTGTTCTTTTTCATTTTCGCTTTGGATTTAGTGTCATCATTATCCGCGTTATGCGGTTGGATGTAATGATAACGAGTTTGACATTATTTTCGATTGGACGCTTGAAAGTCAAACTCACGTCATATAAGCGACTTACGCGATTTTTAACATGCACGACATACATCGGACGATGCTTTTCATGCACGAAAATCACGGAATTAGATTGCATTGTTAGACATCGTGTCGGACAGCCGTTTTAACACATCGGTTTTTGTAGGTTAAAATGTCGCCAATTTTCCGACTTACGTCTGAGTTATGTCTTTGGATATATTTGAATACCAATTGGTTGCATCGTTTTCGGTCACATTTTTGTCACAATTTTCGTCACAAGAAAACTTGAAACGATTTAGTGACAAATAGCCGTCCGAGAAGGTCTTTTTTAGGTCTTATATCAGTCCTGAATCCGATAGGATTAGACACGAAAAAACCTCGGAACTATCTGATAGTCCGAGGTTTGTCTCGAATTTTCCGATTTAGTTCGGAAGTACATAGTGGAGATGGAGGGGTTTGAACCCTCGTCCAAACGTGGAACTAATGAGCTTTCTACATGCTTAGTCTTCTGTTGGTTTTCGACGTGGGGCAGGCTGAAGACTGCCAACCCCGCGCTTAGTTCCTGTTATCTCGGAGGCTTCGCGGAACATCCGGCCTCCCATTCCCGATTTATCTGCACCGCCTTGTCGATTAGTCTCGGGAAAATGACAATCGGGCGATGTCTCGTCTGCGCCACTTTGGCGCGGATAAAGCTTAATTTACTGTGCTTCGATTAAGCAGCGAGAGCGTAGTTGTTTTCGCCATTTAAAATTGCGGTGTCCCAGATTATAGAGCGTAGCCACCATTGCTCTGCATGCTTACTCACCACCTCTACACGCTGTCAAAACCAGTCATCCCCGTTTTGAATTGTCGCTATACGATGGCGATAAGTCTTGCAAAGATATTGCTTTTGGGGGATTTCCACAATATTGACGGTCTGGTTTTTGCTATTTTTAACTTTTGTCTTGTCGCTGAATGAGCTGCTCCTTCATCATTTTAAGCCATTTGTTATAGCCGAACAACGATATGATGGTATAGATGCCATACAGGCCGCAGTAAAAATACAGCCCTTTAAAAAGATACAATCCGCAGCACACGATGTCCACCACGAACCATACTAGCCATTGCTCGACATACTTTCGTGCCATCATCCAGAGTCCCACTATCGACAACGCGGTGGTAAAGGCATCAGCGACCGGCACTGTTGAATCAGTGAATGTCACCAGCAGCCACCAAAGCCCCCACCACAACATTGCCGCCACAAAAATCAAGAATACTCCGGTCGACACGGGGGTGCGGGTAATCTGTCTTACACTCCCCTTTTCTGTGGATTCTCCAGAATTATGAGACGGCGTTTTTTTCGTCCAGGAGATAAAACCATAGACGGCTATAAGCAGATAATAGATATTTATGCCGAAGTCCGCATATAATCCTTTGGAGTAGTAAATCCACATCGAGATGGCCGGCATCACCACTGAGGCAAGCCAGACTTTGGAATCGGCATGGTATTCCCACCATAGGTAGAGAAGTCCGATGCAAAGGCCCAATATCTCCAAAATGGTGTCGATCGTCAGCATACAATCAGAATTTCAATGACATGGTTGCCATCACATGTGTCGGAGCCTGGGCTGCATAACCTGCATAACGGTAAATCTCCTTCTTGCCGTCTACAACAGTATATCCAGCACCGGCATATCCATTGTTGAAATATTTCTCATTGAACAGGTTGTAAATCGAGAAAACCAAACGGAGTTCCTTGATTCCAATCAGGTTCCTGAATGAATAGCCAAGGTGGAGGTCTGACACGAAATACGAGTCAAGCAAAGCAGCCTCGGAGCGTGCGTTGTTCATATACTGTTTCCCGACATACCTGCTGTTTAACGATGCGTCGAAATCCCGGTACTTGAAATTGAACGCATTGTTGAAAATGATGTCCGGAGAGAACGCGATAGGAGTATCCCCCAAATCGAATGATATCGGGTTTGTCCATTCATCCTCATATATGTATTCCACGAAATTCTTTATCCGGTTGCGCGACAGTGTGAGGTTGAACTGCCAATCGAACCATTCACACGGTCTCAAAGCGCCTTGCAATTCAATGCCCATACGGTATGAGTCCGGGACATTAACACTCAACGGGTTCCCGGTGTCTGACAACTGACCTGTCACTACCAACTGGTCTTTATACAACATATAATACAGGTTCACCCCTACCGAGAAAAGCTTGTGATTGAAACTATATCCGACCTCGAAATCATCAAGCCGCTCAGCCTTCGGATAACTTTCGGGAGTACCATCCGTAAAATTGTCTCGGGTAGGCTCTTTCTGCGCCACCGCCCAAGACGCGAAGCCACGATGCGCCCCTGAGGTATAGTTCACTCCTACTTTCGGGTTAAAGAAATCCCATCGGCGCTCGACATCAAGTATCGCAAGCGACGAGGTGTTCCAATCCCAGTTGTCCGACATTCCTGTAATGGTATAATGTATATGGCGGTACTGCAGGTCTGCGAACACCGAAAAATGCCGGTCAATGTCATAATTGGCTCGCAAATATACATTCGAATCAAACTTACGACCGTGATTGTCGTAGTATTTCTGCAACGGATCAATCGGGCCTACATAATTGCGCACCCACTTCACCCGGCCATAGTGGTGTCCGTCGAAGTCAGAGACAGCACCACCGAGAGTAGCGTTCCACCTCCCACGTCTAAAATTGACCGTGGCCTGTCCGCCGCCGAAACCATTCACATTGTATTTCAACCGAATCAGGTCAGACTTCTTGACAAGTTCACCGTCAGCGTTCATAAAAGGCTGCAGCCCATACTCGACCAACGTGCGACCGGTCTTGTACTGGTCATAGTAACCGTCATCCTTTGTGTAAAACAGAGCTGCGTTGATGTTGAACCACTCCCCTATCCGTTGCGAGAAAAGCAACTGGAAGTGATGCTGCACGAAATTGTCAAACTGGTCGGCATAATAAGCCCGGTTGCCATCCTTGTCGATATACTCCCCGCAAGGATTATACCTGCGCCCGTACTCCTCCATCTGCTCTTTCGACGCATAATCCCAGGCCATGTATGTCCGCTCTTTGCCACCGAAAGCCACAAGACGCAACGATGTGTTGTAACTTTGGTAAGCCGCCTGGCCGAAATAGCCCCATAATTGGGAGGAGGCCCGGTCGATATAACCGTCAGAGCCCATATGGCTCAGGCGCGCATCGACGCTCCAATGATTTCCCAGCAATCCGGAACCGACACGAAGTGTCTGACGATTGGTATTATACATACCATACGACCCAGACAGTTCTGCATAAGAATCTTCCGATGAGGCATCCGTCACCATATTGATGCTTGCCCCGAACGCCCCCGCGCCATTGGTGGATGTCCCTACTCCGCGTTGAATCTGGACATCGCGCAAAGAGGAAGCCAAATCGGGCATATTCACCCAATAGACACGGTGACTTTCCGGGTCATTCAACGGCAATCCGTTGGCCATCACATTGATTCTGGAAGGGTCGGATCCACGGACACGCATCGCCGTGTATCCCATACCCCCTCCGGCATCCGAACTGACCGTCACGGAAGGGGTCATATTCAGCAAATAGGTCATATCACGCCCGTCATTGTTTGCCGTGAGTTGACGTTTGCCGATGTTGGTATACGCCACAGGTGTCTTCGAGTCGGCTCGATTGGCCACGACATCCACCTGGTTCAACACTACAGACATGGAATCTCCATCCACTCTGTCAACCGACACTGCGCCTGCAGTGTCACAAACGACCGCCCCAACCATAAGGAGGGTCGTCCGAAGAATCATCTTCCTCATAATTTTTTCACTACGCCGGTATTAACCGGATCAGGTTCAGAGGGTATAATCTCAGCCTGCACTTTTGCAAGCACCCCTAAAATTGTTATTTACCGCGCAAAGATACGATAAAAAAGCGACATATGGAAGAAGATTACATCGGTTTTGACAATCCTGTCAAATATTTATCTCAGAACGAACATTGCAATGACAATTCGAAGCGCACCGAACCGTTTGTAGGGAAAACCATCGCCGATGACAGGACTGGCTGCGACGCATTCCTTTTGGCTAATTTTCTGGACGGATTACCGGCAAACAATCCGACCACCTCGTTAACCGGATCGACAAGAAAGACCACGATATTCCCTAACACTGAGGAACCCGCGAGGCGGTAACCGTTATTGACAATCGACCTTTTGACTTTATAGAACCCCTCGCCTATCAGACTGCCGACCAACGGTGTGATGAAAATGTCCTGTATCGATGGGCGCTCCATAAAAGCCTCTATCCCGAACTCCCATCCGACAGTCGAAATGCAGGTGCAGTACAGCAGCGACTGCCATACATTGAATCCGCAACTTCTCGCGCCCATATAGTAAACCGCCCCGGCATACGGATGCAAGATATAATTGAAATAAAATTTGTCATGATCCCATTCCGGGCCCTCCTTTATTACATGGTCACGCCAACGCTTGAAGAGCGGCACATCCTGCAACTCAGCCCTGTTCCATGCCGTGGCATCTTCGGGCAGACATTCAAGCACAAGCAACGTTCCGACAAACGCGCCGCTCAATGTGGCCGTGTTTATCCAGAGCCTGTGCCAGTCAGGACTACTGCCTTTGACTGAATAAGGCAGCTCATAAATTGATTTCAATTCCGGCTTCAGATTGCCACGGACGCTTTCATCCTGAGATATAGAATCCGCGACGAAATCGGTTTCCGTCATCTGCGCATATAGATTCACTCTCACCGACATCAATGTCAGCAAAAGACACACAATACGGTTAAGCCGCTGGTTATCGGACATATTCATCATTAAAGCACATAAGATATTTGACAATCAGTTTCAGCCTTTCTTAGCCGAAGGACGGACACGACGCGCCATAGCTACAATCTGTCGGCGATAGAACCAGCACGCGAGCAGGAAATACACACCGGCCTGAATCCACAATGCCATATACTCCGTCCGGATGTCATTGAGGGAAGCACCCATAGAGGTTATCCGCACATATCCGTTCATTCCGAAGGTCGACGGGAACAGATATGAGACATACTTCCAGAACTCCGGCATGGATGGGGTCGGCCATGATAATCCAGACAGGAAAAGCAACGGCACAGACAGGAATACCAGCAAAAGTATGGAATCCTCACGTCGGTAAATGAATGTCGACAATACCATGGCGAGGAAAATACATGCCAGAAGATAGGGTATAATCAACGCCACAAAAGTTTCATAATGACCCAGTTTCGGGAGGGTGAACATGTCTGTCACGACCGTGAACATATATATGGCCAGCACCATATACAACATGAAATACGGCAACGCTTTCCCGACTACTATATGCACCGGATTTTTATACCACGGATGCAATGGAATCACACTCCCCTGGTGACGCTCCCGCGAGTTGCCCATCGACATGCCTATACCCAAAAGCAGCGTCTGCTGTATGATAAGCATAAGCACCGGTGGAATCAGGAATGCGGCGAAACCGCTTTGTGGATTATACAACGGTACATAATCATATTCAATCGGCATCTTGCTGATTTCATCCTGGCGGTCGGTATAGCCGGTTATATAATGGTCGACCTTTATATCCTTGTTCACCTCAAGCGAGACATTGGTGGCCGTGACAAGCAGCGCCTTGTAATACAGCATACTTGACATATCGCAATACAGTCCCAAAGTAGCCTGTTCCCCTCGCGAAAGATCTTTTGTCAGGGTTTCGGGAATACGTATTATTCCATAGACCTTCTGGCGTTTTACCAGCTCTCTCGCTTCATCCATATTGGTGCAATACGCCTCAATCTTCATATCGGGGGAAGCATCCATTTTGCGCAGAATCTCGCGGCTGAGGTCTGAGTTGCTTTCATTCACAACCGCGACAGGGACATCCCTCACGACCTCGTTGGTGTAGACATACGAATACAGCAACGGATAAGCTAAAGGCACAAAGAGGATGAATATCATTATCCCCTTGTCGCGGATAATGTTCCCGATTTCGCGATACCATATCTGGAATATGTTCAATATCGATTTCATCACTGTCATGCTTGGTATTTATATTTCAGGAACGCCGTGCGGTAACGAGGCAAGACAATCAGCGGCAAAAGCAGGAAACATAGCAATGCCACGACCGATGGCCATACATACATTATCGAGCATCCGTTAAGGGCCTGATTGACATATATGAGATAATAATGCCGGAGGGGGAACAGCCACGCGAGATGACGCAGGAATGGAGCCATTGCCGTCACCGGATAAGTGAACCCCGCCAACGAGAACGACAGGATTCCCCATAACGAGCAAAGGCACATGGCTGTACGCATCTGCCCCAGAAACACCCCGAAGAAGAACACTCCGAACGCTTGGGACGCGAGAACGGTCACAAAACCAAGCAACATCATATGCCACAGGCTGACATTGCATGGATATCCCATGATCTTATAGAAATACACGTCGTAGAACACAAACATCAGAGTGAACAGTATTGTCTGAGGCAAGAGCTTCCCCGCCAGAGCAATCGATGAGGAATTGCCCGACATTTCATAAAGTTTCCTCTGGGTGTCGAATTTCCATTCCATACCGATTGTGTAGGAGGTGGAAAGCATAATAAGGAGTATCAGTATACCCGGCACAAGGATATTGTTTAGATACACGGCATAGTCAAGTGTCGGGTTATTGATAGGATGAGTCTCGATGGTAATCGGCTGGATTATCCCCATGGCTTTATCCTCGGTCGCCCCTTTCGCATACAGAGTCTCGCGGGTGAGCGCGAGGCCAGACAGCTCCGAGGCGGTCCTCATATCCTTCATAAGCAACGAACCCGGCACAAAATACGCCTCGTTAGTGTAAAATGATATCTTTGGCTGTCGGCTGGCAAGGGCTTTTTCTGTAGTACCCTTGGGGATATAGAAGAAGGAATATATCTCTCCGCGCTGCATCGCCTCCCTCGCATCCGAGAATGAAGGGTACGATGCCACGAAATCAGCTTCTTCCATAGCATCAATGGTCCTGACTATCGTCCGCGAGATATTTGTATTGTCCTCGTCCACAATCCCGGCCGGGAGCTTCGTGGGCAAGCCCTTGTCCATAAGGGTGACGAAGAAGATGGCACACACCACCGGAGCCACCACCATACAGAACAGGAAGAGCGGACGATGGGAATACCCTTTCAACTCACGACAGGATATCGTCTTCAAACGTTCAAACACAGTCATACGGTCAGTTGTCATCTTTTCATAATTGCCGACATTCCTCCGCGCAGCCCGATAAGCTCAGACGGATCGACTGGATAAGCCTGCAATTCGAATGTCTTGAGGTCAAACTTGTCAAGAGCCTTGGTGGCTTTCCATGTCGCGAAGCTGCCTACCTCTTTGATTCTCGTCACTTTCACGGTCACATCCTTGTCATATGCCGGGACATAGACCGATACCTGTTGTCCCACACTCAGCCCGGGCAACATATCTTCACGCACATTGAAGGTGAACCACACATCATCAAGCTTGGCCACATTCATGATGGGTGCACCCGACCCTACCAGTTCTCCCTGTTCAGGGAATATCTCTGTAACAACACCATCGGCTGATGCGACAAGCACTGTCTCATCAACATAGGAGGACACTTCGCTGATGGCTCCTTCAGCACGCGACACCTGGGCCTCGGCAGCATTGATGTCTTCATGACGTGTACCGTTCACCGCCATATCATATTGTGATTTCGCCGCATTTTCAGAAGCTACCATAGCCCGGTAATTTGCCAAAGCCTCGTCACGTTTCTGCTCCGCCATCACTCCGTTTTCAAAAAGGCGGTTGACACGGTTGTAAGTTTTCTCGGCGACTTCACGGCCGGCGATTGCCTTCTGCCATACCTCATAAGCCGATTGTATCTGTTCACGCCGTGCGCCGGTACGGGCTTTCTGCTCCATGGCGCGGGCAGCCTTGAACGCGGCCTCGGCCTGGGCGAGTTTGGCTTGGATATCAGGAGCCTCGAGAATCACCAGGGTGTCCCCTTTGCTTACTACATCCCCCTCCGAGACCTTTATTTCAAGAATCCTGGCAGGTATTTTGCTTGAGACCCTGTAATCCGAGGTCTCGGCTTGCCCCTGGATTACCTCCTCAGGCTCGGGTATACACAATCCGACAATCACGACAATGGCGATGACGGCCAGGATAATGGAAGTGCAGACAATTATTACGTTGATATTCTTCTTTTTCATTGCTGTATGAATGTTATTTGATTGTTCCCAATGATTTTTTCAGATAAAGATAAGCCAGACGCACATCGATGTCAGATGCGATGAGATTGGTCTTGGCTTTGAGCCACGCCGTCTGCGCCTCAATGACATTGCTGACAGGAATCACACCCTCCTTCAGCCCCATCGTGGCATAACGGAGATTCTCATCCGCGGCGGCCTGACTGCTCAACGAAGCAGTATAACGTTCATGAGCCTCACGCACTTTCTGTCGGCTCTGGCAAACCTGCAACTCTATCTTCTCACGAGTCTCCTCGAAGTTGAATCGGGCCGCAGCCGCCTCGGCCTTCGCGCTTTTGACCTTATATCCTCTATCGCCCCAGGTGATAATCGGGATATTGACAGCCACTCCTATGTTCCATGTCCCTTTGAATTTCTTCTCGAAGCTATTGAATACAGATGGGTAACTTGCGAAATATCCTCCGGTAAGCACCACGCTTGGCAAAAACTCGGAACGTGCGATTTTCACCTTCTCATCATATATTTTAAGCGAGGTGCCTATCGCGGAAAGCTCAGGACGGTTTTCCCACGCGTCAGGATTGTCTATCTCCGCCAGTTCTGACGCCGCGAAGTCATCATTGTTTTCATCTTCCAGTTCGATTGAAGAATCCAGCGGAAGACCGCAAAGCTGACAAAGACGCATTTTCAGAATCTCGATACCGTTGTCAACCTGGATTATCGCCACATCAGCTTCATTGACCTTAACCTTGACGCTGAGTCCATCGGCTTTCGTCGCGAATCCCTCATCAATCATCTGCTGGATATCACTCTCAAGGGTCTTGACCAGATTCAGGTAACTTTCGGCAAGCCGTTTGCGGGCGGACAGCTCCACGATATTCCAGTATGTCTCGTCCACATCGACTACCAGTTCCTGATATTCCAGGCGGTGCTTGTCTGATGCGATCTTCTCCGCGTAACGGGTGATATTGTTGTATGCCCTGATTTTGCCCCCCATATATATGGGTTGGGTAAGCATCACCGCCGCCCCTGCCATATTACGCGTGTCGGTTCGCAACGCATCCACCAATCCCTGCCCCACCTGATTGAGGGCCGGAATTGAAAGTGCGTCCCCGACACTTGACAATGTAGCCTTTTGCTCATCGCTGAGCAAAGACAATTCTTTGCCGGTATGCATATAGATACCCGAGGCGGAGACTTTAGGCAGATAATTCGTGAAGGCTGATTTACGATTGTAATAGGCCGCCTTCATCTCCATCTCAGACTTCCGGAGATCTTTGTTGTTTTCCACCGCGAGTGTGCGGCAGCTGTCCAGGCACAGCACCCTGGGTGCTGCCAAGATTGCCGGCATGCCAAGCAATATCAGCAGCAATAACGAGAGGTTTCTTTTATACATTCCAATCATATCTGTCATTCTTAATTCAGATGCAAAGTTCGGCACAAATGGATATTCAAGAAAGTCGTATTTCACCGGCAAATTGGAGTATACTTCGCTTTCTGACCCTCCTGCACACCAACTATATGCATATTATTGTTATATTTGCGCAGTTTAATCATTATAAGCTATGTATAAGGCAACTACTGACATATCTATCGAACGCTTGCTCGAACAGGACATTCCCGAACTGGTAGGTTTCAACAATGACATTGTGATGATGAACACCCTTGGAGATTTACGGCTGTTCTCTCACCCGGCGAGACTTAAAGCCACCACTGTGCTTGTCTGCCTGCAAGGGGAGATAGATTGCAGCATTAATCTCCGACGTTTCAAAATCACAGCCAACCATCTGCTGGTTAATTTCGCAAGTGATATCATCCAGATTCACGATTCTGACAATATAGCCGGATATGCCATCATTCTCTCGGAAGATTATCTCCAGCAATTGCAACTCGATTTCAGGTTGAGGGCGCAAAGCTACATAGGCTTGCGTGGCAACGGTCCTATCAGCGTGCCTTATGAGGAGCTTGTCCACCTTAAACCATATTATGCCCTGTTCAAAAAAAATATGGAGGATGGTAATTCCGAGGCCATAAAAGGCCTTGCGCTCGCTTTGTCATACACCATATTATCAATGGTCAGACGTTTCCAGCCGCAGAACAACCTCACAATGGGGAAAGACGCCCCTCGCGCCCAGCAGCTGTTTGACAAATTCATGACATTGCTCCAGGCATATCACGAAAAGGAACGCAGCCTGCAATTCTATGCCGACAAGATGTATCTCACCCCTAAATATGTGTCGGGGATGATCAAAAGTTATAGCGGGAAGGCAGCCCTCGAATGGATAAACGAGTATGTCATGCTTGAAGCCAAGATGATGCTCCGCTATACCCCAATGTCAGTCCAGGAGATTGCGTATGCCCTTAACTTCCCTACCCAGTCTGCTTTCGGGAAATATTTCAAACAGCAGGTCGGCTCAAGCCCCAAGCAATACAGAGACAAGCAATAGACGACAACCCCAAACGGCAACTTCGTCTGTGTAAATAAATAATTATCAGTGTCTGTTTTTTGGAAAACAGGGGAAATTCGTTATCTTTGCAGATAATATGTGGACACTGGTAGACTACATCAACACGACCTGGTTATGGTGGACTGTCACCATAGCCTATGCCGCCATTGTCCTCGGAGTCATAGCCATTGTGGTGTCTGAAAACCGCAATCCGGTGAAATCCCTCGCCTGGGTAACCGTGTTGCTTGTATTGCCGGCTGTCGGCCTTATCCTGTATCTGTTCTTCGGCCGCAACATCCAGAACAAGCGTATCATATCGAGACGTAACCACCGGAAACTCAAAAGGCTGGAGCAAAACGGACAAATCGAGTCTTCGAAGGTCAAACAGTCGTCGGTAAATCTGCGACATATAAAACTTGTCCACTCCCTGCAAGGTTCCCCTTATTATGAAGGCAACCGGGTTGACATTTTCGACAATGGCAATGACAAGTTTGAGGCGTTGCTCGCCGACATTTCCAGCGCAAAAAGCTTCATCAACATAGAATATTACATAATCGCCGATGACAAAATAGGCAATCGCATAAGCCAGGCCCTCGTGGAACGGGCCAGAGCAAGCGTAAAAATCAGAATCATCTACGACTCGGTAGGCTCTTTCAAGACACCCGGGAAATTTTTCAAAAAACTCAAGAAGGAAGGTATCGAGGCCTATCCATTCTTCGAGGTCGCATTTCCTCCATTCGGCACACGCGTAAACTGGCGTAACCACCGCAAAATTGTCATAATCGACGGCAGGGTGGGATATATCGGCGGAATGAACATCGCCGACCGTTATGTAGACGGCGGAAAATCATTTGATGTCTGGCGGGATTTGCATCTCAGAATCACCGGTCCCGGTGTGGCTGCGTTGCAGCAGTCTTTCGCGGTGGACTGGAACTACATGGGACAGCCACTGATTGAGGACGAGACCACTCCCGATTCGCCGGACACGAATCATGTCGCGGACAATGGAGTTGGCATACAGCTACTCACCGGAGGACCTGTCAACCAATGGATGAATCTCACCCTGATGTTCCAGCAGGCCATATCATCCGCCAAGACCCGAGTGTGGCTCCAGACCCCGTATTTCCTCCCGACTGAAGGATTGCTCCATGCCCTTCAGATCGCATCGCTGTCAAAGGTGGATGTGCGTATTATGCTCCCCCGTCGCAGCGACAGTGATATGTTGCGCTGGGCTTCTTTCAGTTATATCCAGGAATGTCTGAGAGCCGGAATAAAGGTATATCTCTATGACAAGGGGATGCTCCACAGCAAGGCCATAATCGTGGATGACGATTTCGCCACGGTCGGCTCGACCAATTTTGACTTCCGCAGTTTCGAGCATAATTTCGAGGCCAATCTGCTGGTCTATTCCAAAGAATTCAATGCCGCCCTCAGAGCGCGTTTCATAGCTGACCAACGCGATTGCCTCAGGGTCAATCCCGGTATATGGCGACAACGCCCCTACCTTGAAAAAGGGCTGGAGTCGGTAATGCGTCTGTTCGCGCCGATATTATGATTTCCCCGCGATGGCATCTATCCACGATTTATTGAAAAAGTATTGGGGGTATGACTCATTCCGCCCTATGCAGGAGGAAATCATCACCTCTGTCCTCGACGGACATGATACACTGGGGCTGCTCCCTACCGGAGGTGGGAAATCCATCACTTTCCAGATTCCCGCATTGATGCTCGGCGGCCTGACCGTGGTTGTCACCCCGCTCATATCCCTGATGAAAGACCAGGTTGACAACCTGCGCCGTAAGGGAATTCTGGCAGGCCAGCTCAACCACGCGATGAAACGCCACGAAAGCGAGCTTGTCTTGAAGCGGTGTGAGTTAGGGAAGATAAAGATTCTGTATCTTTCCCCGGAGAAGTTGCGTTCACCCTATATGGAGGCCTGGTGGAACATCCTCGATGTCAGGCTCATCGTGGTGGACGAGGCTCATTGCATCTCCCAGTGGGGTTATGATTTCCGGCCTTCATACCTTCAAATCGGTCAGTTGCGCGAACGATTCCCCGACGTGCCGGTTCTTGCTCTCACCGCGTCTGCTACGCCACAGGTGGTAGACGACATTATGGACAGACTCTCCTTCCGCGACAAAAGCCATCGTTTCCACCTTAGTTTCACCCGCAAGAACATCTCATATGTCGTAAGACACTGCGATTTCAAGGACACGGAATTGCTCCATATACTCTCCCGTGTCAGCGGATGTGGCATAGTCTATACCCGTTCCCGGAAGCGCACCCATGAACTGGCCGCATTCCTCGCGTCCAACGACATATCGGCCGATTACTACCATGCCGGTCTATCTCCTGAGGATAAAAACGAACGACAGAACCGGTGGAAATCAGGAGAGACAAGGGTTATGGTGGCGACAAATGCCTTCGGCATGGGTATAGACAAGCCGGATGTCAGAATCGTCATACACCATGACCTCCCGTCATCCCTTGAGGAATATTACCAGGAAGCAGGCCGCGCGGGGCGTGACGGGCTGCCCTCTTGGGCGGTCGTCCTCACTACCCCCGCAGACAAGGGAACGCTCACCCGGAGATTGTCGGAGACATATCCCGACAAAGAGTTCATACGCGACATCTATGAGAAGCTCTTCATATTCCTCGGGGTCGGGATGGAGGAGGGATTCGGTAAAAACTTTGAATTCCAGTTCGGGAAGTTCTGCCAGCGATGGGACCTGAATCCGGTGATGGCAGACAGTGCGCTGAGAATCTTGTCTCAGGCCGGATATTTCGACTACACCGATGACATGACAAGTCCGTCAAGGCTGTTCATGACGATGTCACGCAGGGGATTGTATGATCTCCGGGGACTGTCAGAAGAGATAGAACGGGTCTTGCAGTTCATCTTGCGCAACTATCCCGGCATCTTCGCCGATTACGAGCATATCCAGGAACCATACATAGCATCCTCCCTTGAGCTTACCGAGCGCACTGTATATGAGTCATTGCTGCGTCTGCGGAAACTGCATGTAATCGATTATGCTCCGAGAAAACGCGCACCATACATTTATATGTTACGTTCGCGCGAACCGAGACAGGATGTCATCCTCCCCAAAGCGATATATGAGACACGGAAGCGACTTATGGAGGTGCGTCTGAACGCGATAAAAAAATTCGCATTCGACGATTACGCCTGCCGTGTCGAGACAATGCTCGGCTACTTCGGGGAGAAGACCTCACCCTGCGGCACATGTGATGTCTGCCGCGAACGGCGTAAAATAGAGAGCCATCGAAAACAACAGATGAAAACCGCCTCCGTAGCCCCGGAGATTATCGAAGAGGCTATCGTTTATGTGGTCAACCAGAATCCGGAAGGCATCTCTGTTGACACCCTCGCCTGCAATCTGAATCTGAGCCCCGACACGATACTGGAGCCGATACGTAGGCTTGCCGATACCGGCAACATTCAACTGGAATGTGATCAGCTTTTCCCCATAACCGCCGCAAGGCAATAATAAAAACGGGCCTCGCTTGTCTCCATCCTGGAGAAGGCGAGGCCCGGGAGTTTTTATGGATTCCTGAGAATCACTTATCGCAAGATGGCGAACTTCAGAGATTCGGATGTGCCATCCACATATTTCACATTATTACTGTCCGCTAAAAATTTTTGAGGTCGAAAAAAATAGGGCTGACTCCATATAGTCACACCTGCGCATCATTATGTCTCCCACTCCCACATATGCCCTGACAAGATTGGTGGCCGCGACTGAATCGGCCCGGGCTTGTTCACGGACATATCCAGCCATATACAATGACAAAGCTTCGGCGGGATTCCCCGCTTTCAAGGAGCTATCCGCCATATCAAGCATCCTCTCCACAGACATTTCCGACACTTTCCCGAAAAGGCTGTCGGCTGGCTCATACGCAGAGACAGAAGCGGCCTCAGACAACTGCGTCTGAGCCAGGATTGATATTGCTGCCAATAAACTGATTATCTGTTTCAACATGCCAAATCGTCATAACTCCCCGCTCTGAAGGGGTAAATACAAATGTCATAAGGTTTTCTCAGCGGTATCTCTCGGGGAGGGCCGAACGGATGGCATCCGCCGACAGGTCGGACACTCTCCGGCGATCCGCCTCATCGGCCGGAGGTGCGATTGGCTTATGGATGGTCAGGACTATCTTGCCCCAGTGAGGGAGCCATTGTCCTCGGGGTAATACCTGATATGCTCCATCAATAGTGACCGGGACAACCGGAAGATGGAACTCCATGGCCAACTGGAACGCTCCTGTGTGGAAACGTCCCATACGCCCTGTACGGGAACGTGAGCCTTCAGGAAATACAACCACAGACATCCCCCTCTGCAATGTCTTTTCAGCTGTGGCCATCGTTCGTTTGATAGCCGCCGGGGATGAGTTGTCGACAAATATATGGCCTGCCGCTTTGCAGCTTATTCCTATCACAGGGAATTTACGGAGACCTATCTTCATCATCCACTTGAAGTTGTGATTAAGAAAGCCGTAAATGGAGAATATGTCATAAGCTCCCTGATGGTTGGCGACAAAGACATAAGAGGTCTTCTCCTGGATGTTCTCGCGCCCTTTGACCTCGACTTTCACCAAGGTCAGCCAAGTGCAGAGTTTCGCCCAGATATGAGGGGGCCAATATCCCCAGAACCGTCCTCCGCCAAGCAATGAGCCGAGAACGGTAACAAGTCCGGTCAGGATTGTCAGCACGACTATCATTGGTATCATAACCACTATCTGATATATTCGATACAAAACCAGAAGAATTGTCTTCATAGCGGATGACGGATTGATGGGGTGATATTAAATTGGGAAGAAGGGTGTGGCAAAACTGGAAGGGTTTCGCCACACCCTGATTTTTGTAGTCTATGTTTTTTGATTACCAGGCGAACATCGGACGGTCAGCCATCATAGTGTTGACCTTCTCGCGCACTGCCTTGATGGTAGCCTCGCTTTCAGGAGCGGAAAGAACGGTGTCAATCATCTCCACGATACCACCCATCTCGTCGGCTTTGAGTCCGCGGGTCGTGATGGCGGGGGTTCCGAGACGGATACCGGAGGTCTGGAAGGGGGAACGTGAGTCGAAGGGAACCATGTTCTTGTTGGCAGTAATGTCGGCATCCACCAGCACCTTCTCGGCAACTTTTCCGGTGAGATCGGGGAACTTGGAACGGAGGTCGACAAGGATACAGTGGTTGTCGGTACCGCCGGAAACCACATGGTAGCCCTTGTCTGTGAGAGCCTTGGCCATAGCAGCGGCATTCTCTTTGACCTGCTTCTGATACTCCTTGTATTCGGGCTGGAGCGCTTCGCCGAATGCGACAGCTTTGGCTGCGATGACATGTTCGAGCGGACCACCCTGCACACCGGGGAACACGGCGGAGTCAAGCAATGAAGACATCTTGCGAATCTCACCTTTCTTGGTCGCCTTACCCCAAGGATTGTCAAAATCCTTGCCAAGGAGAATCACACCGCCGCGAGGACCGCGAAGGGTCTTGTGGGTTGTGGAGGTGACGATATGAGCGTACTTGACAGGGTTGTCAAGCAGTCCGGCAGCGATAAGGCCTGCGGGATGAGCCATATCCACCATAAAGATGGCACCGATGCTGTCGGCGATTTTGCGCATGCGCTCATAATCCCATTCACGGCTGTATGCGCTCGCGCCGCCGATGATAAGTTTGGGTTTCTTCTCGTTAGCGAGCGCCTCCATCTGGTCATAATCAACGCGGCCAGTCTCCTGATCTACATTGTAGCCGATCGCGTTGAACACAAGGCCGGAGAAATTGACGGGGCTCCCATGGGAGAGGTGGCCGCCGTGATCGAGGTTCATGCCCATGAATGTGTCGCCGGGCTTGAGGCAAGCCATGAAGACTGCCATATTTGCCTGCGCACCTGAGTGGGGCTGCACATTGGCGTATTCAGCTCCGAAAAGCTGTTTGAGACGTTCCTGGGCAAGGGTCTCCGCCTCGTCAACCACCTGGCATCCGCCATAATAACGATGGCCGGGGTAACCTTCGGCGTACTTGTTGGTCAGGCAGGAGCCCATAGCTTCCATCACCTGGGGAGAAACAAAGTTCTCCGAGGCAATCAGCTCTATGCCTTTCTGCTGGCGCTGATGTTCACGATTGATGATGTCGAAGATGACGTTGTCGCGTTGCATAACGGTTGGTATTTTGGGTTGTAAGTTTCTTGATGAATGGTGGCGGAGAGGTCAGTCTTTCTTGTTCTTTTTCACTGAGAACCCGAAACGGCCAAGCTCTTCACCTTGTGAATAATAATGTCCGTGGGTATAGTTGAGCAGTCCAGCCTTTCCGAGGTCAAAACGGTCGGTATCAGCGTCGATATAACGTTCGTCAGCCAGGACGTTAACGACCTTGGCGATGAACATATGATGGGAGCCAAGAGGCAATATCGATGTGACCTTGCACTCGATGGAAAGCGGAGATTCGTCGATGTAAGGACAGCCGACCGCAACTCCGGGGGCTGGAGTGAGACCGGTTTCTTTCCATTTGTCATATTCCTTGCCGGAACGGACACCGGCCCAGTCGGTCTGACGGGCCATATCCGCTGTCGTAAGGTTGATGGTGAACTCCATCTGCTCCTTTATGATGCCATAGGAATGACGCTCGGGACGCACCGAGATATAGCACATCGCCGGATCAGTGTTTATGGTTCCCACCCAGGCGACGGTGAGCATATTTGACTCGCCGACGGATGAGCCGCAGGTGACCAATACCGCCGGAAGGGGATAAATCATCGTGCCGGGCTTCCAGCTGCGTTTCTTATTCAATGGCTTCATACTCGGAAGGAATCACTTTTTGGTTTCCGATGCGATGATGTCCTCGGTAGTAATTCCGAGCGCACGGCATATGAGAGCCTGACGGGCGAACAGACCGTTGCGTGCCTGTTCGAAATAATAAGCCTTCGGGCTGTCATCGACATCTTCGGAAATCTCATTGAGACGGGGAAGCGGGTGGAGAACGCGGAGGTTCTCACGCGACCCATCGAGCATATCGCGGGAGAGACTGTAGCAATCCTTGACACGCTCATATACCGCCAGGTCTGCGAAACGCTCACGCTGAACGCGGGTCATATACAGGATGTCTGTCGAATTGATGACCTCAGGAGAAAGCTCGGTATGGATTTCATAAGGAATACCGAGACGTTCGCACAAGTCGATGTATTCTTGCGGCATGGCCAGTTCGGGACAAGAGACAAACCGGAATTTCGGGCTGAAATATCTCATTGCCATCAGCAGGGAATGGACAGTACGTCCATATTTGAGGTCTCCAACCATCGTGATTTCGAGGTTGTCGAGCTTGCCTTGAGTCTTCATAATCGAATAGAGGTCAAGCATCGTCTGCGAGGGATGCTGGTTGGAGCCATCCCCGGCGTTGATGACGGGAGTCTCGGTCACTGTTGTGGCATATTTCGCAGCGCCTTCCTGATAATGACGCATTATTATCAGGTCAACATAGTTTGACACCATTTTGATGGTGTCCTTGAGAGATTCACCTTTGGATGATGATGAGGTGTTGGCGTCTGAGAAGCCTATCACACGGCCACCAAGGCGGTTTACCGCTGTCTCAAAACTGAGACGTGTGCGGGTAGAAGGTTCAAAAAACAGGGTTGCCACAACCTTTCCGTCAAGAATCTTGTGGTTGGGATTTTCCTCGAAGAAACGTGCATCAGCAAGGATGTCAAGGATTTCCTCCTTGCCGAGATCGTCGATAGAAACGAGTGAGTTGGGATTCATCGGAACGACAGTCTATTTGGTTTATCGCGTCCTGCCGGTATAACTCTGCCGGTTGGATTTTGTCACTGCAAAGATAGTAACTTTTCGCCGCCCTCACAACAATCCTATCCCAATAATCATCCAAAATCCCACGCTGGAAACTCTTCTTTGAATTTCCTCATACCTTATGGGGATGGTCGGCCATCTCAAGCATCCATTTGTCTTCAGGCAAATTTCCCCACGCGCTTATCTCAAAATCCTTTAAATCATCCTCCTCGTTGCCAAGGAGTGTTTCCAGTTTGCCATCCAGGAGTTTCTTTCTCAGATACTCTCTGACACGCATCGCTTTCTCTTTTCCCAGACAATTCGGGGTGGAGAAACTTCCGGTCAATCTTCCTTCGCCATCAACTTCCACTTGTGTTCCAATCACACAGTCAACTCCCTGCGTCTTTGCCCACGGGCGAATCCATTCCTCCACACTGGCTGAAGCAATGACAACCTCCACGCCGGCATCACGCAACCGAATCAAATCCTGATAAACTTCCGGCCGCAACATCTTCGTTATTTCCGAAACGAACAGTTCTCCTTTGTCTTCAAACTCTCGTTTCGTCATTCCCCTGAATAAAAAACCAAACAGTTTTTCTTTTGCTCTGGATGACGACATCATCCCCGCTTTCCATCCGATGAGCCAAGGAATCGCCATAACAACCGAAGTGTAAAACTTCGCTTTCCCAACCGCGAATATCCCAAATCTGATGAAAGAGTCCCCTTCCACCAAGGTCCCGTCAAAGTCAAACAGCCCGATTTCTCGCTTCTGTCTCTTTTCATCACCAGATTCCATACCTCCAACCTATTGCTTCATTAGATATTTCGTGAACACACTTTCACCACGTGCCACAAAATTCTCTTTCAAGGGATTGACCTTATCATCGAAAGTTGTCGGCATACATGTCTGCCTCAATTGAGTACCGGAAATAATACATCTATAACTCATAACCGCACTAACACTATAGATACTACTACTGTTGATTGCTCCTATTATCAATGTCACAATAAGTCCAACAGCCTTATAACGTGGCCACTGTCGGATTTCAGAAACAGATTTTATTACAAGTACGACAAAACAGTAAGTCAAAGGGATGCCGATTCTATAGCCAAGATCATTTTGACCATTAAGTGAAAAATAAGGAATCACTATAGTAGTACCACATAATATCCAAAAGAAAACATCTCGACGTACATATTTCCATATGTACGGTAGATATATCACATAGGAAAACAACACGAAAACAACTGTTTTCCAACAAAATTCTCCAAAAGAATAAAATGCGGTAGGTTTAAACCCATCGGTTCTATGATTCGATAAAAAATACACCCCTACGATCAGGAATATTAAAACTCCAATTACATTTTCCAACGAGAACGCCATCTTTAACTTCCTACAAATCCAATATGTCAACGCTGGAAATAACCCAACAACGGGAATAGGCGCGAATAAAAAGAGTAACGAATATAAGAAAATAAGTCTCGGGATATTATTACGTTGGTCATAAAGCAACCCAAAAGCCATCCATGAAGCTATTCCTGAATTATAAATGAACATAGATAATGCCGGAAATCCCGGAGCTGAGAGAAATCCAAATGAAATTTCTTTATCTACCTGATAAATTTCACTGACAGTAAATATTTTTACTAAATCAGGACTCGAAATAAAAAATATCACAATATTCCACCCACTAAACAAAGCAAGCAATATTATTACACATAACTTTATATTACGCTGCCCTATTATATTAAAAACGAATATAGCAACTGTCATAAAACCGACGAATGCATATATCAGTTGCATAATATTTCCTACCAATACTGATCCAGCAATTTTTGCAATCACCGCAGCCGGAAGCCAAAAGGCATGATAATAACATAGCAATTCTGACACCCCTTCATCATTTGTCTCAACTACAGGCCATGGATAATTAACCAAATCATTAAATACCGCATTCCTAAACGCGTGATCCCAAAATCTCTGGTAGGCAAAACCTCCTATACCACTGAAGATTGTGAACAACAAAACAATCGCGGTCATTATCCAGAATTTCCGGTCAATGTAGACCATAGCTTCGTGGGAAGATTCGAGCGTGGATATGGTCTTGAAAGAGGCCCATATAACACCTATCGCCAAAGGGTAGCCGATAATCGGCCTCAGCCATCCTATCAGAAATATCACCAATGGTAGGCCAAGCCATGCAATGGCGGTGATAACCAACAATTTCCTTGATATAAAACGACTATCGTTCATTTTATTGTAATATGATATCAAACGTAGATTATGACCATATATGACAGCCCCCACAACAGTATACACCCCTGAATAAACCGGTCTCTCAACAAAATCGACGTGGGATTGCCGGATTTTTCATCCACTATCGCAATCTGGAGATAACGCAGAATACCGGCGAGGACAAATACAGAGGTCAGGAATACCCATTCCGTTCCCAGTCTGTCTTCGACTTCTGGCTGGACAGTATACAGGATATAACAGACAACGGTGATGGCACCGAGCAGCCCGAGGGTCTGATTCATAAACGGCATATTATATTGACCCACACTTTTCCTCACAGTCATACATTTCTGTGTCTGCAACAAAATATCATCCCTGCGTTTTGCAAACGCAAGAAACAATGTCAACAGGAATGTAAGACATACGAGCCAAGGAGAAATCCATATTCCACAAACTGTACCCCCGACAAATATCCTAAGCACAAAACCGGTACTGATACAGAACACATCCACTATCGCAATTCGTTTAAGGAACAGGCAGTAAGCACAATTCATCACATAATAAGACCCTACTATCGCAAGTGCTTTCAAGGCAATCGACAATGATGGCAACATAAACAAGATTGCAAACCCTCCTACCGTAAGTAACAGAGAGACAACAGAAGCCAACCGAACCGACACACTTCCTTTTGCCACTGGTCGGAATCGCTTGCGCGGATGATTGCGGTTTTCCTCAACATCCACGATGTCATTCAGGCAATATATCGAGCTTGCCACCAAGCACATTGAACAAAAGCCAATCAGGGAAAGCGCCCAGCATTCCCTATCTCCCATATGCCCCGAAAAGAACATCGGGAGAAACACAAACAGGTTTTTTACCCATTGCCAAGGGCGCATCAATCTGATTATCTCCATTTTTATTTAACCTTATCTCTCAGTTGATGATATGAATCAATTCCACTTTCCCAGATAAAAACCACCGGGTTATTGTCAACTATGCTGTCAATCTGTTCGCGCTGGGAATTCGTTATATCTATCACCATAAAATGAGACATAAGTGACTCATCCTGGGGATAGATAGAATACCTTCTTTCTTCCGGGATTTTATCGAGAGGAACTTCTATTACGTCGATATTATGCTCCCTCATCAATCGTCGGCTTTGAGGCTTTGCATTGGCGACATATACGGTCTGATCTTTCAGTATCTCAAATCCGGCATAACGATTCACTGTAAAATAAACTGATGCGCAAATTGACAAAACAAAACATAATCCAACATTGAGACATCCTAAAAGAGCAATTAGCCATCCGCTCAACTGCCCTAATTTGTCACAGCTTTCCACCCCATCATAATATGCAATAGGGACAATCAGCCAAAGTTGACACACATATCGGCCCCACCATGATTGTTCGAAAATAAAGCAACTTGCCAATACTAAAAATGCCATTATCATCGAACCTGTGAGTTTCTTTGTTTCCACACATCGAAAACCGATAGTAAACAAACTAAGGACCATTATGACAGGAAATACAAGTCCAAATCCTCCCTTCCTCATCCCCGGAGAATATATTTTGAATGCAAAATAGGATTGCAGGAAATTAAAGAATCTGTTATGCCCAACATATTCCGGCGGAGTATTATAACTCATGATATCAGCCGGAGACTCTCCCATTAGAGGATATAACGGGTGAGAATTGTTCATCCAATTGGTCATATAAGGGTGGCCGCATATTATAACCGCAGAAACAATTGCCACAAGCGACGATATCAAAAAAGCCATTTTAAATTCGGCATACTTCTTCAAAACCAACATCCAGACAAGCAGGCATATCACGGTCAGCCCTTCGAAGAAAAATGCATTGAATTTTGTAGCTATAGCCAATAAAATGACCACGCTTAGGCCAACATAACTGGTTGATTTATTCCTGTTATCCACTATTTGCAGCCCAAACAATGTGGTCAGTAACAGATAACAGTAAAATTGAAAGTCATTCTCATAATTAAACCATTGAATCAATATCACAGGATTAGCCAATAACAAAACCAAGAAGATGACTTTATTTATAACTGACCAATTATTAAGACATTTAATCCATTCCCAACATAATAATCCCGTCGACACAAGCAAGATAAGGTTTATCGCTTTCCCGCTTTCCAGACTTCCCGTCAGAGTCATTATGGATGCGGCGAGTATCTCAATGCCTTTGGCATAATGAATGGTCCACAACATATATCCCTCGGGAACGGCCCTATCAAAATATGGATTCCATTCTCCATTGCCAATCACTGTCACCATTTCCTGATGATATGCATTCCCGTCATAAGAACTATCCGCCACATTCATTCCTATGAAAATCGTGCAGACAATAATAAGAGCAGAAGAAACCGTTGACAACAGCCATTGTTTCCTGTCTCCATATTTAAAAAGCAACGATTGTGCGACAACGAACCCCAGTGGCAAGTCAAACCATACCACCTTCACCCCCATCATCATCAATATGGCTTCAATCGCAAACGTAAAGCCAAGAGTGTAAAGGAGGGAGAGACCTGTCAGCCAGTTAAAGGATACTTGTTTTTTGGAGTTCATTGACCTGTGGTTGTTTACTTTTATCTGGAGGCTTTAAGGTAGAGCAGCAGGGCAATTATGGCGTAGATTATGTTGGGAATCCACATAGCCACCAGTGGGGAGGTGATGCCGGATACCGCAAAGGAGGAGGTAACGGTCATAAACAGGATATAGGAGAAACTCAGGAGCAATCCGATACCAATATTCACCCCCATTCCTCCTTTTACTTTCTTGGAAGACAGTGACATCCCTATGACTGTAAGGATGAATGCGGCCGCACACATCGCGAATCGTTTCTGGTATTCAATCTCGAAAGCCTGGATGTTTGCCACACCACGTTTCTTCTGCCGTTCGATATACTGGCGCAACTGTGGGGTTGACAAGGTCTCCTGATCATTACGGGAAATCAGAAAGTCTCGTGGCTCGAAAGGAATCACCGTATCAAGCTGATAGCCACGAGTTATCTCCTCGCGATTCCCCTTGAAATCGCGTATCACATAGTCACGCACCTGCCACCTGTACAACGTGTCCCACTTGATCGACTGGGCCTGCATCCTCGATACAAGCTTCTTATCCTTGAACAATTCGAGTGAGAAACGATAACCGGTTTTGGTCGTGTTGTCATAACGGTTCATATACGCTATCTGTCCGGGAGCCACCTGCATCATGATGTTGTCACCATAATCGACACGCCTGTTTTTGACATAGGTATTTGTGTAGGCGATTCTCTTGACATTTGCCGGCGGTATGATGTAAGCCGACAATACATAAGTGGCGACAGCTATTACCGCCGCTGAAATCAGATAGGGACGCAGCAACCGACGGAAACTCATTCCGGAGGACAGCATCGCGATTATCTCCGAATTATCCGCAAGTTTCGAAGTGAAGAAAATCACCGCGATAAAGACAAACAGCGGACTGAACTGGTTGGCGAAATATGGGAGGAAGTTCAGGAAATAATCAAAGATGGTGGCCTTCAACGGGGCCTGCATAAACGCGTCAAGTTTTTCGTTTATGTCAAAGACTATCGTAATCGCCAATATTAGCATAATGGCGAATACATATGTGCCGAGAAACTTCTTGATGATATACAAATCAAGAAGCGACAGCGTATTCCATCCCCGTCGCCAGGGCAACTTTGTTTTCGATATAGCAGGTATGACCTTCATCTCGGCTTCAAGATTATAGACGTTCCGACCGTCAAAGGCGGCGGCTGACTTGTTCGACCATCTGAGGTTTCCAGATATGGAAATCTCCGGCCATAATATGCTTACGGGCTTCTCCGGTCAGCCAAAGATAGAACGCAAGATTATGAATCGACGCAATCTGCATCGCGAGCAATTCTCCCGCAATGAAAAGATGGCGGAGATATGCTTTCGTATATACTTGGTCGACAAAACAATCGCTCTCGGGGTCAATCGGAGAGAAGTCATCCGCCCATTTTAGATTGCGCATATTCATCACACCGTTACGGGTGAACAACATACCGTTGCGGCCATTACGGGTAGGCATCACACAATCCATCATATCCACCCCTCGGTCGATAGCCTCAAGGATATTGACCGGCGTTCCGACCCCCATCAGATAGCGTGGACGGTCGGCAGGCAGAATCTCGTTGACCACCTCGATCATATCATACATCACCTCGGCAGGCTCTCCGACAGCAAGGCCGCCGATAGCATTCCCCTCCGCGCCCAAATCGGTCACCTGCTTGGCAGCTTCACGACGCAAGTCAGGGAAGGTGCAACCCTGCACAATGGGAAAAAATGCCTGGGAATATCCATACAAAGGTTCAGTCTCATTGAAATGCTTCCAACCTCGGCGCAGCCATTTCATTGTCAAATCAAGTGACTTGCGGGCATATCCCCACTCGGAAGTTCCCGGGGGACATTCATCCAGGGCCATCATAATGTCCGATCCGATTTCACGCTGGATATCGACAACCCTTTCAGGAGTGAACAGATGTTTTGAGCCATCGATATGGCTTCGGAACCACGCCCCCTCTTCCGTGAGCTTGCGGCGTTCCGAAAGGGAAAACACCTGGAAGCCACCTGAATCAGTCAGGATGGGCCGTTCCCATCCCTCAAACTTATGCAGACCGCCGGCTTTGCGCAATATTTCCGTTCCCGGACGCAAATAGAGATGGTAAGTATTGCCGAGAATAATCTGAGCCTTTATATCATCGCGGAGCTCGCGGGCATGGACACCCTTGACGGCTCCGACAGTTCCGACAGGCATAAAAACAGGAGTCAGGATTTCACCGTGGCCGGTCGAAATCCTGCCTGCTCGGGCGGCTGTCCCACCCGGATTGGCTTCCAGTTTAAAATCCATTCGAATATTTGAAAATCCTATATGACCGCAAAGTTAGTGATTTTTTCCCGAAGGAAAAAGGATTGGGACGCGCGGCTATGTTTGAGAAAAAATTCGTAACTTTGCAGGATAAGCAACCTCGCAGGCTTTCTGCCTGCCCAATAACCGTTTAGTTATGAGTTTCAAAGACAGATTTCTCAACTTGCCTCCGGTGACCAAGAATCTGCTGATCATAAACATAATAGTATATCTGTTTATGGCCCTTGTGCCTCGTGCGGGGATGCAGATTGAACAATACGGAGCCTTGTATTACTTCACATCCGACCAGTTCCTTCCCTGGCAGCTGGTCAGCTATATGTTTATCCACGCCAATTTCTGGCACTTATTCTTCAACATGTTCTCCCTGTGGATGTTCGGCGTGATTGTGGAACGCACACTCGGCTCACAGAAGTTTCTCCTTTACTATATCAGTTGCGGACTTGGAGCTGCATTGATTCAGGAAGGGGTATTCGCCCTGATGATCAACCATTATGCCGGACTTTTCAGCAACGGGGACGCGCTTTGCGGACTGCTGCGTGAAAGCCATGTCACATATGGCCAGCTCTTTGACCTTGGCATAAATCCCAACGAACCCGCCGTGGGCGCGCTTCTTGGTCTTTATCATACACCGACAGTCGGCGCATCCGGGGCCATATACGGCATACTGCTCGCTTTTGGATTCCTGTATCCCCAGATGAGAATTTACCTTATGTTCCCGCCTGTCCCGATGAAAGCCCGCACAGCTGTGATTATGTTCGCGGCCATCGAACTACTTCTGGGTATTTACAACAGCCAGGCTGACACTGTCGCACATTTCGCCCATCTCGGCGGAATGCTGATTGGTATAATTATCCTGCTTTGGTGGAAAAAGTCAGGTACTCTACGCAGTCTATATTGAACTGAGCAATTATGTCTAAAACAGCCCGCGCGACACTCTATCTGGTGACTGCCAATCTGGCCGTCTACCTCATCGTGCTGTGCGCGTGGATTGTGAAAGGGTTCTTCCCGGAATTGACAGAGGATGTCATCCGTATCCTGTCGTTGTGTCCCTCTTTCTATGGATATTACCTCGCCCCTTGGTCCATCGTGACATATATGTTCACCCATCTGAGCTTTGTGCATTTGACAGTCAACATGCTCTGGCTTGTCGGATTCGGCCCTATGATGAAGGCAGGATGGAAATGGACCGTCATCACCTACTTGGCTGGCGGAATCTGCGGGGCACTCGCATTTATGGTCGCCGCAGCGACAAGTGGCAACAACGTGAATGATTTGGCCGGCGCTTCAGCATCCGTCATCGCGGTGGTGATTGCTACTGCCTGCCTCTCTCCCGACAGGCAGCTCCGGCTTTTCCTTGTCGGAAATGTCAGGCTCAAATGGATTGCCCTGCTCGCCACTGTCACGATATTCCTTGCCTCCAACTCTTTCTCTCCGGTCACTGCCGCCCATATGGGAGGCATGCTTGCCGGCATAGCGATAGGATTCGGGCTGAGACTGCGTGAACGGATTCTCACCAACAAAGCGATGGAATCTGCCCGACAGCGGACCAGACGCATGAGCCTGCTCCACAAGGCGACACAATCCGGTTTCGCATCGCTGTCAGAACCAGAACGTCTCGAACTATTCAATCTAAAGAACATAAATGTGAATCAACGCTGACACATTTTTTATTCCGTAATCATCAACCGTGAACAAGGAGACTATACTGAAAATACTGACAATTTCCGGATATGTGATCAATGGGCTGCTTATGCTGGTAACACTTATGGCCGCATATGGAGGAGTTGTCAATCCGGAGACATCAACCATACCGGCGATTCTCGCCATGACCTTCCCGTTATGGTTAGGTCTGACAATCGTGGCCTTGGTGATTGATCTGATCTTCAACCGACTTATGGCCATAATTCCGGGGGCAACGGTAATATTGTGTCTCGGGCCAATCCTGAGTTTCTGTCCATTGAATCTTTCCCGGGAGAAACTGACTCCGGAAGAGGAAGCCCGCAGCTTCACCTTCATGAGTTACAATGTCTACGGACTCAATGACTACCATCTTCCATTACCGACCACAAAAGACACCACGAACCTCTTTAATGAGGCCATGGCAGGGAAGTCGAATCCCACGATGTCATATATTTTAAAGCAAGACGCCGACATCGTATGCCTTCAGGAATTCTGGTGGACTCTCAAGCCTAACCACCGACGAATCTCCCCCGCACTCCTTGATTCCATTTTTGACGCTTATCCTTATCGAGTGATGGGAGCGGGCAACGCGGTGATTTCAAAATTCCCCATATATCCGGTCAAACTCCCCAAGCTCAACGACCCATCTGCATTTCATATCGCAGTCGTCGCGGAGATACAAGGCCACCGTACCCTCATCGTCAGCGCCCACCTTCAGTCCATCGGCCTGGATTCATCAGACAAAGCCCTTTACCATGAAATCACAGAAGGGGAAGGAGGACGCAAAGCCATATCAGGAGCCAAACGGAAACTGCTATCCAAACTGTCGACAGCTTTCCGCAACCGTGCCGAACAGGCCAAACTGATAAGGCAACAGATAGACTCCATAGGTATAGAGAATGTGATAATTGCGGGGGACTTCAACGACATCCAGGATTGTTACGCTATCAGGCAACTTGCCCGCGATGATTTCAAAAGCGCGTTTGCGATGGCCGGTTTCGGACCGGTAATCACATACCACGCCAACCGTTTCTATTTCCAGATAGACCATATATTATATCGTGGAAAACTTGAGGCCATCGATTTCAAGAAATTTGACTTTGACCGCTCAGACCACTACCCTATCCAAGCTCGCTTCTTATGGTCACAGAAAGCGCCACAGGTCGACCGTCATCTCAAAGGGATAGACCTCATCAACCGCCAGTGAACTTAGCCACATAGATACTTAATAAACACCCTAATCCATAACCCCAAAGTAGCTTATGAAACCAATCATTTTCGGATTCTGCTGCATGGCAGCCGCCGGTATGGTCTTCCTCTCCGGATGCGGCAAGCAGGAAAGGGAAAACCCTTTCATGAAAGCCTACGACACCCCCTACGGCATCCCTCCCTTCGAGGAAATCCAGATTTCCGACTACGAACCGGCGTTTGATGCCGGTATCGCCGAGGCCAAGGCTTCTATCGACTCGATAACAGCCAACACCGAGGCTCCTTCTTTTGACAACACGATTCTGCCGCTCGACAATCTCAGCCCGACACTCGACCGTGTTGTGTCGGTGATGTTCGCATTGGCTGAGGCAGACGCGTCTCCCGAACTGGCAGCCGTAAACGAGAAGCTTATGCCCAAATATACGGCATTCACCGACGAGATGATGATGAACCAGGCTCTGTTCGCCCGTGTCAAGACTCTTTACGAAAACATCGACACTGTAAACCAGCCTCTCGACGAACGTCGTGCCATCACCGACACCTACACCCAGTTTGTACGTCGCGGTGCCCTCCTGTCCCCTGAGAAACAAGCCAAACTGAAAGAGGTCAACGGAAAACTTACCGATCTCTATCTGAAATACAACAAGAACCTTCTCAACGCCAACAACACCTTCGAGATTGTCGTTGACAAGAAGGAAGACCTCGCAGGACTTCCTCAGACCACCATCGACAATGCTGCCGCCGAGGCAAAAGAACGCGGCAAAGAGGGCAAATGGGTGTTCACCCTCCATGCCCCTAGCCGTCTGGCAGTGCTCCAGTACGCCGACAACCGCGACCTACGCGAGAAAATGTGGAAGGGCTATACCACCAACGCCACAACCGGTGACAATGACAATCGCCCTGTCATCAACCAGATTCTCAAAGAACGTGCCAAGAAAGCCGCCCTGCTCGGCTACAAGGATTTCGCATCCTATATGACAGCTGACAAGATGGCCAAGACTCCCGAAGCCGCCGAGGAACTTCTCATGAAGATATTTGTTCCCGCCAAGAACAAGGTGGCCGAAGAGGTAAAGGTCATGCAGGAACTCAGCAATTCACTCGGCAACAATTTCGAGATAGCACCTTGGGACTACTACTATTTCGCCGAAAAGGTACGTCAGAGAGATTTCGCCCTTAACGAGGCTGAAATCCGTCCCTACTTCGCTGTGGACTCTGTACGCAAGGGCATCTTCGCCATGGCAAACAGACTTTATGGTCTGACCTTCGAGGAGATGCCTGACGCGCCGAAATATCATCCCGATGTCAAGGTTTACGATGTGAAGGATGAGAAGGGCGAGCATCTCGCAGTCTTTATGACCGACTACTTCACCCGTCCGTCAAAACGCCAGGGCGCATGGATGGAGGAACTGAAAACCTCATGGGTAAATCCTGACGGCACTGTTGAGCGTCCCATCATTTACAATGTGGGCAATTTCGCACCTCCCACAGCCGATGCCCCGGCACTGCTCACCATCGACGACGTCCAGACCATGTTCCACGAATTTGGCCACGGGCTTCACGGAATGCTCTCGCATGTAAGGCTCAAGAGCCAGAGCGGCACATCGGTAGATCGTGATTTCGTGGAGTTCCCCTCCCAGTTCCATGAACACTGGGCCTTCGATCCTGAAATGCTCAAAGTCTACGCCCACCATTATAAGACAGGCGAGCTGATTCCTGACTCGCTCGTGCAGAAAATCAACGCCGCCTCCAAGCACAACATGGGCTTCATGACAACCGAACTTGCCGGAGCTGCCCTTCTTGACCTCAAATGGGGTCATCTCAATCCTGAAGGGGACATCGATGTGGACGCTTTCGAGAAGCAGGTTGCTGACGAGTTAGGCATGCCCGCCCAGCTCACATTCCGCTACCGTTCACCCTACTTCAAGCATATTTTCGGCGATGATGGCTATGCCTCGGGATATTACACCTATCTCTGGGCCGAGGTATTTGATGCGGATGCCTACGAGCTTTTCCGCGAAAAGGGCGTATTCAATCCCGAACTCGCAGGAAAAATCAAACACATACTTGAAAGTGGAGCAGCCGAAGACCCGATGGTGCTTTACGAATCTTTCGCAGGACGCAAACCTTCTGCTGATGCCATACTCCATCAGCGTGGTCTTGTGAAATAAGCCCGGCTCCCAATTGAGCAATCCACATTTTATAAAATTCCGACCTTAACTAAAAAAATCCGGACATGCTGTAATATGCGTGTCCGGATTTTTCATATTTGCCCTGTTGAAAATTTGTCCACACGCCATCTTAAAATCGCAACTGTATGATGTAGACCATATTTCTACTATTTTTAGCCATTGCAGCCACAGCCTTTACAATCTGTAAGAATTGTCCCTACCGCTTAACCCTCATTTAGAATTGTTAAAAACTGTAACACTCTACCAGCTCTTTCAAAATTTACATTTTTGTATTAATTTTGCGCTTGAAAACTCTTTTTACCACAACATCATAACTTTGTTTAGGCATGGCTACCAACCCTGTTTCTACTTTGGCCGAAGATTGTGGCATTAAGGTCCACATCGGTTCTCTCATAAGCGATGAACTACGCCGTCAAAGGCGTCCGGCCGCCTGGCTGGCCCAGGAAATCTGCTGCGACCGCACCAATGTTTACAAAATTATGAGGAAGGGCTCTATCGATACGGAGTTATTATGCAGGATTTCCGTAGCTCTTTCCCACGACTTTTTCGCTGAATTACAATCAGCTTGCGGATTCACCAAGCCGCGTCGCCGCGACTGACGCCATCCAGGCTGCCTGCGAATCAGTTTTATCCGGCCCCCGCCATATGTAACAATGACATTGGCGGGAGCCGGTCGCATATATTGGTCCATGAACATTTTCCGGGTATATATCTGTTTTACTCATATCTGTGGGAAAACTCACCAATCTTTCCACTCCATACATTGCCACCAATTCGTGCTGATAAGTAAAACATAACCGTTCGAGAAAATGTTCGCCAGATATATTTCTTTTCTTCTGTTTATCTTCCTCATTGCAAAAGGGGGTGTCACCGCTGCCACATCCGAATCCACCACTTCGACGGCGGAAGACACTCCAAGCCGGATAAACACCCTCTACCTCGGTTATGATCTCTACACCCTCCGGCCCAAAGATGCCGCGACATTCAGTCTCAACGGATTTGTTGCAGGATATTCGGTTGATTTCAGGATAACCACGCATCATCCCCTCTATCTTGGCACCGGTCTCTACGTCCGCTTTACAACCCGTGACAAGACATTTCATGACACCAACACATATGACGCGATAAAAGCGAAAGTCTCCACCCACTTTCTAAATTTCAACGTCCCAATCAATCTCTCCTATCGTCTGCCTTTGTCTGAAACTTTCAACATCACTCCACAACTTGGTCTTGACTTCAGAGTCCAAGCCATCGGCAAACGTACCACTACCATTTCTTACCCCTCCGGAGCGCATATCCCATCGGCAAGTGTCAGCGGATTCACCCCAGGAAGTGTGAATCTGTTTTCGAGGCACGTACTGGGAGAGCAAGCTCTCCGTCGCTTCCAAGCCGGATGGCATGCAGCACTGAAGCTGCAATATGACCAGTTTGTGCTGGGCATCTCATATGGCACCGACTTCGCAAAACTCCGTAACGAGCTTGGCTCATCCAATCTTCTGGTCAATCTCGGTTATGTCTTCTGACATATACTTCGTTCTACATTATGTCCTCATTTCTCTGGTCATTAAGACCAAAAGGTTACTCTTTTTGCATTTTTACCAATTAAAATTAGCTAATTTTAAAAAATTTAGCTTAACTTTGCGGCGCAATTGAGTCTCATAGCATACAGTTACCAGCTGTTTTCTTAAGGTTACATGCAACCAATCAGGTTTTACTAAATTTCTAAAAAGCAATGAAAAAGATGATTCTTGCCGCTGCTATCGCAGCCGTTTCCGTGTCACCGGTTCTCGCGCAGGACAACAATTTCGCACCCGCCGCAGGGGAATTTTCTGTGGAAGTTCAGTTCAATCCTTTCTCCAACGACTTCGGCACATTCAAGCTTGATCAGCTCAAGGGACGCTACTTCTTCTCCGACAAAGACGCCGTCCGTTTCGGAATCGGCTTCGGCTTTGACAACGTAAAGACCACTCCCGACCCTGACAACAATGACGAGATCTGGTCGAAAGGCAAGCTTGGAACATTCTCAATCGACCTCGGCTACGAACGTCATTTCTTCAACTACAAACGCATCGACCTTTACGCCGGCGCTGGTCTGGGCTACGCCCTCCAAAGTGTCAGCGCGACCAACCAGTGGCTTGACGGCGACGACAAGCTCCGCGAGACCAAAATCTGCAACGCGATGACCACCGACAATCCCGCATATGAGGAGCGCAGCTACAACGAATTCAATATCAAAGCCTTCACCGGCATCGACTTCTTTGTCTACAAAGGTCTCTTCGTCGGCGCTGAACTGGGCATAAAATTCGGGTTCCAGAGCTACCCCGGTTACTATGTCAAAGGTGGTTACAATGACAATGGTGTCTGGAGCGACAGCTATGAGTCAGACAAGCGCAACAAAGTCAATGGCATCAAACTCTCTACTTATGTAGAACCTGCCCTTCGTCTCGGCTGGGCATTCTGACATACCGCATAGACAATATCACTTGTCTTTTAAAGAAACCTCCGGGAATTTTTTTCATAAATTTCCGGAGGTTTCTTTTGGGGAGTTGAGAAATAATAGCTACCTTTGCGGGGTGAAATTTTCCAATATGGACATTCCGAAATTTTCAACCCCAACCGCCGCTGAAAAGCTTCGTTTCACAAAGATGCACGGCATCGGAAACGACTACGTCTATATCGACTGCACAAGCGGCTCCCCCTCCAACCCCGAGGCTTTATCAGTCCTCCTCAGCGACCGTCACAAAGGTGTCGGAGGAGACGGCATCATCCTTATTTGCCCCTCTGAATGCGCGGATTTCAAGATGCGCATTTTCAACGCCGACGGCTCGGAAGCAAAAATGTGTGGCAATGGCTCACGCTGCGTAGGCAAATACGTCTATGACAACGGCCTCACCGATAAACTGAATTTAACGCTCGAAACTCTTTCGGGCGTTAAATATTTAACCCTCCACCCAGGCAGTGACGGAAAGATAGAAAGTGCCACGGTGGATATGGGAGCCCCCGAACTGAATCCACCATCCATCCCTGTCATCGCCGACAGCAACATCGAAATACCCGTCGAGGCAGAGGGGAAATCCTTCAAGATTACAGCCGTCTCAATGGGCAATCCCCACGGTGTCATCATTGTCGACAATCCCGACATGATTGACATCCACGCTATCGGGAAAACGCTCGAACACCATCCGATGTGGCCAGACCGGGCGAATATCGAGTTCGCCCAGGTAATCAATCCCAAAGAAATAAGAATGAGGGTATGGGAACGCGGAAGCGGCGAGACCCAGGCTTGCGGTACAGGCGCATGCGCCACAGCCGTGGCAGCCTCCCTTCTTGGTCTCGCAGACAGTGAAGGGGTCACCGTCCATCTTCTCGGAGGAGACCTTGAGATTTCCCGCGATTCACAGACAGGCCATATCCTGATGAAAGGCCCGGCCACCACTGTATTCACCGGAGAGATGGAGGTGCCTGCCGGATTGCTTTAACCACACCAAAACACAGACGACATACATATGTTCACGATAAACGAGAACTTCTGCATATTGCCGGAGAGCTATCTGTTCTCCGAGGTTGCGCGTAGAATCAACGCGTTTAAGGAATCTCACCCCGAAACCGATGTCATCAGGATGGGAATCGGAGATGTCACCCTCCCCCTCTGCCCTGCCGCCATCGAGGCGATGCACAAGGCCGTGGATGACGAAGGCGCATCCGCCACATTCCACGGATATGGACCAGAGCAAGGTTATCCATTCCTCCGCGAGGCAATTGCCGCCCACGATTACAAGTCACGCGGCATAGACATCGATCCTTCTGAGATTTTCGTCAGCGACGGCGCCAAAAGCGATACCGGTAATTTCGGGGATATCCTATCCACCGACAACACAGTCGCTGTCACCGACCCGGTCTATCCCGTGTATGTGGACACTAATGTGATGGCCGGACGTGCCGGAAAGCTCTCAGACGGAGCCTGGAGCAAGATACAGTATCTCTCCGTAACCGCCGCCAACAATTTCGTTCCGGAAATCCCGGGAGATGACAATGTCCCCGACGTGATATACCTCTGTTATCCCAACAACCCCACCGGCACGACTCTCACCCGCGAGCAGCTCAAGGTCTGGGTGGATTTCGCGTTGAGACATGGCTCCCTCATCCTTTTCGACTCCGCATATGAGTCATTCATCCGCGAAGAGGATGTGCCCCATTCGATATATGAGATAGAGGGAGCGCGTAAATGCGCCGTGGAATTCCGCAGTTTCTCGAAGACCGCCGGCTTTACCGGTGTGCGTTGCGGTTATACCGTTGTCCCCAAGGAACTGACGGCCAAAGACAAGGATGGTCGCGAGGTCAGCCTCAACCATCTTTGGAACCGCAGACAATGCACCAAGTTCAATGGCGCGTCATATATCTCACAGCGGGGCGCGGCCGCGATTTTCACTCCCGAAGGTCAACGCCAGGTAAAGGAGGCGGTGGATTATTACCTCACCAATGCCAAAGTCCTCCGCGAAGGGCTGACTGAAGCCGGTCTGGAGGTATATGGTGGTATAAACGCCCCGTATGTCTGGATAAAGGCTCCCGCCGGTATGTCTTCATGGGAATTCTTCGACACGTTGCTTGAGAAGTGCAACGTGGCAGGAACCCCCGGCTCAGGTTTTGGCCCCGCAGGTGAGGGATATTTCCGTCTGACGGCATTCAACACCCTCGAAAATACCATCGAGGCGGTAAGACGTATCAAAGAGGCACGTTTCTGATTTATGAAATTACGCGTGGCAGATTCCCGGTTTTTAGGTTTGTGAGGAAAGCTGCCGACGTTAATTATAATAAACTTCATTCCAATCTTATGTCTTTATTAAGATTCAAAGCGGTTCAGGAGGCTTCCGACCGCAAGGCCGTTGCGGTGGAGACCCCAGCGGATCGTCCCGAAAAATTCTATGGCGAAGCGGTTTTCAATCGCCAGAAGATGTTTGAGTACCTTCCTAAGGCAACCTACGACCAGCTCGTCGACGCAATCGACAACAAGCAACCCATCTCACGGCAGCTCGCCGACAGTGTGGCTGCCGGAATGAAACAATGGGCGATTGAGAATGGCGCCCGTCATTACACCCACTGGTTCCACCCCCTCACCGGCGGTACTGCCGAAAAGCATGACTCATTCATCGAGCATGACGGCAAAGGCGGTGTCGTGGAGGAATTCACCGGAAAACTTCTGGTTCAGCAGGAACCGGACGCTTCCAGCTTCCCCAACGGCGGTATCCGAAACACATTCGAGGCCCGTGGTTACTCGGCATGGGATATCTCCTCTCCTGTCTTCATTCTCAACAAGACACTTTGTATCCCCACCATCTTCATATCCTACACCGGCGAATCACTCGACTTCAAGACCCCCTTGCTCCGTGCGCTCAATGCCGTTGACAAGGCAGCCGCTGATGTTGCCCGCTATTTCGACAAGGATGTGAAGCATGTGGTCAGCTACCTCGGATGGGAACAGGAATACTTCCTGGTAGACGAGGCCCTTTACGCAGCCCGTCCCGACCTCGTGCTGACCGGCCGCACCCTTATGGGACATGAGAGCGCGAAGAACCAACAGCTCGAAGACCACTATTTTGGTGCCATCCCCTCACGCGTAGAAGCCTTCATGCTCGACCTCGAAAATGAATGCCATCGTCTCGGCATCCCTGCCCATACCCGCCATAACGAGGTAGCCCCCAACCAGTTCGAGCTGGCCCCCATCTTTGAGGAGACCAATCTGGCCAATGACCACAACCTCCTGCTGATGGGCCTTATGAACGAAGTCGCCAAACGCCATAATTTCCGCGTCCTGCTCCATGAGAAGCCTTTCAACGGCATCAATGGTTCAGGAAAGCATAATAACTGGAGCCTTGGCACAGACACCGGCACACTCCTTTTCGCCCCCGGCAAGACCCCGAGAGAAAACCTCCGCTTCATCACATTCGTTGCCAATGTGATGGCGGCTGTCCACAAGCATAACGCCCTGCTGAAGGCTTCGATTTCATCCGCCACGAATGCCCATCGTCTTGGTGCCAACGAGGCTCCTCCAGCCATCATCTCGATTTTCACCGGCTCACAGATCGCCGACATCTTCGACCGTCTCGAAAAGAGCACGGAAGATGAACTGATCGAGCTGGCCGGCAAAGAAGGCATTACTGTCGGGGTATCCCAGATTCCCGAAATTCTGCTTGACAACACCGATCGTAACCGCACATCGCCGTTTGCCTTCACCGGCAACCGTTTCGAGTTCCGCGCCGTAGGCTCATCAGCCAACTGTGCTTCCGCGATGATTGCCCTCAACGCAGCCGTGGCCGAGCAGCTCGCCGAATTCAAACAGCGCGTCGACCGTCGCGTCGACCGTGAGGAATCCCTTTACCACGCCATTCTGGAGGAAGCCAAAGCCCTTATCATCAAATCCAAAGCCATCCACTTCGACGGCAACGGATATTCTGATGAATGGAAAGAGGAGGCTCAACGTCGCGGTCTGGACTGCGAGACATCTGTTCCCAAAATCTTCGACGCATACCTCACCCCGGCTTCTGTCGAGATGTTCAACAAGACCGGTGTGTTCAACGACCTTGAGCTCCGCGCCCGCAATGAGGTGAAATGGGAAACCTACACCAAGAAAATCCAGATTGAGGCCCGTGTCCTCGGCGACCTCGCGCTCAACCATATCGTGCCGGTAGCCACCCGCTACCAGTCTATTCTCGTTGAGAATGTCGCTAAACTCCATAGCATTTTCCCCGTAGAGAAGGCAGAGGAACTGACAGCCTGCGACAAGACAGCGATAGAGAAGCTTTCAAAACATATCGCCGAAATCCGCAAGGATGTACAGGATATGGTCAACGCCCGCAAGGACGCCAACCGTATCGAGAACGAGCGTGAGAAAGCCATCGCCTATCACGACAATGTTGTGCCGAAGATGGAAACCATCCGCTACCATATCGACAAGCTCGAACTGATGGTGGACAATGAGATGTGGCCTCTCCCGAAATACCGCGAGATGCTGTTTATCCGATAAATCTAAAACAGCCCATATCAAGGGGGCATGTCATAATCGGCAGGTTGTGGGATGCCCCCTTTTGTTTTTCAATCATTCCTGTCAGGTTTCCGACAGGTACAGTATGAAGGTTTGATGGAACAACTCAAACATGAGTGTGGCGTAGCAATGATACGCCTGCGCAAGCCCCTGGAATATTACAGGGAGAAATACGGCACCTACGCTTGGGCGCTCAACAAGCTCTATCTGCTGATGGAGAAACAACATAACCGAGGTCAGGAAGGAGCCGGCTTAGGTGTGGTAAAGCTTCATTCCATCCCCGGACATGAATATGTGTTCAGGGAAAGAGCATTGGGCGCGAATGCCATAACCGAGATTTTCGCCTCGGTTATGCCTCAGTTCGACAGGGACGGGATTGACTCCAAGCCTGCCGGGGAAGTGGAAGCCCTGACTCCGTTTGTCGGGGAAATATATATGGGGCATCTGCGGTATTCCACCACAGGCAAAAGCGGCATATCGTATGTGCATCCTTTCCTCAGACGCAACAACTGGCGTTCGAGGAACCTGATGATGTGTGGCAACTTCAATATGACCAATGTCGACGAGATATTCAAGTCGATAGTCAAAAAGGGGCAGCATCCGCGCATTTACTCCGACACAATAGTCTTGCTTGAGCAGCTCGGCTATGCGCTTGACCGCGAGAACCACCGCATTTACCGCGAACTGCGTGACACGCTTGAAGACCCGGATCTCGGAATCGCAATCGAGGACAATATCAATATCAAGGAGGTGCTGAAAGCCGCCTCCCCTGCCTGGGATGGCGGTTATGTCATCTGTGGCGCGACTGGCTCCGGTGACATGTTCGCGTTACGCGACAGCCACGGCATACGTCCGGCGTTTTATTATATCGACGACGAGGTGGTGGTTCTGGCATCCGAACGTCCGGTAATACAGACTGTGATGAATGTCAGACGGCGTGATGTCTGTGAACTACCCCCCGGATCCGCCCTCATTGTCTCCAAAAACGGAGAGATAGAGGTAGCCGACATCTTGGGAGAGGGGAAAAATGAGCGTTGCTCGTTTGAACGCATATATTTTTCCCGAGGAAGCGACGCCGACATATACCGTGAGCGCAAGGAACTGGGCCGGGCTGTGGTGCCGGAGGTGATGAAAGCTATCGGTGGCGACCTGCCCCATTCGGTATTCTCATTTATTCCAAACACAGCCGAAGTCGCTTTCATCGGAATGGTGGAGGGCCTTGAGAGCCAGCTCGACAAGACAAAGGCTTACCGCATCGCCGAGCTGCATCAGCGCGGCACCCTCACACCAGAGACAATCAAGCAGGTGATGGACACCAAACTCCGTGTAGAGAAGGTTGCCATCAAGGATATCAAGCTCAGGACTTTCATCGCCGAAGGCACTTCGCGCAACGACCTGGCGGCCCATGTCTACGATGTGACCTACGGCTGTGTGGTCAACGACATCGACAACCTTGTTGTCATCGATGACTCCATTGTCCGTGGCACGACCCTCAAGCAATCCATCATCGCGATGCTCGACAGGTTACACCCCAAGAAAATCGTCATCGTCTCCTCCTCTCCCCAGGTGCGCTATCCCGACTATTATGGGATAGACATGTCACGAATGAGCGAATTCGCCGCATTCCGTGCCGCTGTCGCGTTGCTGAAAGAGAGGGGTATGGAGCATGTGCTTGCCGAAACTTACGAGAGATGCAAGGAACAGGCACTTCTCCCTGCCGCAGAGCAGGTGAACTGCGTCAAAGCCATTTACGCGCCATTCACCGATGCGGAGATTTCTAAAATGATGGCCCGCATGCTCACCCCCGAGGGGACAAACGCCGAAGTGGAGATTGTCTACCAGACCCTCGCGGGACTTCACAGCGCGGTGAAAACATGTCCCGGCGACTGGTATTTCTCCGGCGACTATCCCACCCCCGGAGGTGTCAGGCTGGTGAACCTCGCTTATATAAATTATTATGAAGGCAACGCCGCCAAACGTGCGGAATGATTGCCGGAAATAATATCTTTGACAAATCAACGTTAAATAATAGATGGAACTAAACTCCTGACGTATATTCATGACGTTGCTGAACAAGAAATCCACCTATCAGGCGAAGCGCTTCCCCGGCATACTCAAGGGGGGATTGCTCATTCTGGCTTCGGTTCTATCCTCTGCCGGCTTGTCGGCACAGGATGGCTCCACGGCATACAATTATCTCAACATCACCTCCTCGGCCCGAATATATGGACTGGGGGGTGTCAATATATCCACTGTTGAGGATGAGCTGAGCACCGCCGACCAGAATCCGGGTCTGCTCGGGTTCGAGATGGATAACCAAGTGATGGTGGATTATATGCGTTATCTCGGCAACTCCAATTTCGCGGGAGTCAAATACGCGCATGCTGTCGGTGAACGTGGTGCGTGGGCTGCCGGAATCCGTTACTTCGGATACGGCGAGATGAAGGCCGCGGATGCCACCGGTGTCATAACCGGCACATTCTCACCCAAAGATCTCAATTTTTCCGGCACATTCTCATATGACATCACCTCTCGCCTCAGGGGAGGTATCTCCTTGAAACTACTTTACAGTGCTTACGAGGAGTATTCGGCCTTTGCTGTGGCGACAGACCTCGGTATCAACTATTTCGACCCTGACACAGACTGGTCTTTCTCGGCTGTGGTAGCCAATCTCGGCGGACAGCTGAAAAAATTCCACGAGAATTATGACAGGTTGCCGATTGATGTGCGCCTCGGCGCGACAAAAGGTTTTTCGGGCGTGCCTATACGCGTGTCGGTGACATTATGGAACCTCACAAAATGGAAGCTCCCATATTATGACAGCGGTGATGGCACCTCTTCCGAGCCTTTCGAGAAAAAAGAGTCGTTCGGTTCCAACCTCTTCCGCCATATGGTGTTCGGAGTTGATTTTGTGCCGTCCGACCGTTTCTTCGTCGCGTTGGGATACAACTACAAGACGCGTACCGACATGAGCACTTACAAGCGGTCGTTTCTGAGCGGTTTTTCTCTCGCAGCGGGTATGAATGTCAGCCGGTTCAATTTCTCGATGGCGTTCGGTCAGCCCCACTCCGGAGCTACGACGCTGATGTTCAATCTCAATATGAACCTTCAGGATCTCGTGAGATGACCGGGCAGCAGACGCGCTGATATGTGAAATCATTAATGAAATGGACTCAAACAACAAGATTATAATCGCGATTGACGGATTTTCCTCCACCGGTAAAAGCACCATCGCCAAGGCTTTGGCGAAAGAAATCGGTTACAGATATGTCGATACCGGCGCAATGTACCGGGCCGTCACCCTATACGCGATGAATCATGATATGATAGCTCCGGATGGCGCAGTAGATACAGGTTCTCTTGTGGCCGCCCTCCCTGACATCCGCATAAGTTTCCGGATCATGTCTGATGGTTCGCAACATATTATGCTCAACGACGAGGATGTGGAGGAACATATCCGGAAGATGGATGTTTCCTCAAAGGTATCGTATGTGGCAGCAATCCCTGAGGTGCGCCACGCCTTGGTGAAAATGCAGCAAGGTTATGGTGCAGAAAAGGGTATTGTAATGGACGGACGAGACATCGGTACGACCGTCTTCCCCTCGGCCGAACTAAAGGTGTTTATGACCGCCTCGGCTGAAACCCGCGCCCAGCGCCGTCTTAAAGAGTTGATTGATAAGGGACAAGTCACCTCTTTCGAGGAGGTGCTGGCCAATGTGGTTCATCGCGACCATATCGACCAGACCCGAGAAGAAAGCCCGCTCCGCAGGGCTGATGATGCCATCGACCTCGACAATTCCAATATGACCCGAGACGAGCAGAACGCATGGCTTCTCCGACGTTACCGCGAGGCGGTAGCGCGTGCCAGCAGTCGGCATAACTGAGTCATTCCCAATATGGCAAGAATAGAGATTGATCCAGGCTCTGGCTTCTGTTTCGGAGTCACGACAGCCATTCATAAAGCGGAGGAGGAAATCGACCGCGCAGGCTCTCTATATTGCCTGGGCGACATTGTGCATAACAGTGATGAGGTAGGCCGTCTTGAGCGCAAGGGACTGAAAATCATTTCCCATCCCGATCTCACGACGCTCCACGATGTCAAGCTCCTGCTCCGTGCCCACGGCGAACCGCCATCAACATACGAGATGGCCCGCAAAAACAACATCGAGATAATCGACGCGACATGCCCGGTGGTCTTGCGGCTGCAACAACGCATCAAGGCCTCTTACGATGTCGCTCCGGAGGACCGACCGCAGATTGTCATATATGGCAAGAACGGCCATGCGGAGGTCAACGGGCTGGTAGGACAGACAGCCGGAGAGGCGATTGTGGTGGAAGGAAGCGGCGATTTAGACAAAATCGACCCGGCACGTCCTGTGGTATTATACTCCCAGACCACCAAATCTGTGGCAGGTTTCAAGGAGATTGCCGCTATGATTCGTGACCGGCTATCTCCCGGAGTACGTTTCGAGAGCTTCGACACGATATGCCGGAGGGTGTCAAACCGGGTGGAACAGTTGCAGGTGTTCGCCCGCGCCCATGATGTGATTGTGTTCGTTGCCGGAGAGAAGAGTTCCAACGGGAAAGTGCTGTATGGCAACTGCTTGGAGGTCAACCCTTCCACCCATCTGATTTCCAATCCCGCGCAGATAGACCGGGGCTGGTTCCCGGCTGACTGCCGTGATGTTTCGGTAGGAATCTGCGGGGCTACTTCCACCCCATTATGGCTGATGGAGGAGGCAAGACAAAGACTCGAACGGCTGCTCGATAACGAAAACAGTTCAACAACCGTATGAATTCTTTCGTCGCCATAGATGTGGAGACCGCCAACAACCATCCGTCGTCGATTTGCGCGATTGGTGCCGTCAAGGTGGTTGACGGGGTTATCGTGGACCGGTTTTATGAACTGGTAAAACCCGAACCGGAATATTATTTCAGATATTTCACGGAAGAGATTCATGGTATCGGCTACCACGACACCGAAGACAGCGACACATTTGACCGCGTATGGCGTCGGCTTATGCCGATGGCGGGGAATCTACCTTTCGTTGCACATAACAAGGCTTTCGATGAAAGGTGCCTGCGGGCTGCCCACAAGGTTTACCAGATGGATTTCCCCGACCGTCCATTTTTCTGCACTGTCGTGAAAGCACGAAGGACTATTCCCCGGACGGTCTGCCCAAGTTTCTCGCTGCCGAACATATGTGATTTCTTCGGAATCCCATTCAGCAATCACCATAACGCACTGGCAGATGCCGAGGCCTGCGCCAAGGTAGCCATGGTACTTTTCGCGGATGATTGAATCCGCCGGTTTCCAACTCGCCATCATGCAATGATATGAAATTACCGCATACTTCGCTTTATCTCCTCTCCGGATTGTCACTTTTTCTGCTCTCCTGTTCAGGCTCCGACAGCCGCCGTCCCAAGACCCATATCGAGGATGAAAACCGTGCGGCAGTCGCTTATGGGCGCCAACAGGCACTGCGTCTCGCTGTCACCGAGAATCCGGACAGCCTGGAAATGGAGAAAATCCTGATTGATGTCAGGGTCCGGGAGAACACCTTGCGCCGTGAGGGGGAGGATGAACTGGCAGACAGCTACATCAGTAGCTTCCTTGCGACTCTCGACTCGGTAAATCCGGCACTCTACGCTGAAATCGGCGCGGGGAAATAAACCTGTTTGTATTAAACCATTACCCTCATTCTGCCATTATTAATATGGTAGATTGACCTGTGTGGCTTCGTGCCACCCTCTTATTACCCGTTTCAACTTTTTTTGAATGGATACACAAGACTCAAAACCTCAGACTTACCAACGTGTGTTTTACGCTGCCCGACAGGCGATACGACGCCATGTATCGGGTGGTAATATCCTGATTATCTCAACATTGCTCGCATTAGTTATCGCCAATATCCCGGCCATCAACCAATATTATTTCAGCTTCTGGGAGCAGGAAGTGAGACTCCAGATAGGCAGTTTCAATCTGTTTTCCCACGGAGGGCATCCGATGTCACTTCTCTCATTCATCAACGACGCACTGATGGCGGTGTTCTTCTTCACCATCGGACTTGAAATCAAAAGAGAAATCCTTGTTGGCCAGTTGGCCTCATTCAGGAACGCGTTGTTGCCGATTGTAGCGGCAATCGGAGGGATGTTGCTGCCCGTCTGCATATTCATGTTTATGTCGGGCAACACACCCTACTCCGGCGGTGCGGCCATTCCGATGGCGACTGACATCGCGTTCTCTCTTGGCGTGCTTGCTATGTTGGGATCACGCGTACCTCTTTCCCTCAAAATATTCCTCACTACCCTCGCTGTGGTTGATGACATCGGTGGTATTCTCGTGATAGCCATCGGCTACACCGCCCATGTCGAGTTATGGTATCTGATTGGCGCGGCAATTATACTTGGAATCCTCTGTATCGGTCAGCATGTCCGTATAAAGAGCAAGATTTTCTACCTTACACTCGGCGGAGTCGTGTGGTTCCTGTTTCTCAACTCGGGAGTGCATCCCACAATCGCGGGAGTACTGGTAGCCTTCTGCATCCCAGCCAAACCGGTGTTCAACCCCAAGGGTTACATCAAGACAATCCGACGCGCCATCGGGAATTTTCGCGCTGAAAATGACGAGGCCCTTACTCGTTATTCCATCCTTTCCGGCCAGCAAATGGACTGGTTGAAGCAGATAGAATCGGCTTCCGACAAAGTGATTTCCCCGCTTCAGGAGCTTGAAGACTCCCTCCACCCGATTGTAAACTACCTGATTGTGCCATTATTCGCATTCGCCAATGCCGGAATTTATCTTCTCGACATGCCACCTGCCTCCGCGTTTCAGGGAGTTTCGCTGGCCATCATCATATCGCTCGTTATGGGTAAATTCCTCGGTATTCTCGGATTTTCATGGCTGGCGGTCAAATTGCGCCTCGCCCCCATGCCCGACCATGCCACCTGGCCTATGATTTCCGGAGTTGCACTTATGGGTGGTATCGGCTTCACGGTGTCGCTGTTCATCGCCAACCTGACATTCAATCCGGCCGACGAAATGCAATCGCAATTGCTCAATATGTCAAAGCTCGGTATCGTCATCGGCTCGTTGACCGCCGGTATCCTCGGCTACCTCGCGCTCAAACTGACAACCAGACCAGCCGCCCGACTCTGATTGCCCCCAAATGCTAAAAACACATAAATGTCCCCTCAAATAAACCATTTGCAAAGTTTGTTAACAAACTTTCACAAATGGGGGGGGGTAATTTGTTAAGTTTTCTGTAATTTTGCAGTGATTTTGACCAAATCAACCGGTCAGAATCACTGCAAAATACTTTTATACCCCTCCCTTACGGTGTCTAAAGTTTGCACATTTATTATAACAATCTAAATCCCAGAGGTTTGCAAACAATCCCTGGAACCAAGATTATGTCAATCGCCCAAGACACCAAATAAATACACCTCCACCATTTCTCCCACATAGATGGCCGTATCACCTCCCGATGCGAACATAGAAAAATGGTATGTCATGGCCGCCTACAAATTCGAATTAAAGGCCGAGACATCCCTCAGGGAAGCAGGAATCGAGGTATACCTTCCCAAAGAGACCATTTATGTGAAGAAACCACGGAGACGGCCAATAGCAGTTGAACGCCCAGCCATCTCGACATTGATATTTGTCCATGCGAGCTGGAACCGCATCATCGACTACAAACGGCGAGTAGACGACCGTCTCAAATTCAAGATGACCCCCATAGTCTCCTCCGCCGCCCCCAACCTCCCATCAGACAAGGCCTACCTGACCGTGCCTACCCCTCAAATGGAAGCCTTCATCTCCATCTGGGCAACCCGCGACACCCTCCAGGTCTCCCTCTCTCCACTCCTGACCGCCCCTCACCTCTCGCCTCTCTCCTCACCACTCTCCCCATCCACCACCGCCGCTATCTCCCCCCAGTCCCCCACAAACAACAAAGGCACCACTCTCCCCATCGGCACCCCCGTCGAAATCATCACCGGCCCTCTTGCCGGTCTCCGTGCCACCACCCTCACCCCCATCACCTCCCGCTCCCGCACCACCCGCCTCTCCCTCCCCCTTGCCTCCCTCCTCACCATCACCCTCACCCTCCCTACCTCCTCCCTAATATTATTAAAACTTTAAGCCTTTATGCCAAGCGGAATAGTAATCGGAGCAATCTGGAGCTTTATACAACGATTTGGAGGTCTTGCCATAGGCTTCGTTTCAAATATGGTATTAGCCCGATTACTTTGTCCGGAAGATTTTGGGACTATGGGGATGGTTATGGTTTTTGTTAGTATGGCAGATGTCCTTGTTGACGGAGGATTAGGTAACGCGTTAATCCAAAAAAAAGATCTCAGTAAAGACGATATCGCTACAGTTTTCTCGTCAAATTTAACATTATCTATATTTTTATTCACGCTATGTTTTATTGCCGCGCCTGCTATAGAATCATACACAAAAATAGCGAACCTCTCATTGTTCTTACGGATTGAGTCCGTCCTAATTCTTATAAGAGCTTTTTATATAATTCCGGCCTCACTACTCAGCAAGAACCTACAATTCAGGGTCATTGCAAAAATCAACCTAATGGTAGCGTTTTTATCTGTCTGCGTTTCTATTTCTATGGCCTATGCTGGTGCTGGAGTTTGGAGTCTTTTATGTAGGAATATTGTTTCAGATTTATTATTGACGATTGCATATTTCATTATTAGTAAGGCACCAATTGAAATAGGATTTAAAATGGCTATTTTTAAAAAGCTTTTTGGATTCGGCTTCTTTGTTGTGCTATCTAACTTAATAGAATCTGCTTATGCCAATATCATAAATTTCTTCATTGGGAAAAAATACGATGTCAAAGAACTTGGATACTATAGTCAGGCTTATGCTCTTCAACAAATACCAGTTTATTCTATGACCTCTGTCTTAAACCAGGTACTATTTCCATATTTTTCCAAAATCCAAGACGATACATCTCAATTACAGAGCAAGTTGAAAATTTCTATACAAACTACTACTTTCTGTGTATTTCCTCTAATGGCTTTTTTAATGACCTATGCTGGACAAGTTATAGAAATACTTTACTCTGAAAAATGGATGCCTTGTGTTCCATATTTCCAATTATTCTGCATTTCTGGATGTTTCAATGCACTAATCCATATTAATCGTAGCCTATTAAAATCCCAAGGGTATACACGAATGATTTTTATCCTTCAACTTTTAAGTGCCATAATTGGTACAAGTTTACTTATATGGGCACTTAAATACGATATTATTATGGCCGTTATCACATATATAATAAACACTGTAATATTATTTGTTGCAACAACTTATTTTGCTGGATTAAAAATCAATTATTCCATATTGCAACAACTAAAAGACATTTCACCAAATCTAATTATCACTTTAATATGTATCATACTGACTTATTTATGTATGAAGCATATTAAACTCTCTCTATTCTTTAATATTCTATTAGAATTCTTAATGTTCGCGTCTCTTTATATATTTTTTCACGCAATTATAAAAACGCAGACATGGGAAACAATGCGCAAACTACTTAAACCAATATCAAGAACTCTATGATTTCAATCAATGATGTAAAAATTATCCAGCTACCTAAATTTATGGATCCGAGAGGGAACCTATCATTTGCTGAAGAAAATAATCATATTCCATTTCCCATACGACGGACATACTGGATATACGATGTCCCAGGAGGGGAACGACGTGGGGGACATGCGTTTTTTACTACTGAAGAATTCATAATCTCATTGTCTGGAAGTTTCAATGTGGTTGTCGATGATGGAACAAATAAAAGAGAATTTTGTCTGAATAGATCATACTACGGATTGTACATCCCTGCAGGAATATGGAGAGAGATTGATAATTTTTCGACGAACGCATTCGCCTTAGAGTTCGCGTCAACGAACTATAATCCGAATGACTATATTCGTGAATACAAGACTTACCTCGAATTCAAAAAATATGGAAAAATATAATGTGTTTGATTGCACGGTAATTGAGCTTGACAAACATCACAGTAACCGAAAAGGGAATCTTTCTGTAGTTGAAAACGGAGATACCTTACCGTTTGATGTGCATAGAGTGTATTATATTTACGATGTACCAGGTGGTGAAAATCGCGGTTCACATGCACACAAACATCTTAGCCAACTAATTGTAGCTGCTTCTGGCTCCTTTTCCGTGACAGTGGATGATGGCACATATAAACGTTCATTTTTTTTGAACCGTCCCTATCAAGGCCTGTATATAAAACCTGGTATGTGGCGAGAACTTAATGATTTCTCATCAGGAGCCGTGTGTATGGTCCTAGCATCTGACATATACGACAATGAAGATTATATAAGAGACTATGACGAATTCATAAAGTATCGACAATAGTATGATCCATCCCCTTTCTGATTGTAAAAACAAATTTGTTCCAGAATCAACCAATATATGGCAATTCTGCGTAGTATTCCCAAATGCTAAAATTGGTGAGAATTGCAATATCTGTTCACATTGCCTAATAGAAGACGATGTAAAAATTGGAAATAATTGCACAATAAAATGTGGTGTGCAATTATGGGATGGCATTGAATTAGAAGACAATGTTATGATTGGAGCAAATACCACCTTTACAAATGATAAATATCCCCGATCAAAAAACAAAGACTGGAAACTTCTGCGTACAAAAATATGCCGAGGAGCCACTATTGGAGCAAATGCCACAATACTTCCTGGTCTTATAATTGGAGAAAACGCCATGATTGGAGCAGGATCTGTAGTTACTAAAAACATTCCCGCAAATGAAATTTGGGCAGGCAATCCTGCAAAGTTTATTAAACGTATATAATCAAAATATCTTTCAATATGGAATACAATATCCCCTTCCTATCGTTAAAAGAAGTTACAGCTCTGCACGGCGAAGAAATAAACGCAGCTGTAAAGAGAGTGATTGACAGTGGATGGTACCTCCAAGGTCGCGAGACTGCAGCCTTCGAAAGAAACTTTGCTAACTTCATTGGTTCCCGGTATACAATCGGATGCGCGAACGGCTTAGACGCCCTCATATGGATATTCAGAGCCTATATTGAGCTTGGCATAATGTCCATTGGAGATGAAATTATTGTCCCCGCGAACACATATATTGCAACGATACTAGCCATCACAGAAAACGGTTTGATCCCCGTTCTAGTTGAACCTGACATCAGAACTCTGGAAATAGACCCTTCGAAAATAGAAGAGGCGATAACCTCAAAAACAAAAGCCATCACAATCGTACATCTATACGGAAGGATTGCATATTCCAATGAAATTGAAGAAATATGTAGAAAGCACAATCTAAAATTGATTGAAGATTGTGCTCAAAGTCATGGATGTAAATTCTTTGATGGACGTACAACTGGAAACCTCGGCGATGCTGCCGGTCACTCCTTTTATCCTGGTAAAAATCTTGGTGCGTTGGGCGATGGGGGAGCCGTTACTACTAACGACGAAGAATTGGCCACCACCATAAGAGCCTTAGCAAATTACGGAAGTCATGCAAAATATGTGTTTGATTTCTGCGGGAGGAACAGTCGGCTTGACGAAATCCAAGCTGCTGTACTGAATGTGAAGTTGAAACACCTGCCACAGGATAATGCCCACAGGCAACGCATAGCACAATTGTACATCAATAACATCCGTAATCCATTAATCACTCTCCCTGAAACACTACCAACTGAAAGCAATGTGTTTCATTTATTTCCCATCTTAGTAAAAAATGGGAAGCGAGATTTAATGCAGCACTATTTGACATCTTACAATGTCGGAACAGTCATCCATTATCCTATTCCCCCGCATATGCAAGATTGCTATGCTAACCATAAGTGGAATATTCCTCGCCTCTCATTACCTATCACAGAACAAATTGCAAAGGAAGAATTGAGTATTCCCATTGGGCCAACCATTACAGAGGCACAAGCACATACAATCATCAATTTATTAAATCGTTTCTGCTAATTTAAGATAATGCAGACAACAAAAAAAAAACGGATTGTCGGACTCGATGTATTAAGGATTTTACTTGCGTTCTTAATATTCCTTTTCCATTCAAGAGTACATTTGGGGTGCAGTTATGGATTACTTAATAATTTCATTGAGTCTGGATCCTTAGCGATGAGTGCGTTTTTTATGCTCTCTGGGTATTGTCTACAATTTACCCACGATAAAAAAATCGCCACTAATTTTACACTGAAGGAATTTTATTTAAAAAGATTAATAGCAATTTATCCATTGTATTTTTTTACAGGCACATTATTTGTAACGATGTGTATTGCCGCTGGTAAACAAACCATTTTTGACAACTTATTACTATTACCAATTGAGATTTTAGGCTTGCAAGCCATTTTTACCAACTCTCTCTTCCCATATGCACATAACAGTGGCACATGGTTCATCTCTTGCTTACTAATATGCTATATATCTTTTCCTCTACTCCAATCTTTACTTTCCATTCCTAGCAAACCAAGGGGGGGGGAGTTACTTTTTATGAGCGCAGCATTTCTAATCCTCGCACCAATAATAGTAGTCCATTTTAATTTAACATCAATATATACAAACCCTTTTTATCGGCTAGTAGAATTTAATGCGGGCATAATTTTAGCTCAGATAAATTTACATAATAATCAATCTACACGTTCGAAATGGATGTATAATTGGGGAAATTTTTGGATTGTCTCAATTGTTCTCGTTGTTGGAGTATCGCTATTTCGGCGATGGGGCATTTCGAACAATGCGATAATTGTTGAGCCATCATTTTTTATTATCATATTATTAATGGGCACATTGTCTTTCCCTAAAATATTCCATACTAAGCTATTATCCTATCTAAGCAAAATATCATACGCATTTTTCCTAGGGCAATTTTTTATATGGCATCCCACTAAATTCCTCCTACAACTTATCCCAAGTATCCCAAATATTCTTATAATTTTAGGGACACTTATTGGCTGCATTATTATTGCGGTCATTCTATATGAGTTCGTGGAGAAAAAGTCATCAAATTTTTTCACAAAATTAATATTATCTAAATGGAAACCAAGCGACCCAAAATCTCTGTTCTTATAATCTGCTATAATCAAGAAATCTTGATCAGAAGAGCCATTGAATCTCTCCTTAGCCAAGCTGCTTATATATATGAAATATGTATAAGTGACGATAATTCAACCGACAATACTTGGAATGTAATTACTGAATACGCAAAAAACTTTCCTAATTTATTTAAAATTCATCGTAACATTCCCAATCTGGGCATATTCAAGAATATTGAATATACTTGGAAAATGCCTACTGGAGATTTGATTTATCAATTATCAGGAGATGATGAATGTGGATTAGATTGGTTAAAAACAGTCTCAAATTTTGTCATTGATAACAGTTTAGATTTTAAAAACAGCAGTTTCTGCATATACGGAGATTATCAAGCAATATATCCCAATGGAGATTCATTTATCTCGAGTAACCGTCACATAACGAATGGGCACGATCCAGTTGGCTTAGCTATGAGAAAACTGATATGCAGCAGAAGCGTTTGTTTTAGTCGTAATGTATTAAAAAGATTTATAGAAGTTAGCGATGGGCGATCATACGCTGTTGAATCTGCGCAAGATATGCAAATTCAAATAATGAGCGATACCAATTATTATATCCCTATGGTTGGAAACAAGTACCATACCGGAATCGGTGTGAGCGTATCACAGAACCGTAAGGATTCCGATATTGAGCATCTTACCCCAATGGAATATTTAAAAAAAGTTCTGGACACAGCGGATCATAAATTATCACGTTATGACCAAAAACTATATAATTATTATAATACACGAGCTCATCATAAAAAAAACGCCTCTTCAACTGAAGTTACATCTTTTTTTACAAAAGTCACACATACATGCTATTTGAAGGCGTTGTATTTTTGTAGTATAGACCCCAGTCTTGGCATATATAATTTCAAACTTAAAAGGTATCTATTTGCAATATTCCGCAGAATTCCCCATAAAAAGCCTATAAGATGGTATATTTAATCCAAAATACTATGAAAAAACAAGTAATAAAATGGGTACGTGAAAACTTAGGTCTTTTTCCGGCAATTATTTCCGTTGTCGTTCTACATTATCTAATCGGAGGCATTAGATCCTTGCCAAATATCGCACTTGTAGGCGTTTATCTCATATCCATAATAACCTATATTACCCATAGTCGCTTTTCAATCTCACCGGTATGGTTTTGTTTTTTAATATATTTGCCTTTCACAATATTATTAGCAAACCCAGATTCAGTGTTCCATCCTTGGGATAGACTTATGTTGTTCGGGTTACTATATCTTTCATTTGCCCCTGTAATTCAATCGCCATACGCACGGTTGTTTCGCAAGAGATGCCTTAATTTCAGTCTTTTAATATGTATAGTAGTAAGCATCGGGAGCTTTATTTGTTATTTTTTGGGCATAAATTTATTCAGTTACGAACTGGCAAGTGATTATGTTGGTAAAGCTGGTATGTTTTCCGGCCTCACTAAGCAATCTATGTATCTTGGACCTATAAGCGGTATTAGCGTCATATATTTATTTTATCTAACAATTTTTAAAAGGCAATACTGGTCTTGGTTTTTAATCATTCCATGTGCCGGATGTTTGCTTTTCGCATCCTCAAGGATAGCTTTTGCTGCTACAATTGGGGGACTTCTGGTGGAACTTTATTATATGTCAGAGAATAAAAGCAAAGCCATAAAACGCCTTATTGTAATAGGTATTTTTATCTGTCTCACGTTCCCTCTGTGGGAATCAGCAACATTCGCATTGCAAGAGAAAGCATCTGCAAATGAGAATCTGATCAATTCACGAGCAAATAAATTTTTAGCGCGAGTAACGGAGTTCACTTCAAGTCCGGTATATGGCGTAGGGTTCGCGTCTATAGATGCGAATGGACTAGATTCATTCAATCACAAAACAGGCACAATTGAGCCAGGGTCGTCATGGCTAGGTATTTTATCTATGACTGGAATTATAGGTATGATTTATTTTTGTACCCTATATTTTCACACAATATTGTCAATCATCCGGATTAAACAATACGCATGGTTATTGGCCATACTTTTCTTCTTTGGTATCCATATGCTGGCGGAGGGATATGTCTTTGCAGCAGGATCTCCTACAGCATTCTTGCTATGGATGTCTCTTGGGTGTGCATTCGATAAAAAATTTGAATAATTACTGTAATAAATGAAAATTACTCCCAAACTCAACAAAATAATTCATTCTGCGATGGAAAAACGCGTTATGAATGCGTACAATAAAAAAATAGATCTTATATTCCATCAACGTCCGGATTTGAACAAAAAAGTAAATGAAGAAATCTCACACAAACACGTTCAACTCTATAGTCAGCTCCATCTCCCATGCTCAGACAAATGGTTGCGTTTATACTCTAACTTAACAGGAGTTATTGATTACACCTATCTACCTGACGATCTTTTCTATGCAAAAATTGAGCGAATTATAAACAATTGTGATAGAACTAATGGAGATCTTGAGGACAAAAATTTAACATCGATTTTTATCGATGAAAAAAATCTACCTCGCACACATCTTAGGTATGTGAGAGGCATTTTTTTCAACGAAAATTATGAGGTATTAACCCATAAGCAAGTTTTAAACATCATCCATTCCGATTTAGGCAATTGCATTGGAAAAGTCGCTACAGAATCTCTCGGAGGGCACGGTGTGAGCTTATTCTCATTTAAAGACAACCGCTACTACACTTCTAAAAATGAAGAGCTTACTATCGATTGGATAAAATCCCGTGGAGAGTCATACATTTTTCAAGAAGCTATCACCCAATGTGAGTTTACTGCAAGGTTCAACCCATACTCAGCAAATACTTGTAGAATCACAACATTGCGATGTCCTTGGAATGGTCAAATCATTGTCTGTAAAGCAGCTATCAGGCTTGGAGTAGGCCCCGTGGCTATCGACAATTTATCTTCTGGCGGAATAGCTACCGCAATTAATTCTCACGGAGAATTAGGCCCCTATGCATATAGATGGAATGGGATGAAGAAATTTGACAGACATCCATCCTCAGGAGTCGCCTTTAAGGGTCTGATTCATCCATTTTATAACAAAATGTGTGATACGGTCATTCACTATGCAAAAAAAATTCCTAATTATAATCTCATCAGCTGGGATGTGATTGCAGATTATAAAGGAGAAATTAAAATAATCGAACTGAACTTAACTGGCCAAGGTACACATATTCATCAGTTTGCATTTGGTTCGTTTTTCGGAGAACATACGGAAAGCCTAATCAATTGGATTGCAGCTCATTCTGAATTGGATACTTTCAAACACATTAGAACCTTTTGATTATGTTTTTACATAAGTTGAGATTTCTTGTCGAAGAATCGACATATATTGAAACATTAGAGGCTGCTTCATGTTTTTTTGACAATAACTCGTCAAAAATCAAAGCATATCAATTGTCCCGTTTCAATAAAATATGGAAAGATGCATACAATAATATTCCATTTTACACTCATTGGAAACGTGTTAACAATCTTCCTGACAGGATATGTGATATCACGGAACTTCAGAATTGGCCAATTCTGAAAAAAGAAGAAATTCGCAAATATCAAGAACTTACCATAAGAGAAACGCCTCCTTCCGGTTTTTCTATAACTTCAGGTTCTACTGGCATCCCATTAAAAATCCCAGTTTGGCCGTCTAATGCCACTAAGCAAAATATGTGGATTGGTCGAGCAGCTAATGGTTATTTGCCAGGCCAAAAGACATTTTTAATTTGGGGACATCACCATCTTCACGGTAAAGGTATCACAAAAATTAAAAATATCATTATGCGCCGTGTCAAAGATGCGATATTAGGCTATAAACGAATTTCTGCTTATGACACTTCGGTAAAGACCATGGCGAATGCTCTAAAAAAATATAATTCTTATAAGCCTCAACTCGTTATCGGATACTCCTCTTCCATCTTATCTTTTGTAAGATGTAATCCAACCGCCAAATCAGTTCATTCACCTCTTCTTATTCTATGTACAGCAGGACCATTGTCTGAAAAAGAACAAGAAGAAATACGACATTTTTTTAAGGCCCCCCTATGTATGGAATATGGTAGCGTTGAATGTGGAGTAATGGGATATACCATAGCCAATTGCGACCATTATAATGTCTTTTGGAACACCCATCTAATACAAGGAGTTAAAGATGAAAATGGATATGTAAAAAACATTGTGACTACACTGACAAATAGGTATTTCCCATTGATTCGCTATGATATTGGGGATTATTTATCTCTTTCTGAAAAAGAGGATTTGGATTCAATCAAAGAAATAAAAACCATAAGTGGACGTCCTACCGATATTGTTACATTAAAAGATGGCACATCTTTCTTCCCAATGTTAATTGAAGCATGTGTCGAACATATCTCTGGCATTATTTCACATCAGCTGGTGATAAAAGACAATCAAATAGAAATTCTACTTGTGGCATTGGACCTATTATCAGAAAAAGATTTTGATAGTATATATGAAAAGTTATACAGTATCATACCATCATTGAAAAAGCATACCATAAAAATTCATCAAGTTGATGAGCTTCAAAGAAATGCTGCCGGCAAAACACCCTTGACGATTAAATATTGACTGAAATCAAGTCAAAGTAAAGAACTGAGTTACATTATGATGCTTAATAATCACTTTTTATCTCAGGCATATTATAAGATTTGTCCAATTATCATCGCGATATTCGCAGTATTGACAACTATATTAAAAGGCTTGCAGCCTATTTCAGCCTTAGGAATCACCTCATACCATATATTTGCATTCGTTGCCTTAACAATATATCTCATCATAATAAAATCCCCTTCATTTATATTAAATAAAACCTTAGTAACATTTTTATTCGTATGCTTTCTCTCACTTTTATTTTCCCCACCTGCTAGATATTTCCATGCATGGGAACGTCTTGGCTTCTATGTCCTAATTTTAGGACTATGTTCTCCTCTAATAAATAACAACATTTTAAATAGTATCAGACCGTCACTGTGGCTCATATTGCTTTGGTGTTTTAGAATGATTGCGCTTGGATCATTTATAAAATTATGCTACTTTTGGATGATTGTTGATTCATATGACGATTTGAGACTCCATAATTTCTCTGGCATCACGTCAATGGGAATGGCATTAGCTCCAATATGCAGCATTGTCGCAATAGATTATTTATGGCGATTATGTACCTGTAAAAATTACACCTACAAATTTTGGGGATATGCTCTGCTCCTTATCTCAAGCCTAATCGTCACAACACAGGCAGGATCTAGAATAGCAGTTATGGGGGTTATTATCGCAAGCTTCATACTATTCTTCAGCTTGCGGAAGCGAATAATGCATCATATGAGAAAAAACTTATCAATAATATCCTGCATTCTTTTATTGTTTATAACCATTTCTCCATTCATATCTACATCAATATTTACCAAATTCCGAATAGCTAAAACCCATAATTCAATCACATATTCTAGAGATTCGAAATGGTCAGATCGTATATATGAATTCAAGTCATCACCTATACTAGGAATCGGATATTCTACACAGAACACCTTTTCCAAGGATGATAAAACTATTATTATGTCATCTGGAAATACAGAACCTGGATCTTTGTGGTTATCCTTACTTTCACAAACAGGAATAGTTGGTTTTATGCTAATATTTTTTTTCAACTACCAGCTATACAAGCGCCTACTATTGGTCAAAAAAAATATTATTGGGAAAATTAACGATCGATATCTCTTCATTTCGCTTCTAACTTTTCTCAATATACATGGAATCGCAGAAGGATGGATTTTATACCCTGGCTCTTGTATCTGTTATGCATACTGGTTACTAGCCGGAGTCATTTTAGGCCCAAAGCCCAAGTATTTTGAATTCAAGGGGAAGTACCGATTGCTTTTAAATAACTAACCATCATTAAGGGATACAATATTACAAATTTTGCATATCAAAAAATCTTTTGTTTACGATTATGCATGTTCAACACACTCTTTTTTGGTCATAGTTAATTCTATCTCAATTGAATGTTAAATTTGGCTAACTCCAACAAACTAAGAAGTATGTGATTAATCTCAACCTTCTATTCTTATTCATAGTAGGAATAACTATCAATTATTGTCGAAATCAATTCTTAACAGAATCATCAATATTAGGCACCACAATATCGGCGATGGCTAGATAATTAACTCTACCAAAATGCGATTTTATTATTAATACTAATTTAGCATTATGTATAATAAAGCGATTTTTAACCTCAAAAAACATTTATTTAAACGGGCTTTGTTGCAATCACAAAAAGCATGCATTAATTATCAAAAGATGCCATCTTCTAAACGAGAAACACTGTCTTTGCAACAAAGGATTGACTTGATCAAATATGCATATCATTATTGTCCCTTTTATAAAAAAATATATGATAAGTATGGATTCCATCCATCACAAATAAAGTCAGAAAAGGACTGGAGAAATGTCCCCATCATTGAAAAAAATATGATCAAAAGACATACTCCTGAATTCTTTTCCGTTTTGGCTAATCAAAATAAACTTTGTCCATCATCTACCGGGGGATCAACAGGGATGCCCTTGGTGGTTTACAAATCAAAGAATGTACATTACGAAGTCCTCGCTTGGCGTGCATTAAGTTGGTATGGAATTGGACCTTGGGATAATGAGGCAATAGTTCACCGCAGAGTTCCAACCACCGTTTTTAAGCTATGGTTAAATCGAGGCCTATGGTGGCCAACAAAGCGCTCATATCTAAATGCAACCAATATCTCGGATGCAAAAATAAGAATATTTATTGATGAAATTAAAAAATTTCGTATCAAATGGGTAGTCGGATATTGTGGCTCATTAGAATATGTCGCTGATTATATCATTAATAATACAATCGTTATTGACTCTGTAAAATTAGTTTGGTCAACTTCGTCACCACTAACACAAATAGTGAGAGAAAAACTCGAAAAAGCATTTAGATGCCCTGTTATGGATCAATACGGATGCTGTGAGATGGGAAATATCGCCTTACAAAAACCAACTGAAAATTGTCTCACAGTAAACAGCGATTATGTTCACATTGATATCGTGAATGGCAATACACATGTTCCCGAAGGTGTCGTCGGAGATATCTGTATCACAGATCTGCATTGTAAGGAATTCCCGCTTATAAAATACCGGTTAGGAGACCGGGCATCAATAATCAGCTCAATGAATAAATCTCATGATGGTTTCCCCAAACTGAGTTTCGTAAAAGGCAGGACTACAGATATGTTACCGCTGCCAAATGGGGATGTACTTGACGGTTCTTATCTAACGACAATCTGTGATAAATATATAGAATATATTTCTTGTTATCAAATATACCAAGAATCAAACTTCAATATAATTTTTTATGTAGTTCCAAAAGAAGACAACCCATTTACAGACAATATTATCTCAAGAATAAAAAATCACTTATCTAAGATTTCAAACAATCAAATTGATATAAAAATAAAAAAGGTTTCCTCTATTCCAGATTTTGCCGGAAAAAGGAAATTCATTATAAGCGAATTAACCACTACCAACTCTTCGAAACTGATATGAAAATAATTCATTCTGGTTCAGTAAATGTTCAAGCTGGAGGGCCAGCGCTGAGCACATGGCTTACTATCAAAGGATTAAGAGAAGCAGGAATTGATGTTAAACTTTTATGTCAACCGATTCCTAAATCTGGAGAAATAATAAACGAACATATAAATCCCATCTTTACTAATCCTTCAAAGTATGGCAAACTACATTATGTCCCAGGATTGGACAATTTATTGAATGAACTTCCTATTGCCGACATATATCATATTCAAGGGCTATGGATGATTAGTGGATGGCAAGTAGCTAAATATGCAAAGCGCCATAAACGGCCATATGTTGTAACCTTGCGGGGAATGTTATATCCTCAGGCCTTAAATAAAAATCCGTTAATAAAAAAACTGTCATTATCTTTATATCAGCGAAAAGTCCTTGCGGATGCCGCTGTAATACAATGTACCTGTCATGAAGAAGCAGATCATTACAGGTGTTTAGGATTTAGAAACCCTGTAGCAATCATCTCGAATCCGATAGAATGTAGGGATGTCCCGATTCGTACGATATGCGATGAGAGACGATTAAAATTTGGATATCTTGGACGAATTCATCCCAGGAAACGTATAGAACTATTAATTTATGCTTTTCATAATCTAAGAGAAAACTTACGCAACGCTGAATTAGTAATCATAGGAGGCGGTGACAAGCAATACGAACAATTTCTCAAAGAAGAGGTCTCGAGATTGGGGCTGAGGAATGTAAGTTTTACTGGTTTCCTTACTGGAGAGGCAAAACATAATGCAATCTCATCACTCGACTGTCTGCTTGTACCAAGTGATTTCGAAAACTTCGGCAATATCGTGACGGAGGCGTTGGTAAGAGGTGTGCCTGTGATTGCGTCAAAAGGGACACCTTGGAAAATATTGGAAGAGAATCACTGCGGGTTTTGGATTGACAATGACCAGAGAACCATAGATAAGGCCATAAAACGTTTCATCAATTTAACTCAACAGGAACGTACGGAAATGTCTATCGCAGGCCGTAAACTTGTCGAAGATGAATATTCGGTTACCGTACTTGGCAATAAGATGAAAGAATTGTATAAATGGATACTTTCACCAAGCCTCTACCCCAAACCTTCTTTTATCGAAACATAGATTCAATTGTTTTTTAAATTCATTTATGAAAATCGGTATTATTACAATAGTAAAGGTCGGCAATTATGGAGCAGAATTACAAGCTTACGCAACTCAGGCTTTCTTAAAAAAATTAGGATTTGAAGCTGAAATCATCGATTATCTCTATTATAAGAATCCTGATTTCATTTGGGAGCCGACTTCGCGTGCATCCTTTAAGCTACCATGGGTTCATAGATTAAAAGAACGCCTCTTCCCGTTAGTGACAAAATTTGCTGACATTCGATATAGTCAAGAACGGAAAAAACGCAATCAAAAATTTGCTTTATTTCATAATATCAATACTTCTTTTTCCTCAACATTCCATAATTTTCACGAGCTCAAAAAATCCACCCCTATATATGATGTGTATTTGACAGGAAGTGACCAAGTATGGAATCCTTGGAACAATACTTCTCTCGAACCATACCTACTCACATTCGCTCCTGATGAAGCAAAAAGAATTGCTTTTGCTTCAAGTTTTGGGGTTGAGAAAATACCTGAATTTGCATACCCTTTTTATAAATCCCGATTGGCAAAATATGATGTCATAGGAGTCAGAGAAAAAAAAGCCGTGGCACTTGTGAAAGAAATTACAGGGACGGATGCGGAATTGGTTCTTGATCCAACCCTTATGTTGTCCCACCAGCACTGGCAATCAATTTGTTCGGCAACAGATATATCCATAGAAAGTGGATTCGTCCTTATATATGAATTAACGCCATGTGCCTATATAAAACATATAGCAACTGCCTGGGCTCGACAACTCAAACGACCCTTAGTGAGAATTTGCAAAGATGCAGTTGCCATAGAAAAAGACGGATCAATATTGAATATTACAGACGCAGGACCAGCAGAATTTTTATGGCTTTTCGACAATGCTTCTGCAATAGTCACAAATTCCTTCCATGGAAGCGCATTTGCGATTAATTTCAATAAGCCCTTTTATACTATCATTCCAGCCCGTAAACAAAACAATAGCAGACAAATAAGTTTGTTAAGCTTGTTCGGTTTATCCAATAGGCTTTTACTAGAAGGGGCCGAATTACCTGACTTTTCTGAAATAGATTTTACGCTACCAAATTCCATTCTTGACAGAGAAAGATTATCATCCACACATTTTTTAACAACCGCCTTATATGAAAACTAAAGCTACCCCTCAACTCTGCAACGATAAAATTTGTACTGGCTGCGCTGCTTGCTATAACAGTTGTCCAGCAAATGCTATAACAATGCAACACAACGTGGAGGGGTTCTATCGCCCCATAATAAATGCCGCTTTATGCATCAGCTGTCTAAAATGCGAGCAGGCTTGTCCCATTCTTACAGCCATAGAGAGGCAATCCCAAATCTTTGAATCAAAGTTGTATGCCGGCTGGATACGCAATGAGAAAATCCGTAAAGAAAGCTCATCGGGGGGAGCTTTTACAGCATTAGCGACAGCGACCTTATCTGCAGGCGGAGTTGTGTACGGTGCGGCATACGATAAAAATATGGTCATCTTTCATTCACGCGTGGATACTTTGGATGCCCTCAACACTCTACGTTTAAGCAAATATGCTCAAAGTTATATCGGAGATGTTTTTCGACAGGTAAAAAAAGATCTTCAGAAAGGTCATAATGTTCTTTTTTGCGGAACACCATGCCAAGCTGCTGGCTTACGTGGATATCTTAAAAAAGAATATGAGACATTGGTGACTTGTGATTTCATATGCCATGGAGTACCCTCTCCACTGATGTTAAAATCTTATAAGGATTGGCTTGAGAGACGTACAACCGAACATATTTCAAAAATTAACTTTCGTGATAAACGTAAAGGATGGTATGATGCTGTCCGGATTGCTGAAACAAGTCGCAAATCCTATGTCCTCAAGGGAAATTACGATAATTATTGGATAGGATTTAACGATAATAAGAATTTGCAGGAATGCTGCTATGAATGCAAATTCATCGGAATAAAGCGCAATACAGATATCACAATCGCAGATTTCTGGGGAATAGGAAAACAAACGGCATTTGGACATAAGACAGAAATTAAAGATGGTATATCTGCCATTATAATTTCTACTCCAAAGGGCGAACAGCTGTTTGAAAAGGCCAGACATCTTATGAAAATATTCCGTAGAGATATAAGTGAGATTATTGAAGGTAATACAGCTATGGTTAAATCCTCTCGTCGTCCCATACAACGAGACTCCTTTTACCGAGATTTGCTTGACCTCCCCTATGATTCCATGATAACAAAATATCTGCAGCCAAATTTCAAGTCGCGTGTCGTTAAATTTTTCCGCGAATATCTGCCAGCAAGCGTAACTACAAAAATCAGAGAAATATGTCAGAAATAGAACCATATAAAAATCGAGCCACATTATGAAAATCGAACCATATAAAGAATGTCTCCCTGTTAAAAATAAAATACGAAGGTTGGTTTGGAATATAGGATGTTTGATTTTATTCCGCCCTTTTGTAGGGCCTTTTTTCTGGAGATGGCGTAACACTGTACTTAGATTGTTTGGAGCTTCTATTGGAAAAGGTTGTAAAGTGAATGCTTCTGCTAAAATTTGGGCACCGTGGAATCTAAAGACTGGAGAACTCGTAGCAATTGGAGCAAAGGCCATCATCTATAATCCAGCAAGCATTATTATTGGCTCAAAAGTCGTAATTTCTCAATTTGCTTATCTGTGTACAGCATCCCATAATATCTATTCCTCAAAAAATTCGCTTATTATAGCCCCTATTAAAATATCCTCATTTGCTTGGATTGCGTCCCAAGCATTTATTAGTATGGGAATAAAAGTAGGAGAAGGAGCCGTTGTTGGCGCAAGAGCTGCAGTATTCAAAGATGTAGAACCATGGACAGTTGTCGGTGGAAACCCTGCTAAAATCATAAATAAACGAGAAATACAGGATGCTTGATCTGACCGTTATTATTTTGACGAAGGATGAGGAACTTCATATCGAGAGGTGCATTGAGAATGTGCTGCCGATTGCTAAGGAGATATATGTCATCGACAGCTTCTCCACCGACAAGACATTGGAGATTGCGTCCAGATACCCGGCTGTCAAAATTATCCAGCACCAGTGGCCCGGAAATCAAGCCGTACAATTCAATTGGGCGATTGACAATATTTCAATAACAACTCAGTGGGTGTTGCGTCTGGATGCCGACGAGTATCTGCTGCCGGGACTTGTGGAGGAGGTCAAACAGAAGTTACCGTTGCTTGGGAGCAATGTTTCGGGAGTGGTACTTAACCGGCGGCATATTTTCCTGGGAAGATGGATGAAACGTGGGATATATCCCGTAAAGCTTCTGCGTATCTTCCGATATGGCCACGGGCGATGCGAACAGCGCCTTATGGATGAGCATATCCAGCTCACTCAAGGAGAGATTGTCGAGTTCCAGAATGACTTCTGCGACCATAACCTCAACAACCTGTCGTGGTTCTGCCACAAGCATGTCAACTATGCCGTCCGTGAGGCGGCCGACCTCCTCGACATTGAATACGATATCACCGGGGCTGCCATGACCGACGACAGGAAAATGATTTCTCCACAGGCGACAGCCAAACGTAACAAGAAACACAAATATGCTCGCCAACCGCTTTTCCTGCGGTCCACGGCATATTTTTTATACCGATACCTGTTAAAAGGAGCATTCCTCGAAGGTAAAGAGGGATTCCTTTTCTCATTCATTCAAGGATGGTGGTACCGGACATTGGTCGATGCCAAAGTGCTGGAAATAAAACGTAAAAGCGGCGGCGACCCGCAAAAGATGAAACAAATCCTCCAGGAGGAATACAATATAGGTTTCTGACATCCCCCTATCCGGTTTCGCCGGATTATGATTACAATGAATAAGCTCAAAATTTCACTTGTGACGGTGACATGGAATTCCGCCCGAACCATAGAGGACACTTTACGAAGTGTCTTGGGACAGACCTACGGTAATATCGAACATATCGTGGTCGATGGCGGTAGCTCAGACGCCACAATGGACATAATCAGGAAATATGCCGGTCAATACAATTCCCGAAGGTTCGAATTGAAATGGATTTCCGAACCTGACAATGGTATCTATGATGCCATGAACAAAGGTATCTCCCTTGCTTCCGGCGACGTAGTCGGGATGCTCAATTCCGATGATTTCTTCACATATCCAACTGTGCTTGAGAGAGTGGCGGATGAGTTCAAGGCCATCTCTCAGAGACAGGAATTGGATGCCGTCTATGGTGATATCCATTATGTCAATCCCGAACGGCTCGACAAATGTGTCAGATACTACTCTTCCAAGGCATTCTCGCGCACGAAAATGAGGATGGGGTTCATGCCGGCCCATCCTTCATTCTATTGCCGAAAAGAATTATATGACAAGTTGGGGATGTACGACATATCTTTCCGAATCGCGTCAGACTTCGAATTGCTCCTCCGATTCATTTACATTCATCGAATTCGCACCAAATACCTTCCTCTTGACTTCGTGACTATGCGGACCGGTGGCACATCAACTTCTGGCTTCTCTGTACACCGGAAAATATATTCCGAGCATATGCGTGCTTACAAGAAAAACCGAATCTATTCTAATTTTTTCATGGAAGCCACCCGGTATCTTTACAAGGTCATAGAGATTTGCCGAAGCAACCTGTCATAACCAGCCATCTCATAATATGGTGACTGAAATCACTCTTTCAGAGACACCAAGGCGCCAGGCCAAAATCACGGTCGGTAATGGCGACAACCTCCTGACCTGGACTTTCGATGCGCCGGGGATAAGCGACAACGCCTGGCGACAACTGCTTGCTCACGGATTCGATGGCAACAATACCGGAGCAAACCTCCAACCGGAAGACCGCGAGGCTCTCGATTTCCGCGACCGCGTGGCCTCTGTCGTCGCCACATTGAACAGTGCCGTCGAATCACTCGAACGTAACCGCACATTCGACCACCCCGGGGAATCCTTCATATCCTTTTCTGACCGGATGATAAAAGAGGATCAGTATGCAGGAATCCCCGCGTCGAGAATCAACAAATACATAGCGTCAGTCTCTCGTTTCAAACGCTATCTCCAGTCTGTGGGCAAAGAGGGTATTCTCCTATCCAATCTCAACGCCGACATAATGGCTGACTTCGACAAAGTCATGTCAGAAGAAGGGCTGCAACCCTCGACACGCGCATTTTATAACCGCACTTTGCTGGCCATATATCTCCGCGGAGTGAAAGCCGGCCTGACCATAGACAACTCCCCCTTCTCCAAAGTAGCCACCCAATACCGTCAGCCCTCGACAAGGAACAAGCCCCGCCGAGTCTCCCGCTGACCATCAATACACTCTAACAGCGTCACCGCCCCGTCCGCTTCAACAGCAGACGGGGCGGTGCGTCATATGTCTATTACATATCAATGCATTCTCTTGAGGAGATTATATGAAGGAACGATTCCCAGCTCTCCCGCTTTTGAAAGATTCGCCGCACCTTCCACTCTGTTTCCCAGCTGGAAATAGACATACGCCAGGTTGTAATATGCCTCTCCGAAATCCGGTTTCAACTCCAAGGCTTTCCTATATGCGGCAATCGCCGAAGTGAGATCTCCAAGTTCCACAAGCGCGTTGGCCTTGTCGTAATGGGCGAACGCGAGACGTGGGGAAAGTTCCGCCGCACGATCGAAATCGGAAATCACATTGCGCATCTCCATCTTCATGTCAGAAGATGAAGCTCCTCCCATACCATTCCTTCCCGCTTGAGTCCCACCATGCTGATAACTGCCTGCCGACATAACCATATCATACCGGGCCACACCCCGCATGAAATACGCGAGCGCGAAGTCAGGAGTCAACGCTATCGCCCTGTCAAGGTCGGCAATCGCAGCGGGATAATTCCTCAGGGTGACATAATCCATCGCCCTTCCGAAAAAGTCTATAGCCCTCGGTTCATTCTCAGTCATGAACCTGTTGTAATTCTCCACCGAGCGGAAATGCCTGTCGAGCAACTGCTCATCCGCCGGAGTCAATCCTCGGTTTCCGACCATCACCAAAAACGGCAACATCCTGGTCGCGTTCAACTCATCAACCTCCTTTATATAGCTTCTGGCATCCGTCACCGTGTTGGTCGAAGAGGAATAGTATCCCAACGCGAACATCGGTTCAAGCGAAATCCTGCGGTCTCTATCCTGAACCTTTCCTCTGATACCCTGGTTGACAAAATCCTGCTGCAGGTCGACATCGCTGTCCATCGTCCTCAACGCGGTAAACCGTCGTGCCACAGATTCCGCCGACAACTCGTCACTCGACCCGGGCTGACCATCCCGCACATCTTCTTTCCCGGGCTGCTCACTTGTTCCCGTACCACCCGCAGGCAACGCTTTCGCCATCGCGAGTGCACGCTTGTAATCAGTCTCAGCCTGCCCCATCTTTCCCTGACTGCGATAAATATCCGATCTCATATAGAGAGCCTCCGGTAATTCCGGGAACCGGTCAATCAGTTTATTGACATCCTCCAACGCAGACTTGTAATTACGGGTCTCACTGTAAAGCAATACCCTATTATACAACGCCCTGTAATCCTCCGGATCAAGTTCAAGCACACGGGAGAAATCAGCTATCGCCCGGTCATTGTCCCGGCTCTCCATCCTGAGAAGTCCTCGATTGTAAATCGCTGCTGCATTAAGCGGGTCAAGCTGTATGGCGTAATCGTAATCGGCCATCGCTCCGAAATAATCGTCACGGTTATATCTAAGGAAGGCCCTGTTGACATACAATCCACCCTCTTTCGGTTCCAGTCGTATCGCCTCCGAGATATCCTGCTCGGCCTTGTCATATCCGGCAGGAGAAGCCATCTCCAACGAAGCCCTTATAACATAGGCATATGCAAGCTTGTTTGAAATCCCGAGAGCCTGGTCAAGGTCAGCCATCGCCCCGACGGTATCGGCCTGTTCCGCCTTGACTCGTGCGCGGGCCACATACGCGTTGGCATATCCGGGATGCATCTCCAGCAATTCGTCGAACACCACCATCGCGCTGTCAGCCTTACCTAACTGCTGCAATGCCAAAGCCTTGTTGAACATCAGGTTTCGGTTGTTCGGCAACAGCTCAGCCGCATGGTCGTAATCCTCGACCGCGCCTTGATATTTCCCCATATTCTGCCGCGCCACGCCTCTAACCTCATATGCCTCAGGGATAAAAGGATTCCGCTCGATAGCCTCGGCAGCATCCTCTTCTGCCCCTCGATAATCCTCCAGATTGAGTTTGGCGATGGCCCGGAGGAAATAAGGCTGCGCCAGATAAGGCTTCGCGGCGATGGCCCTGTTGAAATATTGTATTGACAAGACATAGTCGTCAAAATAGAGCGCGTTCTGCCCCACCTTGACAATCTGCTCGGCATTGATTTGCGCTATCGCCGGAACCGCTCCGGCAATAAACGCCAACACCGACAAAACATATAGTCTGATTCTTTGTTTCATAATCAACCAAGGGAGAAGACTCCCTTTTTCCATCCACAAATTTACGAAATCCCGCCAATATTACTTATATTTGCAGGAAAATAAATTAGTGACCGCATAAATCAACAGCGACACAGACCCACGACACCATCACCTATGACAGAACTTCAAGGCCAATGGCAGACATATCCCGCCGAAAGCACTGAAAATGGCCGCACCATCATCGTGACTGTCCGAACCGACATTCAGAAATTCCGGGAAAATTCCCGCTTCATCTACCGTATCACCATCGCATGGCCCTATCAGGGTGGCGCAGACGGGATGCCCGATGAAGCCACCTCCGAACTTATGGAGCAAGCCACCGACCTCTTGGCCGAAGCATTCAGAAAAGACCCGGTAGCCGTACTTACCGAAATCTCCACAGGTGATGACAGACGCGAATGGGTGTTCCAGACCTCCAGCCTGGGCATCTTCAACAAGAAAATCAACCAGGCATTGGCCGACCTCCCCTTGCTTCCGCTGGAATTCGATGCGGAAGAGGATCCCGACTGGGAACTCTACACCGAATCCATCCCGGAAATCTAAGTTCCGGCAATCCGGTCATCAACCCGGCTTCATGCTTTTCCTCTGACAGCCGAGGCAAGCGCGGCCGCGCAACGGTCTCCATCAATCGCGGCGGAGACGATTCCACCGGCATACCCGGCGCCTTCCCCGCAAGGGTAAAGCCCTTCGACATCGACATGCGCCAACGTCTCTGAATCCCGTGGAATCCTAACCGGAGAAGAGGTGCGTGTTTCCGCGCCGATGACCGCGGCCTCCCGGGTGACAAATCCCCTCGACTTTTTCCCGAATTCCCGGAATCCCTCCCGCAGACGGGAAGCCACGAACTCAGGCAAAAGCTTGTCAAGTCGAGCCGGATGTATGCCGGGAGCATACGAGGTGGTCGGCAGCGACTTCGAATCGCGTCCCTCTATGAAGTCAGTCAACCGCTGTGCCGGAGCGTTCTGGGTTCCATCAGCATCCTCCGAGAAACGCGCCTCCACATCCTCCTGAAATTTCATCACCTTCAGGGCTCCATACTGGTCATACTCCGAAAGGTCTTCAGGCAACACTTCGACCACCATACCGGAATTTGCCCATTTCGTGCCGCGCGAAGCCGGAGACATTCCGTTGACCACAAGCTGTGCCGGTGCTGTCGCCGCCGGAATTATGAATCCACCCGGACACATGCAGAAAGAATAGACTCCCCGCCCATCGACACGGGTCAACATAGAGTATTCGGCAGGGGGCAGATATTTTCCCCTCCCGTTTGGATTGTGATATTGTATGCGGTCAATCAGCTCCTGTGGATGCTCCACCCTGACTCCGACAGCAATCCCCTTAGGCTCAATTTTGATGCCGTCCTCGTCAAGTCGGCGATAGATGTCGCGGGCGGAATGCCCCGTAGCGAGTATGACAGGCCCGGAAATCTCCTCACCAGATGCTGTCACGACACCTTTCACGCGGCCATCCTCAACCACCAGTTTCTCAACTCTACTCTGGAACCGGACTTCTCCCCCGCAGGCTATTATCGTCTCCCGGATTCCCCGAATCACCTGAGGAAGACGGTCGGTTCCGATATGCGGATGCGCGTCAACAAGAATCTCCTCCTTCGCGCCATGCTGCACAAGCACATTGAGAATCTTATCCACCGGCCCGCGCTTCTTGCTGCGTGTGTAGAGTTTCCCGTCGGAATATGCGCCCGCGCCACCTTCTCCGAAACAATAGTTAGAATCCGTGTCAACTATATTCTCGCGTGACAGACGCGCCATATCCTTGCTTCTTTCCTCCACCGACTTGCCCCGTTCGAGCAATATCGGTTTCACCCCCTCCTCTATCAACCGGAGAGCGGCGAACAACCCCGCAGGCCCCGCCCCCACGACTATCGCCACAGGTGCGTCATCGGGAAGCTTCTTATATGTCACCGGCGAAAGCATGGAATCCTCTGCCGTCGGGGCGTGGTCTATGAAAGCGTCAACAGTCAGATTGACCATCACCCGGCGTTGCCGGGCGTCAATCGACCGCTTGACAATCCTTATTTCCTTTATCCGGTTGATGTCTACGCCCAGACGGGTAGAGACATCAGCCAAAAGGCGCAAATGAGTGTAGGCGATTTCAGGCTCTACCCTTACCTGGAGTGTTGTCTTGGACATGAGTTTATTTTGACGATATTGGAGCTGTCGAGAGACTGCGTGCAACCATCTCCTTTTTATGACGGTGGACAACCACCATAAGGGTAATCACCGCTACTATGAATGCCAGCAGATCTGAGCCACACATCGAAGCCCATACCCCCTTGATGCCCCAAATCTTCGGAAACACCCACAGGAAGGGCAACAGGAACAGCAGCTGGCGTGTCAGTGACAGGAATATGGATATGGCAGGCTTGCCGATAGACTGGAAATAGTTCTGAATCACAATCTGACAACCCACCACCGGATAGAACATGAAATAAATCCTGAAACCATTGTTGGCGATTTCAATGAGTCGTGCGTCAGTCGTGAACATACGGCTTATGGAATCAGGGAAACACTCGGTGACAAGACATCCGACCACGGTGATGGCCACACCGATGAATATACCCCTCTTGAGAGTTTTCTGCACCCTGTCCCACTGGTTGGCTCCATAATTGAATCCAAGGATGGGCTGCATACCCTGTGTGACTCCGAACACGACCATCACGAAAAACATCGTCGTGCGGTTAAGTATGCCATACGCCCCTACCGCGAGATTGCCGTCAGTGCCGCCGTAGTCAAGCAATGCCTTGTTGAGGAACACGACGACCACACAGGCAGTCACATTCATAAGAAACGGGGACAGTCCGATGGAGTATATTCTCTTTATTATCGACGGGGTGAACCATCGGTTGGAACGTTTGAAATGCACAAAGCTGCTCTTTGAGCAAAAATGTATCGTCACCCATATGAAGGCGGTGAACTGGCCGCACACCGACGCAAAAGCCGCCCCGGCGATTCCCCATTCGAACACATAGATGAACAACGGACACAAAATTACATTCACGCCCACCGAAAGCAATGCTGAAATCATGGCCTTGCGGGGGTAGCCCGTCGCTCTCATAAGATTGTTAAGTCCGATGAACACATAGGTTATCGGGGTGCCGTAAAGTATCACGCGCATGAACTCCCGCGCATAAGGGATGGTTTCGGCCGTAGCTCCGAAAAGCGTCAGGATGTCATCGAGGAATAACAGACAGAGTCCCCCGAAAACCACCGAGTGAATCAGACACAGCACCAGCACATTGTTGATGACATCCGTCGCTCTTGAAATGTTTTTCTGTCCGAGAAAAATTGAGCTGATGGTCGCTCCGCCGACAGCGATGAGCGTACAGAACGCCACTACAAGGTTCATCAACGGGAAGGTAATCGCAAGTCCGGCGATGGCCATCGCCCCGACTCCGCGTCCGATGAATATACTGTCGATAATGTTGTATAACGACATCGCAACCGACGCTATGATGGCCGGCACGGAATACTCCACCAGCAATTTGCCGATGGGAAGCGTTCCGAGCGACATAGGATTTTTGGCTGCGATATCCTTTTTATTATCCTGGCTCACAAAACAATCTGATTAAATGTTTGAATCTCTCCCTCTGATGAGTATAACCTGACCGGAAGCCGAAAAGTTTCCCCACGGCTTGACTTATTATGGGGATTGTTGCTAACTTTGCACCCGAAACGAAAATCAGATAGAAATTCAATGAAGTACAAAGCAGCTTTGTTTGACCTCGACGGCGTCCTCATCGACAGTGAGACGTTATACACAGGCTTCTGGGAGAAGGTCGGGAAATCCCACCATCTCCCCTCCCCGACTTTCGCATATGACATCAAGGGTACCACCCTCAACGACATACTCACCACCTATTTCCCCGAACCGGAAATCAGGGCCGATGTCGACCGGATGCTCCACGAATTCGAGAACGAGATAGTATATCCGGTTTTCCCTGGAGCGCTGGAGTTCGTCGACTCTCTACGTCAAGCCGGTATGAAAACGGTAATCGTCACCAGCAGCGACGACAAAAAGATGGAATTCCTGTTCCGGCAGCATCCCGGTTTCAAGGAGCATTTCGACGCGATTGTGACAGCCGCCGACGTTACCCGGTCAAAACCCGACCCCGAGCCCTACCTGATCGGAGCGCGCAAAGTCGGTTGCGACGCAAGCGAATGCGTCGTGTTTGAAGATTCTTTCCAAGGACTGGAGGCTGGCAGAAGGGCCGGAAGCCATGTCATCGCGCTCGCGACCACCAATCCTGCGGCATCCCTCGAAGGGAAAGCCGACAGGATAGTGTATTCGCTGGCTGAGCTTGCCGGAGATATCAGCAAGCTTTGAACGACATGTCAAGGCCTTTGACCGAATGGGTCAGTGCGCCGACTGATATGAAGTCCACACCGGCCTCGCCATAGGCGCGCAAGGTGTCAAGAGTGATACCGCCCGAAGATTCCACCTCTGTGCGGCCATTTATAAGTTTCACAGCCTCGGCGGTACGCTCCGGAGTGAAATTGTCAAGCATGATACGGTCTACACCGGCTTCGAGAGCCTGCTCGATTTCTGCCGTGTTTCGGGTCTCAACCTCGATTTTGAGGTTCTTGCCATTGGCCTTCATCCAATCCTTGGCCGCGCTTACAGCCTGGGGTATGCCACCGGCGAAATCGACATGGTTGTCTTTGATGAGAATCATGTCATAAAGCCCCATACGATGATTGCCGCCACCTCCGATTTTGACAGCCTCCTTCTCAAGGACACGGAGTCCGGGAGTGGTCTTGCGGGTGTCGATGACCTTTGCCTTGAGTCCTTCAAGGCGTTCCTGGTAGCGGGCGGTCTGAGTGGCGATACCGCTCATACGCTGCATGATATTCAGCATCAGTCGTTCAGTCTGGAGCAACGATCTTACGCTGCCCTCCACCTTGAAAGCGATGTCGCCGGGTTTTACCTGAGCGCCATCGTTGATATAGACGGTCATCTTGAGAGACGGATCGAATTTCTCGAACACCTTGCGGGCGATTTCAACTCCGGCAAGGATGCCTTCCTCTTTCACAAGCAGATGCTGCGTGCCCTGCTCGTCAGCCGGAATAGTCGAGAGTGTGGTGGCGTCGCCATCACCGACATCCTCGGCGAACGCAAGCGTAAGCAGGTCGTCTATAAGTTCTTCGCGAGTTTTCATAAATGATAGGGTAATTTTTCCAATGCAAAATTACTAATTAAACCCCAACTTAACAAACAATCATGAAAATAACCCTGATGGTGGTCGGCAAAACCACATCCGCGAATCTGCGTTCCGGAATCGAGGAATATTGCCGTCGAGTCAACCGCTACATACCTTTCGACATCCTGGAGCTGCCCGATGTCAAGACCTCCCGCAAACTGACCGAAGAGAAACAAAAGGAAACCGAAGGTGAAATGATGCTTGCCCGCATCCAGCCGAGCGACACAGTGGTCTTGCTTGACGAACGTGGCAGGGAAATGACCTCGCGCGAATTTTCCTCATATGTCGAGAAGAAAACCATCAATGTCCCGAAGCAGCTGTGGTTTATCGTCGGTGGGCCTTACGGATTCTCCCCTGCGGTCTATTCACGCGCCAATGAGAAGCTTTCCTTGTCAAAAATGACATTCCCCCACGAGATGGTCAGGCTGTTTTTCGTCGAACAGATATACCGCGCGATGACAATACTCAGAAACGAGCCTTATCATCACGACTGAGCCTGCGGTCAATCCAACTACAATTATTTGTGCCAGAAACGGGGAGTCAGAATCACCAGAACCGTGAAAATCTCCAGACGACCCGTCAGCATAAGAAATGACAGCACCCACTTCCCTCCGTCGGAAATCTGGGCGTAAGCTCCTCCATTCTGGGAGATGGCGGCATCAAGCCCCGAGTTGCTGACGCATGCGAATGCCGAGAAATAAGCGTCGCCAAGAGACGCGCCACATACCGTCAACAATGCTCCTCCCACAATTATGACACCAATATAAAGACTGAGGAAGACCATCACCTTGTTTATAATCTCCGGAGCTGCGGCGTTGCGGTTGACATCCACTGAGAGGATGTGGTTGGGATAGATACATCTGTAAAGCTCATTCCGGGAATTTTTCCAAAGCAACACAACCCGGTCGAGCTTCGCGCCACCCGCCGTGGATCCGGCACACGCCCCGACAAACATCATGATAATCACAGCCCCCAAAAGGAATGAGCCCCACCCATCGAAGTTCTCGACCGTGTAGCCTGTCGACGACAAGGTTGACACGATTTGGAAGAGAGGGTCAATCGTAAGAGAGCCAATCGTATTGGGGACATCGGGATTGAGGAAGATGGCGATATCGAAAACCACAAACATCACCACAATAACCCACACATACAATTTAAACACCTCATTGTTCCATACCGCCTTGAACTGACCTGTGGAGGCCCTGAATATCAAGGCGAAATTTATACCTCCCACAAACATGAAGACGGTCGTGACAACCTTGACATACAATGAATCCCACGCCTGAAGGGACTCCGCCTTGGTCGAGAACCCTCCTGTCGACATCGTTGACAATGAGTGGCAAAGGCTGTCAAACGCATCCATCGGCCCAAACCAGTAAAGTATGCAAAGAAGGATGGTCAGAAGCAGGTAGACAAGCCACAGACGTTTGGCCGTCGCGCTGACCCTCGGACGCAATTTCTCATGGGTGATGCCGGTCACCTCCGCGTTGAACATCTGCATTCCCCCCGATGAGTTGAGCATCGGCAATACCGCGAGTGTGAAGAGGATAATACCCATACCCCCTATCCATTGCATCAGCGAACGCCACAAATGTATGCCATGGCTTATTGCCTCTGTGTCAAGCATAGTGGTCGCGCCAGTGGTCGTGAATCCCGACATCGCCTCGAAAAACGCGTCGGAAACATTTAGCGGGGAGTCACACATCATGAACGGTATCATCCCGAAAAAGGAGAAGACCACCCATACCAAGGCTGTCAGCAGGAATCCCTCACGTTTTCCCATATCGAAACGGGTGGGCTTCACTCCGGCGGTGGCAAGCAGCCCGCAGACCAAAGTCAGAATCATCCCACACAGGAATGGCATATAGTCCTCACGATACAAGAGTGTGGTTACCAACGGAAAAGACATGAATGCCCCCTCGATCAGCAAGAGCCATCCCACCACACGCAGGAGCATCTTCCAGTTTACTATCGCCTCTTTCCGTGCCATTTCGGATTCCTGTTATCCAAACAGTTTCTCTATCTTGTGGATTGAGCCTGACAGACAGAATACCAGCACATGGTCGCCAGGCTGAATCACCGTGCGTCCTGTCACAAGCATACCCTTGCCGTCGCGTATCAGTCCCGCGAGAGTCATTTCACGCGACAGTTTCAGCTCCATCACAGGCCCTTTGGTGATTTTTGACCCGGGACGGGCCTCAAGCTCGGCCACCTCGGCATCGGCCAGCGCCATAAACTTCGAACTTGACTCGTCCGCGTCGAGCAGCAGCTGGAAAATCTTGCTTGAGGCAAGCAGTTTCTTATTGATGACTGTGCCGATATTAAGCCCTTCGGCCTCGGAGATAAACTGGATGTTTTCCACCTCGGCCACCGTCTTGTCAACCCCAAACTCCTTCGCTGTCAGACAAGCGAGGATATTGGTCTCGGAGAATTCCGTGAGAGCCACAAAAGCATCCATATTGGAAATCCCCTCTTCCCGGAGTATGTCATTGTTACGCGCATCACCATGGATGATTTTCACCTTGCAGCCCGAACAACGCTCCGGCAACCGGCGGCAAAGCGCCATATCATCCTCCATGATTGTGAGGTCGAACTTGTCAGAGGCGAGATGGGCAAGCCTCACAGCTATACGCCCACCACCCATAATCATCACGTTCCTGACCTTGAAATCCTTTTTGCCGCATATGTCGCGTATCTCATCGACATACTCGCGGGTGGTGGTGAAATATATGATGTCACCCGCCTTAATCGCGTCATCACCACGGGGAATGATGGTCTCGTGGCGGCGTTTGATTGCCGAGACATGGTAATTATGCTGAGAGAAGGTAAGGTCGCGCAGCTGTTTGCCTACAAGCACCGCATTGTCATTGACCCTTACACCAACCAGAATCAGCTCCCCGTCATGGAGTTCAAACCAGTTACGCGCCCATGGACGACGTAAAGCCTGACATATTTCCTGAGCCGCCAGATACTCGGGGTAAATCAGATGATCGACCCCGACCGACGAGAAAAAGCCTCGGTTTTGGGAATCAAGGTATTCGTAATTGTCTATACGCCCCACCGTCTTCCTCGCCCCGAGATGCTTGGCTATGCCGCAAGCTATGAGGTTTGTGTTTTCGTAAGGGGTAACGGCGATAAACAGATCACAGTCATCACCCACACCTGCCCGTTTCTGGTCATTGAATGATGTCGGGGAGCCGCTGACTGTCATCAGGTTATAGTTACTGTCAAGACGGTTGAGCTTCTCCTTGTCACGGTCAAGCACTATGATGTCCTGCTCCTCACGCGACAGCAGTTTTGCCAGGTGTGAGCCCACTTCTCCGGCTCCGGCGATGACTATCTTCATCCGTGGACACTGATTTTGGGAGCCGCCACAAGTGAAGCGGCCTGGAGGGCGATGGATTCCCCATCCATTCCGCAAAGCTTACGCAACTCGGCGACCGTGCCCTGGGCCACAAATCTGTCCGGCACACCAATCTTCCTGACGGGAATCTCCCGATAACCCTCCTCTTGCAGGAATTCCTCCACTGCCGAGCCAAGACCTCCGATGGTCGTCCCATCCTCCACCGTCACTATCGGCGCACCCTTCTCGGCGGCTTCCTTGAGAAGAGTCCGGTCGATAGGTTTGATGAATGTCATATCATAATGCGAGGCCGAGAGACCTTGCTCCTTTAAAATCGAGATTGCCTTCGAAACCTCTGACGCTATCGGCCCGGTAGACACGAATGTGACATCCTCGCCATCCGCAAGTTTCTCACCTCTGCCGATTTCAAGGCGACGGGCCACACGGTCGGTCTCAGGGGATGAACCTGCGCCGCGCGGATATCTGATGGCTATAGGCCCGTCATACAATGATGCCGTGAGCAACAGGTCGCGTAATGTGTCGCCGTCACGCGGGGACGCTATCACCAGCGAGGGCACCGGGCGCAGATACGCTATATCAAAGAGGCCATGATGGGTCACACCATCCTCCCCGACCAATCCGGCGCGATCGATACACAACACCACCGGCAACCGCTGAATGGCGACATCATGGATGATCTGGTCATACGACCGCTGAAGGAATGAGGAGTAAATGGCGACAAACGGACGCAATCCCTCCTTCGCCAGTCCTCCCGCGAAGGTAACGGCGTGCCCCTCAGAGATACCTACATCGAATACCCTGCCGGGAAGCTCCTTCTGTATGACGTTGATTGAGGTTCCCGAGGGCATGGCGGCAGTTATACCTATGATTTTCTTGTTGTCTCGCGCAAGCTGGAGCAGCGTCTGACCGAAAATATCCTGAAATTTGCGCGGTTTCATCGGCGCGGACGCATCCAATGTGGCAGGTGTGACATTGGACTTATCCTCAGCCCTCTCCCCTGTCTCCGGATTGAATTTTCCGGGAGCGTGCCATACAACCGGATTTTGTTCGGCGGGAGCATATCCCTTACCTTTCACCGTCTTGACATGCAGAATCTTAGGCCCGGTCATATCCTTGATGTCATCAAGGGTCTTTATCAGTCCGGCCACATCATGGCCGTCAACCGGCCCGAAATAGCGTATGTTAAGCCCCTCGAAGATGTTCTGTTCATGAGCCAGCAACGCCTTGAGCGAGTTGTTGAACCTTAGAATCGAACCTTTGCGCTTCTCCGACACGACATGTAGCTTTTTCAGCAGCTTATACAGCTTGTAGCGCATATTGTTGTAACGGCGCGAGGTCGTGACCTGAGCGAGATAGCTATGCAATGCCCCGACATTCGCGTCAATCGACATATCGTTGTCATTGAGGATTATAAGTAGATTATTGGGGGTATTGGCCGCGTTGTTGAGTCCTTCGAAGGCCAGCCCTCCGGAAATTGACGCGTCACCAATCACCGCCACCACCTTGCGCGGAGGATTGTCAGTGTTAAGTTCCGTGGCCACCGCCATACCCAGAGCCGCCGATATAGAATTGGAGGCATGCCCGGCCATAAACGTGTCATACTCGCTCTCATCAGGGTTAGGAAAGCCGCTCAACCCATTGAAACAACGATTGGTCGCAAACCTGTCACGTCGTCCGGTCAGAAGCTTGTGTCCGTAAGCCTGATGGCCTACATCCCATACGATACGGTCATAAGGGGTATGGAACACATAATGTAATGCCACAGTAAGCTCTACGGCACCCATGCTTGAAGCGAAATGGCCCGGATTTGTGGAGAGGGAATCTATAAGGAAACGGCGGATGTCACCGCAAAGGCCCGGAAGAGCGTCCACCGGCAACCTGCGCAGGTCTGCAGGGGAATCTATCTTGCTCAGTATCGGACAATAATTGCTGTCGACTGATTTATCGCTGCTTGTCATTCCTGATATATTTCTTGTAGAGAGGGACAAACACTATTATCCCCGAGGCTATTATGGGGAATAATGTCATAAGATTTATGGCAGTACCCTCGGCTATCATACGGGCGAGAAGCACACCGCATGCACCGGCCCATATCAGGCCGATAATCAGGAATCTGAGGACCACTGACATTCTCATGTTTGTTCTCCTTTCTTTTGCGTTCACTTTATCTTGCAAAGTTAGCGATTTTCCCCGATTGCTCCAAATCAAAATCAGGCCCGACGCGCTATTCCGCGTCGGGCCTGAGCTTTATCTTACTCCTGTCTTTGGGTGGTTATTTCTTGGGAATCGGAGGGATATCCGCCGGTGGGGTCGTAGTTTTGCCATCCGATGTCGGCTCCGTCGGCTTGGAGTCTGCGGAGGACGCGTCTGAGGAGACATCTGTCGCCTCCACATCCTCGACCTCCGCGTCGGGAGTCGTGTTATCCTCCGGTGAGTTCTCCTCCTTTTTCTGAGCCTGGGCAGCTTTTTCAGCAGCTTGCTGGGCAGCAAGGATTTCATCGGTTCTCGACGCCCATTTGCGCTTGCCGAAGATTTTCTCCACATCCTCGGTGAATATCACTTCACGGGTGAACAGCACATCCGCCAGCTTGTTATGGCCTGCGGCCTGTTCGCGCAGGATCTGTTTGGCGCGTTCATACTGCTCATTGATGATGCGCGACACCTCCTCATCGATTTCCTTGGCACGCTGGTCACTGTAAGGCTTCGAGAAACCGTATGCCTGCCCGGTCGAATCATAATATGAGATATTGGGAAGGTTCTTCGACATACCGTAGTATACCACCATCGCATAAGCCTGCTTGGTGACACGCTCCAGGTCGTTGGCCGCCCCGGTCGATATATGTCCGAGGAACAGCTCCTCGGCTGCACGTCCCGCGAGGGTCGCGCACATCTCGTCAAGAAGTGCCTGGGTCGGGGTTATCTGACGTTCTTCAGGCAGATACCAGGCGGCTCCAAGGGCTTTCCCGCGCGGGACGATTGTCACCTTGATAAGCGGGTTGGCATAACGAAGATTCCAGGAGACTGTGGCATGTCCCGCCTCATGGCAGGCGATGGAGCGCTTCTCCTCCTCGGTGGTTATCTTGGAACGTTTCTCCAGACCACCGATGATTCGGTCAACGGCGGCGATGAAGTCTTCTCGCTGCACCACCTCCTTGTTATGACGCGCCGCAATAAGAGCGGCCTCGTTGCAGACATTCGCGATGTCCGCACCTGAGAAACCGGGGGTCTGGCGGGCAAGCAGGTCGACATCGACAGTGGAGTCAGTCTTTATACCTTTAAGATGCACATTGAATATCGCCACACGGTCATTCAGCTCAGGCAGCTCGACATAAATCTGGCGGTCGAAACGTCCGGCTCTCAGAAGAGCCTTGTCGAGGATATCGGCACGGTTGGTGGCGGCAAGGATAATCACACCGCTGTTAGTGCCGAATCCGTCCATCTCGGTAAGGAGCTGGTTGAGGGTGTTCTCACGCTCGTCGTTGGCACCCATATTGGGATTCTTGCCTCGTGCGCGGCCAACCGCGTCAATCTCATCAATGAATACGATGCAGGGAGCTTTCTCTTTTGCCTTCTGGAAAAGGTCGCGCACTCGCGACGCACCCACACCGACAAACATCTCGACAAAATCGGAACCGGACATGGAGAAGAAAGGCACATTGGCCTCTCCTGCCACGGCCTTGGCAAGTAGGGTCTTACCTGTTCCCGGAGGGCCTACCAGGAGCGCTCCTTTGGGAATTTTGCCACCAAGGTTGGTGTAACGCTGGGGATTTTTCAGGAACTCTACAATCTCCTCAATTTCGGTCTTGGCTTCCGACAGCCCGGCCACATCATTGAAAGTGACCTTTACGGGACCATCCTTGTCAAACATCTGGGCCTTCGACTTGCCGACATTGAACACACCGCCAGGACCTCCCCCGTCACGGGAATTCATACGCTTCATTATGAAGAACCAGAAGCCGATAAGCAACAGAATCGGGCCGAAAGTCCAGAGGAATGAAGTCACGTCTGAACCTTCGTCATAGACCACAGGACCGGTATAGACACCGATTTGTTTCCAGGCGTCTATCTTGCGGGCGAACTCGTCGGTAGAGGGAAGTGTGGTGCGTATGCCGGCATCTACCCCCTCCTTGTACTGGCTCTGATGGAATACCTGCCGGGCAAGGGAGTCGGAAAGCTGCGCCTCAGCCACACCCTTCTTCTTATCCACGGTAATCTTGGTGATACCGTGGTTGCGGGCATTTATGGAGTCTGTGATGTAGTTCTCAAAATCGGAATAGTTAACCTCTTTCGACACGGAATTGTCATCGAGGTAGAACATCGCGAAAAGGAACAGCGTGATGACAGCATACATCCAGTACATGCTGAACTTTATCTGGGGCTTTTTCTTCGGGCTGCCCCCTTGAGGTGTCGGTGATGCCATACTGGTCAGTCGAGATCAGGGATTTCTGTTATAGGTGCGTCCGCCCAAAGCTCCTCAAGATTATAGAGCTGGCGGGTCTCGCGGGTGAAGATATGGACAAGCGTGTCGCCATAATCGATGACAATCCACTGGGCGTTACGGTAGCCATCATAATTGTAAGGCTTTATGCCGTAGTTATCAAGCAGATAGTCACGCACCGAGTCGGCGATTGCAGCCACCTGCTGGCTGGAATTGCCCTGACAGATGATAAACTCCGACACTGGCGCGGATTCGATTTCAGACAAATCCACGACTGTGATTGAGCGGCCCTTCCGTTCCTGGATGCCTTCTATGATCATCGGACGCAGATCCGTTATATTGTTCGCTGGGGTGACAGTTGTTGTTTTAGTCATCTAATAGTTGAAAGGTTTGAACTGCAAAGTTAGCAAAAATATTGAAACGCCACTGAAAAAAACGACGTTTCAATGATGGTTTATACTCAGATAACAAAAATCAGGCCAAAAAGTAAGCCGGGATATAAAATAATTCTTTATAATGGTTAAAATTCATATTGAGAAGTCATTCATAATGCATTGTCTTTGCGGGAGAAATCCTTGACACGAGCGACGCTGGGATAAGCATCAGAAGGGCACCGAGAAACACAGCCCCGCCATTGATGGCTATGATATGCCAGAGGTTGATTTCCACCGGGACATAAGCGAGGAAATACGCCTCGGGGTCAAGCGGTATGATATGGAGGCTCTTCTGCAACAGAAGCAGCCCCAGACCGACAATATTCCCTATAAGGAGTCCCAGACCGATAACCCGCCCTCCGAGCAACATGAATATCCGGCGAATCTGGGAGTCAGTCGCCCCCAACGACTTCAACACACCTATCATTCTGACCCGCTGGAGAATGAGGATGAAAACGCAGCTTATAAGCGTGAAGCCGCTGACCAGGCTCATTATGACAAGTATCACCACCACATTGGCATCAAGCAACGCGAGCCAGTTGAAATACATTGCCCCGGTATCAAAAACTGTGGTGACATTCACCCCGGAGGTCAGCTCTCCTGAGGCATACCGCCGGGACAGCGTTTCCTGCAGGCGTTTAGACGCGGAATCAATATCCTCCATTGAAAGCCCTCTGATTTCCACCGCGTCAGCCTCATCCACCCCTAACCGGCGGAGTTTCCTGAGCATATCATAATCGCCATAGGCGGTCAGGCGGTCATAATCACCGAAGTTGCTGGAATATATCCCGCACACCTCCAGACGGCGGAGCTTTAATGCGCCATCCACGAAAAAGCATCCGTCGACTTTGTCTCCTACCGACAGCGACAATTTCCCTGCAGTAAGGGAAGAGATCACTATATCTGTAGGGGATTCTCCGAGCGACCCTTCTATCAGGTTTCCTTGTTCAAATGAAGAATCATGCCCTTCACCATAACCGTTTAGCACTACCCCCGCAAAGTTGTCGGGAGTCTTCAACACCACCGGCTGACGTATGGTCATAGCCACTTTCCCATCCGGAATCGCCTCACTGACAGCCTCAAGCATCGCTGGTGCGAAAACAACCACATCCTTCTCCCCCTCGACATATCGTCCGAGAGGGCCTATGGTCAGTTGTGCCTCGAACCCCGTGACCTTATGGGTGATGGCCTCCTGGAATCCGACGACAACAGACATTGATATCATCAACACGACGACGGCAAGCGCGACCCCTCCCACCGCGATTCCCACGGCAGGTGACTTCCGCGCTCCATCGCCGGGAGCGAGACGCAATCGCCGGGCTATGAATATTTCTGTCTTCACGCGACAAAGTTAACAAAAAAAAATCATCCACGGAATCCAATCCATAGTAAACCTTACCTCCCCCCAATTGCGTTGTATGATAAACGAAACCGACAAGGACGAGCCGGAATAAAGCACGTTCAACTATGTATCTTTCATTCTTTAAATATCTGGGATAATGAAAATCAATCCGAAACTGCATCTGAAGCTCAAGCTGAAGTTCGCCATCCTGATATTCCTCATGGGGGTCGCGCTGACAGCACTGGCCCTCCCGGCTGTCGCCCAAGATGTCGACACGCTCAGGGTTGTGACCGACGACGAACTGATCGTCAAATCATCGCCGACCGGAATCAAAGTGGAGGAGGTGAATCCCTCGGAGGATTTCACCCCTCCCGAGCCGCCGGCCTTGAACGGGAATCCTATGGGACTTGACACACTGTTCACCATCACCGGACGCCCCCAGACAATATACGCCCGTCCCGCATCCTGGACATATTCCGATCCCTGGTGGCACGGCATGTGGATAAACACCGCCGTATACGCCGGGGCTTTTGTCGGCACACTATTCGTCCTTGAATGCCTCCCGGAAGACGCCACGGCCTGGAACCGCGCCGAACTCCGTCAGGATCCATTCTGGAAACGCTGGTATCAGAATATCTTCAAAAAAGGCCCGGAATGGGACCATGACAAATTCATATTCAACTATGTCCTCCACCCATATGCCGGGGCTGCCTACTTTATGGCAGCGCGAACATGCGGTTTCAATTTCTGGCAATCGTTCCTGTATAGCGCGTGTATCTCCACCATCGGCTGGGAATTCGGCATCGAGGCCTGTATGGAACGTCCCTCATACCAGGACCTGTTCATAACCCCGGTTGTAGGCAGTCTTATGGGTGAGGGATTCTACCGCCTGAAACGTATGATTGTCGACCGCGACTATTATGTGCTTGGCTCAAAAGTCATAGGCCACATATGCGCGTTTTTCCTTGACCCCATCAATGAAGTTGTCGGATTGCTAAGCCACCCATCAGACTGCCGCACAATCGGCCCCGGATGCCTACAGTCACAACCGCTGCTGATTCCATCTCCGGGTGCGTCATCCACCCCTTCCATTGGCTTCTCCATAGCCGCCACATTCTGACCCTGACATAAAACAAACAAGACGACCTCTTCCTGATAAAACCGGAGGGGGTCGTCCCGTTATAGGATGCCACATCAAAGGATGCGATGAAACTCCGAAAGACAGGTTTTGAGTTCTCACAGTCCTTTGTAATCCGCCTGGCAGGAATCCCGAAGGATAAGCTGCGTCCTCCCCGAAAGGAGGCTGGGGCCCGCCATTGGAAAGCGAGGTTGTCTCGGCATTTCATTAAAATTTGATGAGTTTCCCAATCAACTTTGGTGTGGCAAATATCATCATTTCTAACATTATCAAGTCAATACCACCGTATTGGAAGGTTCTCTAACCTCCGGCGTTCATTTTTATAACGCAAAATTAAGGCAATTCGTTTGAATATGCAATAGGCTGGCGTAAATTTTTTCAGGGCTGATGCAACCAATCCGCGACTTTCATCGTCAAAGTCAATGAACGTCCACAAAAAGAGACGATATTTCATCCATTATGATTAAACTTACAGAAATCAACAAGACATACCCCGGAGCAGTGCCGCTCCATGTCCTCAAAGGCATCAACCTGCATGTCGAACGTGGGGAACTGGTGTCAATTATGGGAGCGTCCGGCTCGGGGAAATCTACCCTCCTCAACATTCTCGGCATTCTCGACAATTATGATTCCGGGGAATATCTTCTCGATGGAACCCTCATCAAAAACCTGTCGGAAAACAAGGCGGCCGAATACCGCAACCGCATGATTGGTTTTGTGTTCCAGTCATTCAACCTTATCAATTACAAGAACGCGGTGGAGAATGTCGCGCTACCTCTCTTCTATCAAGGTGTCTCACGCCGCAAACGCAACAAACTGGCGATGGAGCAGCTCGACAAAATGGGACTCGCCGACCGCGCCCATCATCTCCCCGGAGAACTCTCGGGCGGCCAGAAACAGCGTGTGGCTATCGCACGGGCTATGATTACCAATCCGTCGATTATTCTCGCAGACGAGCCGACCGGCGCACTCGACTCCGCCACCTCCCGCGACGTGATGGCCCTTTTCCGCCAGCTCAACCGCCAGGATGGGAAGACAATCGTCATCGTCACCCATGACCCAGGAGTCGGCGAACAGTGTGACCGCATCATCCGCATATCCGACGGCCTCATACTCCCTTCCGGATCCAATTTAACCCACAACTGACCTCACCGTGTTTGACTTAGCCAACGAAATACTCCAGACCATGCGCCACAACAAGCTGCGCACAACCCTCACTGGGCTGTCGGTGGCGTGGGGCATCTTCATGCTCATCACTCTGGTCAGTGTCGCCAATGGCATCACGCGCTCTTTTAAGGAGGAGATGATGAATAGCGACAGCCAGAAGATATCCATATGGGGCGGAACCACAACGAAACCCTACCATGGATACCGTGAGGGAAGGAATATCGACTTGAAAAACAAAGACATCGATATTCTCAGCCATGAGCAGCGCGACGTGGTACAGGAGGTGACCTCCGAACTCAACGGCACCCAGTCGGGAATCTCGACTAACACCACGAATGTCCAGGCCGGTTTCACCGGAGTCTTCCCCTCCGCACTCGGGCTGAACAATCTCGAATTGATTGATGGCCGCTTCATATCTCAGAGCGACATTGACAAGAAGGCCAAAGTGATGGTTCTTCCTAAAGAATATGCCGAGCAGCTGTTCCCCCCTGACGGCAAGAAAGCTGTCGGCCAGAGAGTTGAATGTGCCGGACTGTCATTCCTTGTAATAGGTGTGTATGAATCACATCGACGCACCATATATATCCCCTACTCGACCGCCCGGGTGTTCTCGTCGGATAACACAAATCTTGACCAGATAATCCTGTTGCTCAACGGAGTCACTGAAATCGAACAGGCTGACAACATCGAGAAGGATGTGCGCCACACTCTCGCCTGGGCTCACGACTTCGACCCGGACGATGAGTCGGGAGTATGGATATGGAACGCTGTCTCGCAGGCCCTCACCGTGCAGGGAGCCATCGGCATCCTCAACATCGGGGTATGGGTACTCGGATTGCTCACCCTCTTGAGCGGCATAATCGGCATAAGCAACATCATGTTCGTGTCTGTCAAGGAACGTACCCATGAAATCGGTATCAGACGTGCGATAGGAGCCAAGCCTGTCAAGATTCTGACCCAGATTCTGACGGAATCGGTAGTGATAACCACCCTCTTCGGATATATCGGTATCGTGATGGGCACAGCCCTGACCGAAGTCCTGGCCTCGACAGTCGGACAAGGGATGTTTGATTACGCGCATGTCGACCTCCGGATTGCGATACAGGTGACAGTGGTGCTGATTGTCGCCGGAGCATTGGCCGGCTTGTTCCCGGCGCTGAAAGCACTGAAAGTAAAACCGGTCGAGGCTCTCCGCGACGAATGACGTTTCTCAAATCATATATTCTGCAGTGAAAATACCATTTTTCGACATAGAGAACTGGAAGGAAATCGGTTCGACCCTTGCGCGTAACAAGACGCGCACCTTCCTGACAGCCTTCGGTATCTTCTGGGGGGTATTCATGCTCGCCTGCCTGATGGGTGGTGCGCGTGGAGCTGAAGACCTGCTGAGAAGGAATTTCGAAGGGTTCGCCACCAACAGCGCGATAATTTTCCCGAACACCACGACCATCCCCTATATGGGACATGCCAAAGGTCGGCGCTGGCAGGCAGACCATACCGATATCGAGCGTCTGCGTGTACTGCTTCCCGAACTAAAGACAGTGACCTCCGAGTCAGCCGAAGGTAACGTCAGCTTCCGTAACGGCCGTCATTCGTTTTCCGGTCAGGTATGGGGTGTGGAGGAGGAATTCACGGATGTAATGCTTCCACATATCGACAGTGGCCGTTTCATCAACGACGCCGATGTCAGGTTTCAACGGAAAGTGGCGGTTGTGGGCAAGAAGGTCGCCAACGAGCTTTTCCCCGGTGAGACATCCCCGGTCGGGAAAACGATTCTTGTCAATGGAATCTCCTACACCATTGTCGGTATCGCCTACCAGACAAGCGAGATACAGATGAACGACCGTATCGACAACGTGGTGATGATTCCCACATCTACTTTCCAGAAAGGTTTCAACCGTGGCGACAAGGTAGATGTGATTATGATGGTGGGTAACCAGAAAGCGGATTTTACCAACCTTGAAGAGAAAATCAGGAAAGTGCTTTATTCCCGTCACCAGATTTCCCCCGACGACAACAGTGCCTTGTGGTATCTCAACATCTCGGCGGAATTTTCCAAGGTAGACAACCTCTTCATGGCAATTTCCTTCCTGGCCCTGTTCATCGGTCTGTCCACACTTATCGCCGGAATAATCGGAATAGGCAACATCATGTGGGTCATCGTCAAGGAGCGTACCCAGGAATTCGGCATCAGACGTGCCATCGGGGCCAAGCCGACCGACGTGACCGTCCAGATTCTGTCCGAGGGAGTGACATTGACAGCAATCGCGGGAATGGCGGGCATATCATTCGCCTGCATTGTCCTCGGCATCTCAGCCGCGCTGACAGCCAACGAGACATCCACCCCGAGATTCCAGATGACCCTGTGGCAGGCGTTGGTCATAATCGGCGTGTTTATCATCCTCGGCACACTCGCCGGCTTGATTCCCGCCATCAAAGCCATGCGTATCAAGCCCATCGAGGCCCTCAATGACAAATAAACAAAACAACAGCAGCATACAATCCAGAACTCATGAAAAAGTTTTTCAGAATCATTATGTGGTCTATAATCGGTGTCATATTCGCAGGCACCTTCGTGTACCTCTTCCTCAACTCCAAGGGACGCGAGACCACCTATGAACTTGTCTCTCCCACTACCGCCACCATCGAACGCACGACAGTGCTCACCGGTGACATCGAACCACGCGACGAAATCGAAATCAAACCTCAGATTTCAGGTATCATTAGCGAGATTCTTGTAGAACCGGGCGACCATGTCAACAATGGCGATGTCATTGCGAAAATCAAGGTAATTCCCGAGGCCACCCAGCTCTCATCCGCCGAAAGCCGTATCCGCGTGGCTAAAATCTCACTGGAGGAAGCACGTCTGACTTACGAGCGCACCAAGGCTCTATATGACAAGAAATATGAGAGCCGCGAGAAATATGAGACCGACCTGGCCGCATATGAACGGGCCAAGCAGGAACTTGACCAGGCCAACGACCAGCTGCGCATCGTGCGCGACGGCGTGTCAGCATTCGACACCCAAGGCTCAAACACTCTTGTCAGGGCCACAGTGACCGGTATCGTGCTGGAGGTGCCTGTGAAGGTCGGAAGCTCAGTAATTCAGTCAAACACATTCAACGACGGAACGACAATCGCCAAAATCGCCGATATGACCGACCTGATTTTCAAGGGGAAAATCGACGAGACTGAGGTTGACCTGCTCAGCGAGGGCATGAATGTCCGCATTGCCGTGGGAGCCATCCAAGGTTCTGACTACCCCGCTATAATCGAGAAAATCGCCCCTATGGCCACAGATGACAATGGCACCAATACTTTCGAAGTCAAAGCCGCCTTACAGTCACCTGAGACTGTTAAACTTCGTGCAGGTTACAGCGCCAACGCCACTGTGATACTCGAAAAGGCTGAGAATGTGATTTCCGTTCCGGAGCGTCTTATTGAATATGCCAATGATTCGACATTCGTATATGTGCTTACCTCTCCGGAGAATGATCCTCATCAGACCTTTGACAAAGTGGCTGTCCAGACCGGTCTTTCAAACGGTATCGATGTCGAATTGCGTGGCCCGGCATCAATCACCACCGGCTCACATCTGCGCGGCAACAAGGCTGACGACCAGAAGTAACAGCCTCCCTACTGATTAACAATTAATCCACTGACAAATGAAAAAATCCATAATAGCAGCTCTGGTCGTCATCGGCATTTCCGGCAAAGCTGCCGCCGATGAGGTGTGGTCGCTCCAACGCTGTGTCGATTACGCATTGGAGAACAACCTGACTGTCAAGAACTCGAAACTGCAGGTAGACCAATCGGAACTCGACGTGACATCTGCCAAGGATGCTTTCCTCCCCACCCTCTCGGCCAGCGCGTCGGAAGGCTTCAACTTCGGACGCGGCCTGACCTCCGACAACACTTACGCCGACCGCAACACCAGCACCTTCCAATGGGGCGTAAACATGTCGCTTCCCCTCTTCCAGGGTCTCTCGGATGTAAGGCAGCTGAAAGTGGCCAAATCATCCTTGCAACAGTATCTGATGGAATTCGAGGCCGCCAAAGATGACCTCACCCTCAATATAATGGCCCAATACCTCCAGGTGCTTTACAACAAGGAGGTCACCCGCAGCGCGAAATCACAGCTGGCTTACTCGACTTACGAAGTGGAACGCCAGCAGGCATTGGTGAATGAGGGAAAGGTGGCTGAGGCATATCTGTATGACGCTGAAGCCCAGCAAGCCCAGGACCGGCTGCAGGTTATCACGGCGGAAAATGATGTGCGGGTGGCATTGGTGAATCTCGCCAACCTGCTCCAGCTCCCTTCAGCCGAGGGCTTCGACATCGCCCCCATAGAGGAAGAGAATCCTGAAATTCCCGGACCGGATGTTGTCTACAGCCGTGCGCTTGAGCATAACCATTCAATTTTATCGGCCCGTCAGGGTATCACTACCGCCCGCGACCGGATATCCTACGCCCGGAGCGGATATATGCCTCGGTTGTCGTTCGATGCCTCGGTCGGTTCAAGCTACTACACCGTCGCCGGATTCGAGAACCAGGCGTTCGGCCCGCAGATGCGCAACAATTTCTCCACATATCTCGGGTTCAGGCTTTCAATACCCATTTTCGATGCCTTCTCGACCCGCAACAATGTCAGACGCGCCAAACTTCAGGAGACTTCGGCGATGCTTGAACTCGACCGCCGTGAAAGCGACCTCTACAAAACCATACAGCTCGCATACACCCAGGCCACTGGAGCGCGTGACAAATACATGACCTCCACGGAGACTTTGGAGAAAACAAGGCTCTCATTTGAAGCTACCCGCGAGAAATATTCCCTTGGCCGCGCCACCCCCACCGAATTCGAGCAGGCAAAAAACAACCTGTTCCGGGTGGAGGTATCACGCATCTCTTCCCGCTTTGAATACCTCCTGCGTTACCGTATTCTCCGGTTCTATGAGACGAACCGTCTCTGACGATAACCTTTAATTGAACGGTGACTAATTGAACGGCGACCCCGACTCCTTCCGGAATCGGGGTCGCCGTTCAATTTGCAACAGCTAGCTTGCACGCAAGCACACTGCCCTATCGCGTTATGCCTTGGCGGCTTCGTCAGCAGCTTCAGCAGCCTCGGCTGCCTTGTCCTCGGCGATTTCGTTGTCTTTGAATTCGGTCACACCGGCTGCGATAAGCTGGTTATACCAAGAGAAAAGCTTGCGGATATCGGTGGTGTAGACGCGATCCTCGTCGTAGTCGGGGAGGATTGTCTTGAAATATTCGCGTACCTTGGCATCATCTCCGAGAGCCTTCACATCCACCTCTTTGCCGCCGGTGGCCTCTTTCACCTTCTCCAGCACATCAGCCAGGGGGGTGTCGGAATCGGTGGTGTAAATGGCGATATCACCCAGAGACACGACCTTGTCGGAAGCGTAGGCAGGCTGACGGCGACCGGTGGCGATGTTCTCCACGATGAGCATATTGCGGCCCTGGCTTACAAGGCGATAGAGTCCGGGCTTGCCGGAAATCGAAAGAATTTTCTTAAGCATGGTTGATAAGTGTTGTTTGTTATTAGGGTATAACAATTCGGGTGCAAAGTTAGTTAACTCATTCTGCTTTTCCAAATTTTATAAAAATGGATGATGAATTTTATATAAATTTCGTTAACTTTGCACCGATTCCCGACTATCGACGCAATTCAATTGTTTCCAATAGTAACGAATATATGTTGCCGTCACGTTGCGTCAAACGTAGACATGCAACAAGACTGAAACTTAACATCAACTAAATATTTATCTAAGTATGAAAGCGTTAAAGACTTTATGCCTCGGTATGGTTGCGGCAGGGATGCTGCTTACCGGATGTAATTCAATGACCAACACCGGCAAAGGCGCACTCATCGGCGGTGGCGGCGGTGGCGCACTCGGTGCAGGCCTCGGCGCACTGATTGGTGGCGGCAAAGGCGCAGGTATCGGTGCTGCAATCGGTACCGCAGTAGGTGCCGGCGCAGGCGCACTCATCGGCAACCGTATGGACAAGCAGGCAAAACAGCTTGAGGAACAGCTCCAGAACGCACAGGTTGAGCGTGTGGATGACCAGAACGGTCTGGCCGCCATCAAGGTGACCTTCCCCGGCGGAATCCTCTTCCCCACCAACGGCACGACCCTGAGCGCAAGCGCACAGACCGAACTCGCCCAGTTCGCTGCATCGCTCAAGCAGAACGCCGAGACCAACGTGCAGATTTTCGGTTTCACCGACAATACCGGCTCACTCGAAGTCAACACCCGTGTGGCCGACGGACGTGCCCTGGCTGTAGACCGTTTCCTGGTTGACAGCGGCATCTCCCCCACTCGTCTGACCTATCAGGGAATCCCGATGGCCGACTATGTCGCTTCAAACGACACACCTGCCGGACGTGCCCAGAACCGTCGTGTGGAAATCTACATCACCGCCAACCAGCAGATGATTCAGCAGGCTGAGAACGGTACCCTCAAGTAATTCCATTCCCCTCTAACACAGATACGACAATCCCCCGGTTCGCGAATTTCGAACCGGGGGATTGTCGTATCTGTATTGTTTCAGTCAATGTATCAGCCGAGCAACGCCAGAGATGCGCGGAGGGCATCCAGACGGGCGATGGTATCGGCCTGCTTGCGACGTTCAGCTTCGATGACAGCCGCAGGAGCCTTCGAGACGAAACGCTCGTTGGCGAGCTTGGCCTCGATTTTACGGAGGAAGTCGCTATGATATGCAATCTCTTTCTCAATCTTGGCACGTTCGGCCTCGACATCGATGTTTGCTGACAGAGGTATCGCAAATTCAGTGGTGTCAACAATGAATCCGGCGGCAGGTCCCTCAGGCTTGGAAGAGTCGGCGACGATTTCTGACAGGTTGGCAAGCTTCTTCACCAGAGCCTCCACACCGGCCGAGAGTCCGGAGGGACGGTTGATGACAAGGAGCTGCAACGCGTCGCGCTGGGGAAGATTCTTCGACGCGCGGACACCACGGACAGCGGTCAGGAGTTCAAGGGCGAAATCCATCTCTTTCAGCAGCGCGGTGTCGGTTGTGGTCGCTTGGGGCATCATCTGCACCATCAGGGACTCGCCGGGACGGCGCTCCTCAAGGTTCTGCCAGATTTCCTCAGTGATGAACGGCATGAAGGGATGGAGCAGACGCAGGAGGTCATCGAAGAAACTTACAGTGCGGTCATAAACCTCCTTGTCAATCGGTGTTCCGAATGCCGGTTTCACCATCTCAAGGTAGGAGGAGGAGAAATCGTCACGGATAAGACGATATAGGAGGTTTGCGGCCTCGGAGATACGGAATTTCTCCATCAGGTCATTCACTTCGGCCACGGCTGCTGACAGACGCGAGCTGAACCAGTCGATTGCAGCCTTGTCGGCGGCGGTCAGCCCGTTGGAGGAAGCGGCTTCTGTGGATTCAGGACGCCATCCGGCAATCAGACGGAACACATTCCAGAGCTTATTGGAGAAGTTTCGTCCGGTCTCGCAAAGTTTTTCATCGAAGAGAATGTCGTTTCCGGCGGGTGCGGAAAGCATAAGGCCCAGACGTACACCATCCGCTCCGAAATTGGCAATCAGTTCCAGCGGATCGGGGGAATTGCCGAGCGACTTGCTCATCTTGCGGCCAAGGCTGTCGCGGACGATACCGGTGAAGTAGACATTCTTGAACGGCTCTTTGCCGATATACTCATATCCGGCCATAATCATGCGGGCCACCCAGAAGAAGATGATGTCGGGTCCGGTGACAAGTGTGGCGGTCGGGTAATAGTAGCTGATTTCTTCGTTGCCGGGGTTGTTTATACCGTCGAAGAGGGTGATGGGCCACAGCCAGGAGGAGAACCAGGTGTCGAGCGCGCCGGCATCCTGTGTGAGGTCTGACGCGCAGATGTCCTGACAGCCGGTGATGGCGTGAACCTTCTCCAGGGCTTTGTCAAGCGACTCGGCAACCACAAAGGTCTCCTTGTCGGGATTGGCGGGATCGGTATAATAGTAGGCGGGTATGCGGTGTCCCCACCAGAGCTGACGGCTGATACACCAGTCCTGGATGTTCTCCAGCCATACACGGTATGTCGACTTGTATTTCTCCGGCACGAACTTGATGATGTCGTCCATCACAGGGGAGAGGGAGATGTCGGCGAAGTGCTTCATGTTCACGAACCACTGGAGCGAGAGACGCGGCTCGATGGCCACCTTTGTACGCTCCGAGAAGCCGACATTGTTGACGTAATCCTCGACCTTCTCCATCAAGCCTGCCTTTTCGAGATCTTCGGCGATTTTGTCGCGGACCTCGAAGCGATCCATACCGACATAAAGCCCGGCCTCTTCCGACAAAGTGGCATCCTCATTGAAGATGTCTATCGAAGGAAGGTTGTGGGTCTTTCCGAGCATATAGTCATTCTTGTCATGGGCCGGGGTCACTTTCAGACAGCCTGTACCGAAGTCCACCTCCACATAACGGTCTTCGATGACCGGAATCACACGCCCAACGAGAGGCACGACAACTTTTTTGCCCTTGAGCCACGCGTTCTTGGGGTCTTTGGGGTTGATACACATCGCGGTGTCACCCATAATGGTCTCGGGACGGGTTGTGGCCACAACAGCATATTTGCGGCCATCCTTGTCGATATGGACGACATTGCCACCCTCTTCGCTGACAGCATCGGAGGTCTCCCCTTCCGCCAGATAATAACGGAGGTAATAGAGTTTCGACTGCTCCTGAACGAAGTACACCTCATCGTCAGAGATGGCGGTGCGGTTGACAGGATCCCAGTTGACCATACGGAGACCACGATAAATCAGCCCCTTCTCATAGAGGTCACAGAAAACCTTGGTGACAGCCTCAGAGCGGAGTGGGTCCATTGTGAACGCCGTGCGGTCCCAGTCGCAGGAAGCACCGAGTTTACGGAGCTGCTGGAGGATGATTCCCCCGTGATGACGGGTCCAGTCCCAGGCGTGTTCGAGGAATTCCTCACGGGTGAGGTCGGTCTTCTTGATGCCCTGGGCGGCGAGTTTCGCGATTACCTTGGTCTCGGTGGCGATTGAGGCATGGTCGGTGCCCGGCACCCAGCATGCGTTCTTACCCTGCATACGCGCACGGCGGATGAGGATATCCTGGATGGTCTCATTGAGCATATGGCCCATATGAAGCACACCGGTGACATTTGGCGGGGGGATTACGATTGTGTAGGGTTCCCTTGCGTCAGGCTTGGAGCTGAAAAGTTTATGCTCCATCCAGTAGGCATACCATTTGTCTTCAACCTCTGCGGGGTTGTATTTGGAGGCTAATTCTTTCATAAAGTTCATTTTGCCCGCAAAATTACAAAAAATCAGCGAAATTTCGTTAACTTTGCCGTGAAGAATCGCCCGGTTTCAGCCCGGGCCTGATTCCAGTCATCAAATTTTAACTGCATACCACCATGAACAAATCCCTTCTGCCCGTCGCAGCCGCGTCGCTGATGGCCATCGCCACAAGCTGCGGACAACAGGAAGAAATGATTGAGAAGCCCGACTTCACGTCAGCCACAGGCATCTTCGACATCGATGCGCTGGAGGCCCTGGGGCGTGTGTCAAACCCTCAGGTGTCACCCGACGGAAAGAAAGTCCTCTACGGTGTCAGCTATGAAAGCGTCGAACTCAACAAGAGCAACAATGAGCTGTACACCATGAACCTCGACGGCTCCGATGTGAAGCGTCTGACCAAGACCGCCATGTCAGAAGCCGAGGCTGTCTGGATTGACAACGGCCGCAAAATCGCATTCGTGGCAGCCCATGACGGCAAACCCCAGCTCTGGGTGATGAACGCCGACGGCTCCAACCGCCGTGTGGTAAGCCGTCTTGAGAACGGTGTCGGCGGTTTCAAGGTTTCCCCTGACGGGAAGAAAGTTGTCATCGTCTCCACAGTAAAATACAACCGCACCGCCCAGGATGTCTATCCCGACCTCACCAAGGCTACCGGACGTCTCATCGACGACCTCATGTACAAGCACTGGGACGAATGGGTTACAGAAATCCCCCACCCCTTCATCGCCGATTTCGACAACTACCGCCTGACCAACATCAAGGACATTATGGAGGGGGAGCGGTTCGAGTCCCCGATGAAACCTTTCGGAGGCATCGAGTCATTCGCCTGGTCTCCCGACTCGCGCGAACTTGTATATGTCAGCCGCAAGAAAGAGGGTATGGAGTATGCCGTCTCAACCAACTCTGACCTCTATTGCTACAATCTCGAATCCGGCGAGACCCGCAACCTGACCGAGGGTATGATGGGTTATGACACAAATCCCGCCTTCTCTCCCGACGGCACCAAGCTCGCATGGCTCTCGATGGAGCATGACGGATATGAGAGCGACAAAAACCGCATCTTCGTGATGGATATGGCAACCGGCGAGAAGACCGACCTGACAGCCGACTGGGACTACACGGCCGACCAGATTGCCTGGTATCCCGACAGCAAAAAGCTCTATTTCATCGCCGCATACCAGGGTGTAACCCCAATCTTCTCCATCGACGTGGAGAGCCACAAGGTTGACTTCGTTACAGGCAAGCAGGATATTTGCGACTACGCGGCCCTCGCTCCGGTCGACGGCAACACCCTCATCACAATGCGCCACTCATTCCTCTACCCCAACGAGATTTTCTCTGTGGTAAACAATGTGGCGACCCCCATCACCGAGGTCAACAAGGATATCCTTGGCCAGATTGACGCTCCCAAGATGGAGAAGGTGATGGTGCCCACCACCGACGGCAAGGAGATGACCACTTGGGTAATTTATCCCCCGAAATTCGACAAGACCAAGAAATATCCCGCCATCCTGTATTGCCAGGGTGGCCCCCAGCAGGCAGTAAGCCAGTTCTGGAGCTACCGCTGGAATCTTATGCTGATGGCCTCCAAGGGTTACATTGTGATTGCCCCCAACCGCCGCGGTCTTCCCGGCTTCGGCACCGAATGGAACGCCCAGATTTCAGGCGATTATCCCGGCCAGAACATGCAGGACTACCTCTCGGCAGTCGACTATATGAAGCAGCAGCCCTATGTTGACGGCGCACATATCGGCGCGGTCGGCGCAAGCTACGGCGGATTCTCGGTATATATGCTCGCCGGTATCCACCAGGGACGTTTCGCAGCCTTTATCGCCCACGCAGGTATCTTCAATATGGAAGCCCAGTATCTCGAGACCGAGGAGATGTGGTTTGCCAACTGGGATATGGGTGGCGCGTTCTGGGACAAGAACAATCCTGTCGCCCAGCGTACCTTCGCCAACTCTCCCCACAAATTCGTCGACAACTGGGACACCCCCATCCTCGTAACCCACGGCGAATATGACTTCCGCATCCTCTCCTCACAGGGAGAAATGGCTTTCAACGCCGCCCGTCTGCGTGGTGTTCCCGCCGAGATGCTCATCTTCCCCGACGAGAACCACTGGATTCTGAAACCCCAGAACGCCATCATGTGGCAGCGTGTCTTCTTCCGCTGGCTCGACCGCTGGCTGAAACCCACCGCCGCCGAAGAGGCCCAGCCGGAGATTGAGTCTTAATCATATGCTATCCGTACTCTCAGATAATAATATCTGTTGACCTTTTAACCGTTCAATGATGAGGGAATGCTGTCAGCATTCCCTCATCATTGAGTATCTGAAGATTGTCAAACTTAAATATAAGCCGTCACTAGTTGTGTGATAGAAATATGCCAATCAAAATAGACAATAATCTTTCGTTCCATCCTAAGAAAGATTTAATTGCAATAGACTTATTAAAATTCTTTTTTGCCATTTGTGTCCTCTTACTACATACTCACTGGTTACATAATCTAATTGACGAAAGCTTTTGGGGGAGGGTGACATATTTCTTCTGTATGAATGCGGTACCTTTCTTTTTCACCACCGGGGGATTCTTTATTATCAAAAAAATCAATCATAACTTAACGCCTAAAGAAAACATCTCCATTGTCAAACCGATATTGCAATATTGGAGGAAGATGGCTTTATTATATATTTTCTGGTGTATAAGCAGATATTTATGTCTATTGATATGTGGGATGCCATTTCAATCAAGTTTTACTAACTTTTTAGAATGGTTTTTCCTCATTGGGTATGATGTATATTGGTATTTATGGTCTATTATTGGTTTCACCCCATTATTCATTGCTTTCATAACATATTATTACTTCCACCGACGGAGACCCTCTGATTTTCTTTGGTTGATTTCGATAATATCAATCTTGCTTATGTTACTCAATGGATGTGAAAATACTACGACACCCAATTATCTGCTTCCGATAAAATGGTTATATTATATACAATCCCACGTTTGTTGTATCTCAATGATTCTGTTCGGATTCATCTTTTTCTTGTTAGGAGGTTATCTTGCAATGACAGAAGCAAGCTCAAGTCTTCTATCATCTATATGTATTATTATGGTTGGATATCTCCTCTTTTATTGGCCAAACTCAGTTTCATATTTCAAGGTATGCTTATTAGGCAACATTCTTTCCGCCTATGGCATATTTACATTAGCATTAAAGTGGAGACCCCGCATATCACACAGAATCTCCTTTACCATAAGGAAAATGAGCGCATGGATATACTTCACACACGTTTTTATTATCTCATTTTATGGAGCATTTTACGGTAAAATATACGGAGAGGGTGCCCATCTCGAAAAATCGGCTACAACTACTCTCATCATCTTTTTCCTATGCATTATGTCTGCGTTTTTATGTACGCAAATCTCGAAAATCAAATATTTCAAATGGATGAACAAGTTGATATGACAATTCAGAAAATTAATAGGCCAAGAGCACTTCGCCATCAAACTTTCCATCTGCCATAATTGTTATCTTGGCAGATTTACTGACGAGCTTTTGTCAGTCCATGCAAGTTTGGCACAGTTTTCGCTAATATCATAAATCGGGAAGCAGACCTTGGCATCAAGGATGTTCCTCCTATCCACAATGACAATTGAAAATCTAAAATAACAATAACTCAATCATGAAACTCAAACCGCTGGCCGACCGCGTGCTGATTCAGCCCACCCCGGCCGAAGAAACCACTCTCTCAGGCATCATCATCCCCGACTCCGCGAAGGAAAAGCCCCTCAAAGGCACCATCATCGCTGCCGGAAAAGGCACCAAGGATGAAGAAATGATTCTCAAGGAAGGTGACAAGGTATTGTATGGCAAATATGCCGGTACCGAAATCGAACTTGACGGGGAGAAATACCTCATCATGCGCCAGGCCGATGTCCTCGGTGTGTTTGAATAATTCCTGAAACTACAACCCAAAAACAAGAAACTCTCTCAACAACTATACCACAATGGCTAAAGAAATCAAATTCGATATCAAGGCTCGCGAAGAGCTGAAAAAAGGTGTTGACGCTCTGGCCGACGCCGTCAAAGTAACCCTTGGCCCCAAAGGCCGCAACGTAATCATCGAGAAGAAATACGGTGCACCCCATATCACCAAGGATGGTGTCTCTGTGGCTCGCGAAATCGAGCTTGAAGACGCTTTCCAGAATATGGGCGCACAGCTCGTTAAGGAGGTAGCCTCCAAGACCGGTGACGACGCAGGTGACGGCACAACAACCGCTACCGTCCTCGCCCAGGCCATCATCACCCACGGACTCAAGAATGTAGCCGCCGGTGCCAACCCCATGGATGTCAAGCGCGGTATCGACAAGGCTGTTGCAGCCATCGTCGAGGGCATCAAGGCACAGGCCGAGGAGGTAGGTGACGACTTCAAGAAAATCGAGGATGTCGCCCGTATCTCTGCCAACAACGACGAGGCTATCGGTCATCTCATCGCCGAGGCCATGAAGAAGGTCAAGAAAGAGGGTGTCATCACCGTCGACGAGGCAAAGGGCACCGAGACCACTGTCGATATCGTCGAGGGTATGCAGTTTGACCGTGGTTACATCTCCCCCTATTTCGTCACCGACGGCGAGAAAATGGAGTGCGTGATGGAGTCACCCTACATCCTTCTCTATGACAAGAAGATTTCCAACCTCAAGGATATGCTTCCCATCCTCGAAGCGACCGCCCAGAGCGGACGCGGCCTTCTGATTATCGCCGAGGATGTAGACCAGGAAGCTCTCGCCACCCTCGTTGTCAACCGTCTGCGCGGCTCCCTGAAGGTGTGCGCTGTCAAGGCTCCCGGCTTCGGCGACCGTCGCAAGGAGATGCTTGAGGATATCGCCATCCTTACCGGCGGTGTAGTGGTCAGCGAGGAGAAGGGCATGCGTCTCGACGCAGCTAACCTCGAAGTTCTCGGAAAAGCCGAAAAGGTGACCGTCAACAAAGAGAACACCACCATCGTCAACGGTGCCGGTGAGAAAGATAAAATCGCTGCCCGTGTGGCCCAGATCAAAGCCCAGATTGAGCAGACCAAGAGCGATTACGACCGCGAGAAGCTCCAGGAACGTCTGGCCAAGCTCGCCGGCGGTGTAGCAGTCCTCCATATCGGCGCACCTTCCGAGGTCGAGATGAAAGAGAAGAAAGACCGCGTTGACGACGCGCTTTCCGCCACCCGTGCGGCAATCGCCGAAGGTATTGTCCCCGGCGGCGGTGTGGCTTACATCCGTGCGATGAAGAACGCCGAAGGTCTCCGTGGCTCCAACGATGATGAGGAGACCGGTATCCATATCGTTCTCCGCGCCATCGAGGAACCCCTCCGCCAGATTGTGGCCAACGCCGGTGTCGAAGGTGCCGTGGTTGTTCAGAAAGTCAAGGAAGGCAATGCCGACTTCGGCTACAACGCCCGCACCGATGTCTACGAGAATCTGATGGCTGCCGGCGTAATCGACCCGGCCAAGGTGACCCGTGTGGCTCTCGAGAACGCAGCTTCCATCGCCGGGATGTTCCTCACCACCGAATGTGTCATCGCCGACAAGAAGGAAGACACTCCCGCCCCCAACCCTGCCGCTATGGGCGGAATGGGAGGTATGGGCGGCATGATGTAAATCCCATCCCACAGAGATAACCCGTAAAAGAGAAAAGTCCCGCGAAACAGTTTCGCGGGACTTTTCTCTTTTACGGGTTACCTCATTTCTTAGTCACCCAGTTAAAATCAAGAAGCGACCAGGAGGTCTTCTCAAGATGTCTGTTCAACTCATTAGCGGAAGCTGCCCAATTACCCTTGTTTGAGCCCAGGCTTCCATAGTCCGGATCATATTTTCCGGATTTAGTCTTTCCGGAAATATCAGCGATAATCTTGGTGGAAAGATCATACTCTACGCCGCTGACAACCTCGGGATGATTGGCCTTGGGTGTGGCAGTAACCTTGCAGATATAGGTGCTGGCAGCATTTGCAAGGCTGACCTCGTAGCTCTCGCTCCAAGCCTGGGTGAGTGTTTTGGTCTCAACGGTTCCTGTAGAGGTCGTGTATTCTACTGTGATGTCGAAATAATCCCAGTAAGCCTTTCCAAGGTCCACTGCGTAGGATACTTCGACAGTCTCAACCTTGTCATCGACTGGTGTGGGTTCATCCTTGCTGTTGTCATCATCGCCACAAGCGACGAGAGATACACTCATTGCGAGGCCGGCCATTACCGACATAGCCTTTAAAAACATCTTTTTCATTTGAAGTAATTGTTTATTGATTGATATTATGGTGATTGAATCAGATTTATTTTGCCACCACCGGGAGGGTGATTATCTTTTCGCATGTGACTTTGTCTGTACGCTCCCCGCATATTTTTCCACATTTGCCCGCGGAACTGCGTAATGTCACATCAAGAGACAGCTTCACTTTCGGAGTGGTCTGGGAATTCGGGAAGGAAATGATGTAATCCATACCGGTGTTAAGGCTTGTGCGTCCGGCAGCCGCCCCCTCATGCATATTTGTGCAGGCTGTCCAAAAGAGGTGGAATGAGGTGTGTGGACGTTTCAACTCGAATGTCCATGACAATTTACGACCGGGCACACAATTGTTCAACACCGTGACATCCTCTTTGCCGTAAGATTCGGAAGTGCTGACCGATATGCCACCATGACCGGCACCGCCCCAGCCAGTTCCCTGTGACCACGAGACATCTCCACTCAGTTCCCATTGGAAACCTGATGTATAAGTGGTCATAGTATTGGTTGTGGCAGGAGAATTACGATGGATCTGCAAACCGGTTGTGCCGACAGGCTCAGTGGTGATAGTGACGTTGTCGCCATACCATTCACATACCTTCGCTATAGTGTGGCAACCATCTGTTGTCACTGCTGTTGAATTAACACCTGCATAGCATTCGGAAAATGAGCCAAGGAATTCCTGATGGATATAATAATAGTTGCGGTCGCCCGACGCCACATTCCACACGTCAAATTCCACATTGTAGACATTTGATTGCGTGTCTTTTTTTGCATAATTGCCTCTGTAATCACTCTTTTTACGGGTCTGGAGGCATCCATCATCGCTTATGAACACCTTGTAAGCACTTACTACGGTCTTCAAGTCAGCCGGTCCGTCAGCACGGGAGACAGCTCCCTTGGCCCGCAACGCGGTTTCCCGGTTTATCTCGTTCAATATTCCGACAACCCTGTCGGCAATCACACCCTGGGAATAATCCGATATGTGACCACCGTCGAAAGCCCTTGTCGAAACCCGGAAAAACAATCCGTGGTAACTGCTGTTGTCCTCAGAGGAATAAAACGGAGTCTTGGAAGCAGCTACAATGAACATCGAACTGTCAATTCCATCCTCATCACCCGGGGCGACAGGATTGTATATACCCATTTCATCACAGAACTCCTCAAGCTGACGGCTATTCGCCACATCATCAAGAAGTACCACGGTACCGGCCGCGAGACTTTCCTTGATTATCGTCTTGTCAAACCGATTGATGTCGTTTCCCTTGATATAAAGATAGTCACCCTTGCCGAGTGGCGAATTATGCCAAGCGGCGCGGTTGGTAAAACGTGCGATGAAATTGTCATGAAGACATTCCTCATCTTCGACATCATCTTCATCAGACGCAAGATAGAGAGTACCGTTTACCTTCTTCTCATCCATATCTTTGACAGGAGTAGTTTCTGGATTACGCAAGTCCTCATCATTCGGGATGACATCCGCGGCTTTTGTGATTCCATCGGCAGTCACTTCAAACAGGTAGGTGTCTGACAAATCAGAGTCTGCGGTGATATTGTCGTTGAATGTTATTTCAGTGGTCTGTTCCTCTGTCTTGTAATCCACGATTTCCCCATCGCGCTTCAATGTCACTTCGATTTTAACCGTGTATTTGAGTGTGACATCCTTGTCAGCGACAATCCCCTCTTTTAAAGAGGGCACCACTATTGCCCCGACATTCCCGGGCACAACAGCATAACTCACGGTCGTGGCCCAGTTCTTGTTTAACGGGACCATCTCATAGGAGGCCTCTTCCCCATCGTGCAGCACAAAGACCCCGAACGGACTTATGTAGTTCTCATCCCCTTCAGAGGATAATGACAAGGTCATCTCCACAGAATAATCCCCATTTGTCGCAGGGTTGTCATTATTCCCATTGTCATCCTTGCAGCCGGTGGCAGACATAAATATGGCCAATGCAGCGAAGAAAGACATAATTTTGAAAAACGCATAATGCCTCATAATCTTTTTTTTAAACCCTGCAAAGTTCGGGAGGAATAATGTCAACGACAAATTTCAGACACCCCGAGTCGTACTCTATCTGTCCGCCAGGAAACCGCCACGGGAATAAATCCGTGAAAGTTTGTACGCTTTCGTGTACTATATTTGTCTACATCTTGCATATCAAGGTTTTACTAAATCAGCAACAAAATGAACTTTCCGCAACACGCCTATCAGACATATCGAGGATTTCCGCTAATTTTGCGGTATGAAGCAAAGGTTGATATTACTCATATTCGTTATAACCGGTCTGGTAAGTTATGCTGAAACCTCCACCGGACATCCACGATTATCCCAGCAGCTACGCGAGATGGTTGTGGAGAATCCCGATTCCGTGTTGACGATTCTTGACAGCGCCGAAGCCGTGAATACTGATGGTCTGCCGCCATTTCGTATCGCGTTGCTGCGCGGTCTGGCATATAACGAAAAGAGGATGTTTTCCTTGGTCGAACGTTACGCGATGGAGGCTTTGAACAGCGACTCCATTGACAGCTATCCAAATGAAAAACTTAACGCATTGACGCTGCTTTCCTGCGCGCAAGGCTTCTACGGCAATTACCAAGGGTGTATCGAGACCGCAATCAATGCCATCAATCTTGCCCGCCAACAAGGAAACAAGCCCGGAGAACTGAACATCCTGACCACAATGGCAAAGACCTCTTTCGATATGGGCCACAGGAAACAGGGATATGAATATCTCGGCCAGATTCTCGCTTTCGAGAAGGATGCCACCACGGCCAGGGAACTCGCCAACATCTCGGCGGCCTATGGAGTCAAAATCATTGAACTGTATGCTGAGGACAAATATGACGAGGCGCTGCAGGAAGGATATAAGCGTCTCGCGCTGATTGACCGTATCGACCAAATCGGGGGAGCGCCGGACGGTTTCACCGACCAGCAGAGGGCATATGCCTATGCACGTATCGCGTCCTGCGCACAGAAAGCCGGAAAAATCCGGGAAGCCCGGGATGCCTATGACAAATTCCTCTCAACCACTTACGGGGAATCTGTCATAGGCCGGAGTTACATCACCGATTATCTGATGGAAGCGGGTCAATGGAGGACGGTATTGGATTTCACACGCCCCCTCTTCCCTCTGTTCACCCAGTCAGACACAATCAACGATGATTTCCGGAGTCTGCTGGTGTCAAACGCGAAAGCCCAGTATGGACTCGGGAATTACAAAGAGGGATATTCGTTGATTGAACGGGCTGCCGCCATACAAGACAGCCTATATTTACGGGAGAAGAACAGCAAGGCGCAAGAGCTGGCCACAGTGTTCTCCCTCAATGAAAAGGAACTTGAATTACAGAAATCCAGGGCTGAATCGCAAAGGAAACATACAATGATGATTGCCGCCATCGGTATCGGGGTACTTATACTGGTCATTCTTCTCATATTATTGCTTCAATACCGCCGAACCGTCAGACGCAACAGAATCGCAGCCCAGCAGATTGATGAGCTCCAGACACAACGTGAGAAATTGCTCGCTGCAAAAAAAGAAATCCGCACAGATATTCCCTCGGGAGAAAACGAATTCCAGAAAATCGAACAAAAGATTCGCGAAGACAGGATTTTCACGAATCCCGACCTTAACCGAGACTCCCTTGCTGAAGCCTGCGGAGTGTCGCGAGGGAAAATCATGCAGCTGATTCAGGAAAACACAGGCCTGACACCAAACGATTATATCAACAAGCTAAGAGTGGAATACTCCATCCTGCTCATCAAGCAACATCCGGAATGGACCATCGACGCTATTGCCGAAGGTGCGGGTTATATAAGACGTGCGACCTATTACAGCCATTTCAACAAGTTGTACGGCATGACTCCCGCACAATACCGCAAAAACAGCACACATCAATCCCCACTAACATAGTATAAAGAATGCGTCCCCGGTTAGAAAAACCAAGGACGCATCATTTTTATAACGAGTTTTATAACGAGTTAATTTAATATGGTCAGTTCGCGCCGTTACGGGTGCGGACGGTCTTCATCGCCAGTTTCGCCCACTCCTTGAGCTGGTCGTCAGTCCAATTCATGGCGTTGTCGGAAGCATCCGGGGTGACCATCGAACAGGTCTCGTTTTTGTCTGCTATATCCCACATCAGCATTGAGAGTTTGTTGTCATCGGCGAGCTTGACCCATTTCTCCCATGATTCATAACCAATCGGGCCGTCACCGGTGTTCTCCATCGAGCCGCATTCCGAGATTATAAGCGGAAGCCCGTTGGAAATGGCTGTCATCGCCTTGTCGCGGTATTCATCGCCATGACTTGCGGCGTAGAAATGAAGACTGTAAAGCAGATTGTTAAACTCCAGCGGCGACTCGGATGCGATGTCTACATCCTGATCCCACTTAGGTGTACCGACAATCACCACCGAATTGGGTGCTTTCTCCCGGATGACAGGTATCAGTTCATTGGCGTAGTCCTTGATTTCCTGCCACTGCACTTCTGTCGGTTCGTTCCAGATTTCATAGAGGATGTTGGGAGTGTCGCCATACTTGTCTGTCACAGCCGTGAAGAATTTCTTTGCATCCTCCAGGCGATTCTCGTGGGAATGCCAGTCACAGATGACATACATATCATTGTCGATAGCCGCGTCAATCACAGCATACAACTTTGTCATCGCGTCTGCAGAATCTGCGTCATAGCAGTTGACGACATCCCCTGAGGTGTGGGCACCGATAGCCGCGCGGGTGATGTTGGCTCCCCATTTCTGCTTGAAGGCCATGACCGTCGAATCGTTGTAAAAACGTCCCCAGTTGGAATGCCATCCGAGGCTCGGGCCAGTCAGTACAACTGTGTCTCCTGCAGCATTTCTGAGAAACAACCCGTCGACGTGTAGCTGAGAGACAGTTGTCATGGTATCATTCTCACCCTCCACGGTGGCTACATCGGCAGTTTTTTTGCCGCCACATCCTGCAATGGAAGCCGCCATTGCAGCTCCCATCACGATAATTGCAAATGCTTTGTTCACAATAATTGGTTTTGAGTCAGTATATATGTTATCTAAGTAAGTCAGTTTCAAGCCAATCCTCAACGGTCGCTACGGAACGGAATGAGGGGGAGGAAATCGGCGCCACACATATTGCCGAGCTGAAAATCGTGGAAACAATAGCGGACATGACGCGGGGCTTCAACTTCCGGTGATGCCAGAATCACAAATGCCTTCTGGTCGTCTATACCCACCACTTCAGCGGGATAAAACACCTTGTCTTCCCCGGCGATTTCAAAGCCTTTTATGTTGTGGTTTCTGCACAAACCGTTGCGTGGGGCATCAAAGAGAACTTTGAGCCGGTTTCCATCCTGCTCGAGGCTTTTAAAGCGGGGAGCATCAACCGGAAACTGGGTATGACCATATGTGTGGTTGAGCGCGAGATTTCCCAGGCGGTTGCCGATAGTCCGTTTCTCTGCAGGATGGATGTTGTGTCGTTCATGGGGCATAGCCATGTCATTTGTGGCCACCATTCCGCTGTTGGGTATCATACCTATCGCATCCCATTGGGCTTCACGCAGATACGGGGAACGGTCATTGCCATAATCAAAGGGAGCAATCTCGACGGCATAGAATGGGATATCCCCCTCTCCTATCATCTCGCGCCAATGGTCGACCATTGTGGCCAACCGCGAGGCATAAGTCTGCCAGCTGTCCACATTCGAGCATCCCTGATACCACAGTATCCCTCTGTATGTGTAATCTTTGACCGGCATGAACATGGCATTATACATCACAACGGGACGCATCCAATGCACCATCCCCTCGATGCTGTCGCGGTCAAGACTGATGTCCGGATAGCCCTTGACAATCTCTTCCGGTAGCCAGCTCTCCACCCTCGCGCCGCCATAAGCCGCGCTGACGATTCCGACCGGAACCTCCAGCACATCAGAGACCCGTTTGGCGAAATGCCAAGCGACAGCGCTGAATTCCGGGGCGGTCTTAGGGGACGGCACAACCCAGGAAGCCGCAACCGTATCAAGCGGATGATAACTTTGTGTCAGCGGAACTGTCAGGAATCTTATCGACCCGGCTCGTTTTGAAGCCTCCGCCACCTCATCATACCCGCCATTCACCGGACAAGGCTCGTAACCTTTAAGAGGCATCTGCATATTCGACTGTCCCGACGCGAGCCATACCTCACCAATAAGGACATTGTTGATTGTGACGGTGTCCCGGTCTGAATTATCTATGAAAGTGATGGAATGGGTGTCAAAATTTCCCGAGGGGGTATCGACAGTGCCGAGCCATCGGCCATCTTTTCCGGTCTTGACAACAGTGACCTCATCGCTCCATGAGGGCCTTATCTCAATCGTGCCGGAAGCAGAAGCATTGCCCCACAGTCTGGCCTTTGATTCCTGCTGCAACACCATATTGTCTCCCACCATAGAGTTGAGCGTCACTTTGGCCTGCAAGGGGACAACAACCACCGCCAATAAACTGGCGGCAAATAATTTGTTCATGATTCTAAGTTAAGGATAAGTTTGAAAAGCCGGAGGCCACAACCTCCATTAAGAATTAGTTTCACAAAGTAACATCTTTTTCACGACTTATCCAAATCCTCTCCGAATGTTTTAGCTCTACGGCCATCGTCCACCGCCCCATTGGAAAAATCAAAATAAAATTCATTTTCCCTTGGCATATAAAAAAAAAGCATTAACTTTGCATCGAAAATATGACATCACGCGGTAATAGCTCAGTTGGTAGAGCATCAGCTTCCCAAGCTGAGGGTCGCGAGTTCGAGCCTCGTTTACCGCTCCAATCGGAATCGCTAAACTCAACAGTCCAATGTGATTTTAGCGATTTCGTCATTTAATATATTGACTGACAATCATTTTGTTTAAACATATCATATGAAAAAGTCGATTATTTTCTCTTTCCTGATGGCTATCTTCGCCATCGCCATCACCTCCTGCTCATCAAGCCAGGATGAACTCAAGAAAGCCTGCGAGGAGGCCACCAAGCAGTGTCCCGTGCAGGCCGATTACGGCATGTCTATCGTATCAATCGATTATGCCGACAACAATGTGGTCTACAATGTCGAGGTTGACGAGGCCATCTACGGAGCTGACGCAATCCAGCAGTTCACCGCTGCTAAAGACCAGATGAGCGACGCCATGAAACAGGCTATCCTCTCAGGTTCTGACAAAGACATCGCCGCTATGGTAGAGCTTTGCCGCAAGGCCAACGCCAACATCATCTTCAAGTACACCGGCAAACCCTCAGGCCAGTCGATGGAAATCGAGATTCCTGCAAGTGAGCTTTAATTCAAGCACAATATTCTCAACAAGCGGCCTGCAAGTCTGTCACAAGACTGCGGGCCGCTTCCCTTTTGCATATTCCTGGTCTATCAATACACCCGGGGTCACCACCGGCATTGTCAAGATTCATGACTGTTTTGTTTGCGTCCTTTTGGAATTTTGACTACATTTGCGGAGGTTCATTCCAAATCAATGCTGCAAGCTATGGATAATCATAATCATTTCACCCCCGACAGTTTCGCCAACGACCTCAGGCTGATGGAACTCCTGAGCCAGAATTTCCCTACGGTAAGCGCGGCATCGACAGAAATCATCAACCTTGAGGCAATCCTAAACCTGCCGAAAGGAACGGAGCATTTCATCGCCGATATCCATGGCGAACATGAGGCGTTTGACCATATCGTCCGCAATGCTTCCGGAAATATCCGCCGGAAGGTCAATGAAATTTATGGCAACACTATGCGTGACGAGGAAATCAGGAGGCTCTGCACCCTGATTTATTATCCGGAACGGAAACTTGAGGAAATCAAGGAGACGGAGGAGGAGATGGAAGATTTCTACAACGTCACCCTCCACAGGCTTGTCAAGGTCTGCAGGTCGGTCTCTTCGAAATACACCCGCTCGAAGGTGCGCAAGACCCTCCCGAAGGGGTTCGCATACATAATAGAGGAGCTTCTCCACGAGGAGCATGACGACCACAACAAGCAGGCTTATTATTCACGCATCATCGAGACCATAATATCGACGGGACAGGCAGATGATTTCATCGTGGCCATCTCAAAGGTCATACAGCGGCTTAGCATCGACTGGCTCCACATCCTCGGGGATGTCTACGACCGTGGGCCTGGCGCACATATAATAATGGACCGCCTGATGACCTACGAACGGTTTGACATGCAATGGGGCAACCATGACGCATTGTGGATCGGAGCGGCTGCCGGGAATGAATGCTGTATAGCGAATGTACTCAGGATTTCCTTACGTTACGGCAATATGGCCACCCTTGAAGACGGATATGGAATCAACCTTGTGCCCTTGGCCACTTTCGCGATGGAGACCTACGGCGATGATGATTGCAACCAGTTCCTTCCGAAACTGCCTGAGGACTATGACATCGATGACAAGAGCCGAATGCTCCTCGCGAGGATGCACAAAGCCATCGCCATAATTCAGTTCAAGCTTGAAGGGGTATTGATAGACAAAAGGCCGGAATGGAATATGGAGGAACGCAAGCTGCTCCATAAGATGAACATCCCCCACGCGACGATTGAGATTGACGGTACCACGCATCCCTTGCTCGACAACAATTTCCCGACTATCGACCCGGATGCCCCCTATCGTCTCACCCCCGAGGAGAAAAACCTCGTCACCAAACTGCGTCACTCATTCCTGGTCAGCGACAAACTGCGCCGCCATGTCGACCTGATGTTCTCCCACGGCTGTCTCTACACCATAATTAACTCAAACCTGCTGTTCCATGCCTCCGTTCCACTGAATCCTGACGGCACACTCAAGGAGGTCGACCTTGAGGGAAAGAAATACAGCGGACGCGAGTTGCTTCACCGTGTCGGCATGACGATGAGGGCGGCCTTCAATGAGGACACCCCCGCTGACCGGAAGGAATTTGCCACCGACTATTTCTGGTATCTGTGGTGCGGCCCATCCTCTCCCCTCTTCGACAAGGCCCGGATGACCACCTTTGAACGCTATTTCATCGCCGACAAGGAGACCCACAAAGAGGAGAAAGGAGCTTACTACACTCTCCGAGATGATCCGAAGGTCTGCGAGATGATTCTCGACGCTTTCGGCGTGAAGGGTGAGCATCGCCATATCATCAACGGCCATGTTCCGGTGAAGGTAGGAAAAGGGGAATGCCCGGTACGCGCCGACGGCATGCTTCTCGTCATCGACGGCGGTTTCGCCAAGGCTTACCACAACACGACCGGTATTGCCGGTTACACTCTGGTCTACCACTCCCGGGGGCTGCAGCTCGTGCAGCACGAACCGTTCACATCCACGGAGGAAGCGATATCTTCAGCGGCCGACATCCTCGGAACGACACAGATTGTCGAGCTGTCAAACCATCGCCAGCGCGTCAGGGACACTGACAAAGGCCACGAGCTGCAAAGCCAGATTGACGAGCTGACCCGGTTGCTCTATGCCTATCGCCACGGTATCGTGAAGGAACGTGCCAGCCGTTGACCGGAATCATCCGTATCTTACGGAACAGACACATTTTCCGGGAAACCATAATTTTGTCAGTTGCGCGGGATTTGCTACCTTTGTTAGCGCAAAATGGAAAAGAAAAAAGACACCAACATAAGCCACCCCTCGACTCCCGACAAGAAGATGCTCGAAGAGGTGGCCAAAGCCGCTGAAATCGTCAAACGTGGCGGCCTGATTCTTTACCCCACCGACACAGTGTGGGGAATAGGATGTGACGCTTCAAATCCCGAGGCGGTGAAAAAAGTGTACGCTCTTAAACGCCGCGCCGACAACAAAGCCATGATTGTGCTTGTCAGCTCAGCCGATGAGGTGGGTAACTATGTCGAGTCTATGCCTGACATCGCCCGTGACCTGATAGAGGTGTCAGAGAATCCGCTGACCATCGTCTACGACCGGGGAACCCGGCTTGCCCCGGAACTGCTCGGCGAGGATGGCACTGTCGGCATCCGGGTCACCCGGGAGGCTTTCTCGGCCAATCTCTGCCGCAAGCTCAGAAGGCCCCTTGTCTCAACCTCAGCCAATATCTCCGGCGAACCTGCCGCCGCGCTTTTCCCTGAAATCTCGGAGGAGATAATCAACGGGGTAGACTATGTGGTAGATTACCGTCGCGACGATCTCCAGCGCAAACGGCCATCCACTGTGATGAGGCTCTCCTCCAATGGTGTTTTCAAAATACTGCGCCCCTGACCCGCCAGTATGAATGATGATTGACACAACCCCGCTAATGACAATCCGCCACCAATGATTACCGAGAAACATCAACGGATTCGCTATGTCGTCGGAGACCTTCTGGCGACATCATTGGCCTGGTTTGTGTTCAACATCATCCGCTACACCCAGATTGTCATTCCCCAGGGAATGACGATTCCATCATTTTCCGCCTACTACTCCATCAACCCGGTAATCCAGGGACAGATTTTCTTCCCCCTTATGATGATGGGACTGTATTATCTCTCAGGATATTACAACCGCCCGCTCTTTCGATCAAGGCTTGACGAACTGCTGACAACTATCTCGACAGCCATAATCGGATCAATCATCATATTTTTCCTCGCGTTGGTGAATGACCCGATACCAGACCGGGCGAGCAACATCGAGCTTGTGGCCATACTCTTCGCGTTGTTGTTCTCGATAGTCTACCTTGTCAGACTCAGCATAACAGCTTATGGCCTCAAAAAGATAAACCGGGGCAAGCTGACACGGCCGATGGTGGTAATCGGGGTAAACAATGACGCGCGGCGGTTGCGCCACCGTATGGAATCCACCCCGGGACGCGGCCATAAGGTGGTCGCCTTCGTCAATCCCGGCGGCTTGTCAGCAGAGACGCAGAAAGAGACCTTCGACGGGCTTCCCGTACTCTCCATTGATGAACTCGCATCGTCCAAAGAAACACTCGGCTTGGTAGCGCTCCTGATTCCCGAAGGTATCTCGGCAGGCAAGACGGCCGACTTCTCCGAGGTGCTCAACCGACTGTTCCCTCTTGAGATACCGATACTGGTCTCCCCCTCCTCCATGCAGCCAGCCAGCCATTTGCAGAATCTCAGAGACATCGCAGGGGAACCGCTCATCAACATCTGCTCGGCCCGGATGTCAGACTCCACGCAAAACCTCAAACGCGTGGGTGACATACTTGTGTCATCTGCCGCGCTGGTTCTGCTGTCACCGCTGTTCGCCATCTTCGCGATACTTATAAAACGAGACTCCAAGGGCCCGGTGTTCTACCGGCAGGAAAGAATCGGCTATCATAAGAAGCCTTTCAGGATAATCAAATTCCGGACGATGGTGGCCGACGCGGAACCCGCAGGCCCGCGCCTCTCATCCGAGGGTGACAGCCGCATTACACGTCTCGGACGTTTTATGCGTAAATACCGTCTCGACGAGCTCCCCCAGTTTGTCAATGTCCTCAAAGGGGAGATGTCTCTCGTCGGCCCACGCCCCGAAAGGGAGTTCTTCATCCGCCAGATACTCAAGAAAGCCCCATATTACTCGTTGCTCCATCAGGTGCGCCCCGGCATCACATCCTGGGGGATGGTGAAGCACGGCTACGCCTCCACTGTCGACGAGATGGTCGAGCGTGCCAGGTTTGACCTGATATATCTTGAGAACATCTCTCTGATGGTCGACCTGAAAATTTTGCTACATACGGTCAACACGGTCATCAAAGGCCGTGGTGTCTGAAAACATTCATCTGATTATATGCGTGATCCATACCTGCCCCACCGTCTGCGAAAACCTGTCCACGACTTGTGGCTGAAAATTCTGATTCTCCGGGAGAAGCATATCAAGGAAAAGACCCTTGTCATGATTCTCTCCTTGGCCGTCGGCATTCTCGCCGGACTGGCGGCGATGGTCCTCAAATGGCTTATTCATTTCATATCCGGCTCACTGACGGTGTTTGTGAATGTCGATGGAGGAAACTACCTCTACATAATCTATCCCTGCATAGGTATTCTTCTTGCATGCTGGTATGTAAGATATGTGGTCAAAGACAACATATCCCACGGTGTGACGAGAGTCCTGTATTCCATCTCCCAGAACAAAAGCCGTCTGAAACCCCACAACATGTATACCTCCGTGGTGGCCTCGTCAATCACAATCGGATTCGGAGGTTCGGTGGGAGCGGAAGGCCCGATTGTCTACACCGGGGCGGCCATCGGTTCAAACCTCGGACAGGCTTTCAGACTCTCCCCGCGAGTGTTGATGATACTTGTCGGATGCGGAGCCGCGGCCGGAATCGCCGGGATATTCAAGGCCCCCATTGCCGGGATGCTTTTCACCCTGGAGGTGCTGATGCTCGACCTGACCACAGTGACGGTGATGCCGCTGCTTATCGCCTCCATCACCGCAGCCTCCGTGGCCTACATCTTCACCGGTTACGACCTCGAATTTTTCTTCGTCCAGAGCGAACCGTTCGTCATGGAGAGACTTCCGTTCTTCATCGCCCTCGGCATTTTCTGCGGACTGATATCGCTTTATTTCACCCGTGTGATGAACATGATGGAGAAGTTTTTCAAACGCCACCTCCTCAAACAATGGCAACGCACCGCTGTCGGAGGGGCAATCCTGGCTACCCTCGTGTTCCTTTTCCCTCCCCTCTACGGCGAAGGCTACGGCTCGATAAACTCCCTGCTCAACGGTGACCCAGGGTCGATTGTGGATGGCTCGATATTCTATGGCGACCGTGGCGATGTCTGGTTCATCATCATATATATCGGTTTGATTATCGCACTGAAAGGTTTCGCCACCTCAGCCACCAACGGCGGCGGTGGTGTCGGCGGTACATTCGCCCCCTCGCTATATGTGGGATGTATGACCGGATTCTTCTTCGCGTTCCTGCTGAACCATCTCGGGTTCGGCATGGAGTTGTCGGTAAAGAATTTCGCCCTGATGGGGATGGCCGGAGTGATGGCGGGCGTCATGCACGCCCCGTTGATGGGAATCTTCCTTACGGCGGAGATGACCGGCGGATATGAGCTGTTCCTGCCATTGCTTGTGGTGTCAACCCTCTCATACGGTACAATCAAGATTTTCGAGCCGTACTCCATCTACACGATGCGTCTGGCCCGTCGCGGCGAGCTGCTGACCCATCACAAGGACAAGGCGGTGCTGACCCTCATGAAGATGAACTCCGTCATCGAGACCGATTTCCTCTCGGTGACCCCTGATATGAACCTCAGGCAGATGGTAGACACCATATCCAAGTCAAACCGAAACCTTTTCCCGGTAATCGACGGTGAAAACCACCTCATCGGAGTCGTGCTGCTCGATGACATCCGCAACATAATGTTCCGTCCGGACCTTTACAAGAGATTGTATGTCAGCCGGTTTATGACAGCCGCATCGACCAAGCTCCATACCTCTGACTCGATGGAACAGGTAATGAAGACCTTTGATGACACCGGCGCATGGAACCTCCCCGTCGTGGATGAGGAGGAGAGGTATGTAGGCTTCGTGTCGAAATCAAAGATCTTCAATTCCTACCGTCGTGTCCTGCGGCATTATTCCGAGGATTGACCAGGCGCATTGCGTATTCAGGGCATCATCGCGTCCCTGACATTATACCTGTGTCGGTATCTTCGTTTGACATCCTCTGGCGGGCGTTTCCTTTGGATTTGCCGAAATCGAGGTTGAAAGAGAATTTCAGCAGAAACACTTTAGTGAGATTACCCGAATAGAGGGTCTGTGTATATGGCGCGATTGCCGAGAAGTTCTCCACCGTCTGGCGGTACTCCTTCTCGAAAGGATTGTAGACACATAGGGCCGCGCTCCATTTCGGGCGGTTGTATCTAAACGTGAACTGGTGGTTGCGCTCACCGATGCGGAGGGTCTCCCCCCACAGGTTGTTGCTCGCGGTCGTGAACTCGAAAATAAAAGACCAGTCACGCCATGAGGCGAACAGTTCGCCGTAGAATCCCAGATTGGAATGCGTGTGGGTATAGCCGTTGCCCTGGCTTACAAACCGCTGATAGAGAGTGGTGAACCTTAATGTGACGTAGTCTTTGAAGGGCTTGACAAACAGCCAGGTATGCCAGTTGAGCCGGTGGAATCCTCTTTGGTTGTCAACCGTCCTGACTATCAGGTTATCCTCGGCCACATCCTGCTCCATCACCGGCCTATGGTCATAATTGTATATGGCTATCGAGCCTATCCCCATGAATTTACAGAAGTCCCAGTTTGCCATAAACTGTGCGCTGTAATATGTGACCGTCTTCAGGTTCGGATTTCCACGCCTGAGCTGATATGCGTCTATCTGGCGTGTGACCGAACTTAAATATGCCAGCGAAGGGGCATATCCGGAGATTTCCCCGTAAAACCGCAGGAACAGCCCTCTCACCCGGCCCCACGAAAAGTTAAGACGTGGATTGAAGATATATTTTTCAAGATTCCGCCCATCCTGGCTGCTGTTTGTGCGCAACGCGCCGAGACCTACGGAATAGTTTAACTGTCTGATTCGGGATTGAAGCTCGACATACATATTGGTCTGGGATGAGTTCATCCTGACTTCACGCCCCTCAGTCCCGGAATAGAGGTTTTTCATCCACTCCTGACTCTGTCTTACTCCACCGCTCACTTTTCCAAAGCCAAATTCACGTTCATATATTCCCTCGGCAAACAGAGACCATTTCCGTCCGTCAATGTCGGATTCGAACGCATCTACCACCATATCGCCATGGCTCATACGATAGCTGTGATTGTTACGGCTGTCGAGGTACGAGCCGACGACATCAAAATAAAGGTTCTGCTTACGGGGCAGATTCAGCTGATAATAGATGTCAAGCGACGGAATATCAAGGCGCGTGGTGGCATTGTCGAAAATATGGTATTCCCGGCCATCCTGATATAATATGCTGTTACGGTCTGACAATGCGTTAGGTTCATCCTTGTGATAATGCCTGAAATTCACACTGAGCATCTGCTTGTCGGCATCCTGCCATACATACCTTAACGAGGTCTTTACCTGGTCATATTTGAAAGGGGTCTTCTCACCTACCTCCCGGTTGGTCACCGTCCTGTCGGGGAAATGATAGGTTTCCTCATTTTCCCGTATCCAGTCATTGTCGCGCCGCTCCCAGTTCACCACCGCATTCAGCATCGATTTCCCGGTGTTGTATCTTCCTGCGAGGTTGTATCCGCCCCATCCCCCGTAATTGGCAGCCTGAGAGAAGTCTCCGTTGACATTCCCTCCGACCGTACGATATTTCACGATATAATTCATGACGGCCTTGACTCCCCCCTATTTCAATCCGGGATTGTCGATATACTCCACCTTCGTTATCTCCATTGGATTCAGGGCCAGAACCTCCTCGGTGGCGACCTCTACCCCGTTGATCCGCAACTGCACAGCATCCTGTCCGTCGATATTTATGGTATTGTTGAGGGTGCTTACAGATATCCGTGGCAGATTCAGGGCCAGAATCAGATTTATTCCATTTGTCGAGGCCCGGCGTTGCTGGGCATTCGGAATGATAATCTGCCTGTCGAGTTTCCTGACGACAGCGTCAGCCGTCACTGTGACCTGGCCAAGCTGAATCGCATCCTCGTTCATTATGAGTGTCCCGACCGAATATTTGTCAAGATGACGGTAGACCGTCTTATAACCGACGCAGCTCAGTTTGGCAATCACTCCGGCCCGGTCGCACGGTATGGCGAACCCTCCATCCTTGTCTGAAAAGCCATATGTCACGACCGTCGAATCATTCGGTGACAGCAACATAAGGGTCACACCAGCCATCGGTTCACCATCCGCGCCGACAACGCGTCCTGAATAAAGGAACTTACCGTGCTGCAGCGCTTCTATGTAGTAGCGTCCACCCTTTTTGACCACAGATACCGGATTCAGCCCTGCGGCCTTTCGCAACGCGTCATCTGCATCGTCGGTGGCAATATTTGCCGTCACCTTGTAGTTTTCAAGTTCATTATATATGAAGTTGAGATGGAGATCAGGATGCTCCTCGGCCATAAGCACAAGCACCTTCGACAAAGGTTCGGAATTGAACTTGTAATTGAATGTAGAGGCCGATACGGCGATGACCCAAGACATCGCCGCAATAAAAACAGACAATTTTTTCATCTTATTCTATCGTTAAGGCGTTGTCGGAAAGTTCAATCCTGATTTGGTCGAAACTGTCGAGCTGATTCACCACCTCTTCCAGCCCGAGAGACTGATCCCATTGGAAATACAAACGCAACTGTCGGGCTGAATCGCTCTTATATGAGACCTCCACCTCATAGTAGGCGGCAATTTCAGATATGATTTTCTCCAGAGGTTCATCCATAAAAATCACCTGCTCCGGGGTTGTCGCGGAATAAGTGATTGATTTGGCGGCATCCGCCTCAACCTCCACTTCCCTTACACTTGATAAATCAGATTCAGCGACGGACGTTATCTCTTCCAGCTCCTCGGAATGCTTCATCGAATATCTGACACCTATCGTGGCGGCCACAACCGCAAGCGACACACCCAAACATATCAGCACAGCTGCGGCGTTGCGACTGAATATCCCTGTGAAATAGCGCAATGCATTCCCTCGGCGCGCCCCGCTGCGCTCTTTTGCAAAATCCTGCCACTCCTTGTCTATGTCAGGCTCGGGAGTATCAGTCAAAGCATATGCTGTCCGCCCCATAAGCCGATACATTTCAAATGTCTCGGAATCCTCAAACATCTTTTCAAGTTCCTCATCTGAGAATCTTTCGGGATGTTCAACCACATCAAGCAGCCGGTCAATGTCATCTTTCATTTTTGTTGAGATTTTGACGTAAAACATTCATCGCATGACGCAGATGCTTATAGACCGCGACCTCACTTATCGAGAGTTCCTCGGCTATCTCCCTATATTTCATAGCCGCATTGAACCTGAGGCGCACCACCCTCCGGGTCTGCTCCGACAGCTGTTTGTCGACAACCTCGTTCAGCAACGCTATCTCATCCTCGTCAGGCCACGCCGCCTCATCCAGTTCCTGGCAATCCAGAGAGTAAAGTCTCGCCATACGGTCGCGGACAGAAAGATTCCTGATATGATTGAGACAGGCAAAACGCACCCCGCGCATCAGATACGCTGGAGTGACTTCGGAAACATCCCCTCCCAGCAAGGAAGTGAACACATCATGAACAATGTCACGCGCCGATTCTTCATCCCTCAGCAACCGGTTTGCCAGGGTGAACATCGCCTTGTAATTATCGCGGAAAAGCCGTTCGATGTCGCATATTGTCGTCATACACCCATATAAACCGCTCCACCCGGTTTCCCTAACCCTCCTTCTCGGAAATTTACCTCCACATCACATTACATATTCGGTCAGTTGTTGATTGTGAGCATATAACCGAAACCTCGTTGATTTATGATGGTGATTGACGAATCGTGGCGCAGCACACGACGGAGTTTATGAATGTAGCCGTGGAGGGAGTTGCGATTGCTCTGCTCATCTCTCTGCCATACGGCCAACATCAATTCAGAGGCATCCACAGTTTTCCCGATGTTGGAAGCCAGATGCTCAAGTATCTTTGCCTCAAAATGCGATAATTCGACACGTCTGTCACCCATAGAAAGGGTCTGGGTGGTGATATTCAATATATATTGACCTATTTCAAACGTAATGTCATCATTTCGGCTCTTTCCATAACGACGCAGCAGAGCCTTGATTCTTATTATCAGTTCCCTGAGTTCAAAAGGTTTTTTCAGATAATCATTCGCGCCGATTTCAAATCCCTCTTCTATATCGTCAATGGTACTCTTCGCTGTCAGGAAAAGCAAGGGGACATCCGGAGATAATCTTCTTATTTCCCGTGCCATATTGAATCCATCCATTCCCGGCATCATCACATCCGCTACTATTATATCCGCGCCATCAGACTTGAAACGTTCAAGTCCTTGGATTCCATTGGATGCCGTCACGACCTCATAACCTTGTTCCTTCAAAGTGTCAGCGACAATCAATGTGAGGTCGGCCTCATCTTCTACAAACAGAATTCTATTTTTCATCTGCGGTAAATTTTATTGTGAAAACAGAGCCTTCAGATTCCTTGCTTCTCACAGAAATCGACCAACCCATCTTGTCAAGAACATTTTTGACATAATATAACCCTATTCCATATCCACGGACATCCAGACGGTTACCGTGAGGAACCCGGTAGAACTTATTAAAAAGAAACGGCATTGATTTGGCCGGAATACCAATTCCGTCATCTTCTACTGAAATCCCTCTCCCGTCAGCCCTAATCGTTATCGTCACATTGTCGCCAGAATATTTTATCGCATTGTCAATCAGATTATTCAGCACATTAGACAAATGTGTCTTGTCAGCGTCTATCGAGACATCCTTGTCCACCTCAGCATTGATTGTAATCTCCTTCCCGCCCCTCATTCGTTGGGCAGAGGCAATTTCCTCCAGGAATGGCTTCAGGCAGATTTTTTCCGACTTGAATTTCAGGGATTTCCTCCTCTCCATACTCATCACAAGGATATTCTCCACCAGCTCTCCAAGTCGTTTGAGCTGTTTGTTGGCAATAGTGAGGTATGTGACTTTTTTTGTCGGGTCATTCTCCGTATCATAATTGAGCAGGGCATCATTGGCCGAATAGGCGATAGCAATCGGTGTCTTCAATTCATGGGTCATATTGCTCACGAAGTCATCTTTCATTTCCTCGATAGTGCGCAGACGCGAAACCGTACGAAACAGATACCGGAATGCCATCGCGAACGCCACCATCAGGAGAAAGACCGTGACAATCACCCCTGCCATCTCCGAAACGATATGACGTGTCAATGGCGTCATATATACGCGATAAGACAAACCAGTGATTGGATTATAACAATATAAAAAGCTGTCACATCGCCCCACCTTCTGCCTGGGATTTTTCACTATAACCACTCCCATGGAATCCACCACTTCGGTGGACACAAATTCGGGATATATGCGTCTGTCATTAAGTCGTTTTACCAGCACGCTGTCCATCACATCCAAATCTGCAGGCACATAATTGTCAACAATACTGTGAAATTGCTGCCCTACGGCATCAATGAATCTGTTCTTGAATGATGATTGTCCGTTTACCTCATATCCCTGAGTTTCCACCGTACCATCGAAATGACGTGTGGTCGCCACCATATCTCCATTGGAATCTTGATATACGGATGTTTCGCCATGAGGCCTGTCATCCTTATATTTTTGAGTATTATCATGCTCTGCGTCGGTCGCAACCTGCGCTCTTTCCGCTCTTACCCAAAGTTCATCAAGATCAGCATCAGCCAGAGCGGTCATCACATCCCGTTCCACGCTACTTCTTATCGAATTGTAAAGGCTGACAAGATAAAAAACATTGCACCCAAAAATTACTGCAATTACAATTACAAATGAGGTCGATATGATCTTAAAATGCTTCATACCGCAAATTTACTCATATTCCCCAATACACTGAACTGAGGACACATTCATTTAAGACTAAATAAGACTCCAAACTCGTAAGGAAAACGGGCAAATTTTCGGAAATCTAACATTTATAAATATTTAACAATCTGCAGATTTCCTATATAAAATATGGGACATCTCGACATGCTATATTTGCGCCACTTGTTGTGCCCCTTGAAATTTCAAAATTTGAATGTAAATTTAGCGTTATTAGTGTGAAATTACGATATTCCTAAAAATGAAAACGAGCAAATTAACTCCCAAACTCTAATATATAGGATGCTGAAATTTCTCGGCCAGAAATCAGTAGATATGACTGAGCGATTTTTAAAATTTGACCTTAAAGTGGCACAAGTCAATATCGAAGAAATAGATACATTCAGCTAAAACACTTAATAATCATCGGCGCACAGGATTATACTCTTGTTACTCTCGGAATAAATGACTAATTTTGTACCGTCAAGAGTGACAATAATATAATAAAGAAAGTGCCTCTAACTCGATAAATCGCCAATCTATCAATGCAAACGAGGCGCAGCTGAACAGCTCATTAACGTGGGCTGCTCTCTGTGCGTTTGCATAGGCGTTTGGCGATGCCTTCGAGTTAGCATAGGAGCAGTCCGCTTTTTATGTGTAATCATCTATGTTTTGTCTGCGGCATAGAGAACTCGAAATTCGCCAATGATTGATTATTCATCTACCTATTATCGTGGTGACACTTTGTCGTTACCACGACCGCCGCGAGTCTACTTCGACTGGGGAGCCCATGAATGGAACAGCATTCCGACAGAGCAGAAACTGCTCGATATAGGTTATCTTACCACTATGGGCTATGACTTTTATCCTGATATTCAGAATATTTTGATAAACCATTCCTATATATCAGAATGGGAAATCAAGTATTCCATTGCTGTGCTAATGGCATGGCTTTCTGGAAGAACCGATGATGTCTTGGCAGAAAGATACGATGATGTTCCTCTTAAAGAAATGCTTGAGGATCTAAAGGACTTTGTTGTCAATCATTATGTTCTCCCTCATAACGGTTCTGACCACTATCTGATTGATTGTAATGTCAATACCACTGATTACGACATTCTGATGGCTAATCATTGGAATATCGTAGCAGACAAGTGCCGTGGTAATGAAGCCTTGTTCAGCGATAATGATGAATATATCTATCCAGGGGATAAGCCTTTTATCCAACGATATAATTCCACGGCAAACGAGAAAACACGTTTCGTAGTGAACGCTGTTCCATATCCTTTTCAAGGCAATCCACTGTCAGCAAAAGTTATTATTCTGAGCCTTAATCCTGGTTATGTGCCAAGAGTAAATGACTACTTTGCAAAAATACTCCAGCATTTTCCTCAGTTGGCAGAGGGAGTGATGTGCTTTCTGCGAGAAAATCTCCAACTCAGAGTGCGTGAATTCATGCCCGAAGTCCATTGTGCATCGGATAAGCATCCCAATTATCAAGACGCTTACAATATGTTCGGAGATTGGTATTGGTATGATATTCTCTCCAAATGGACTACAGAGGGGCTGACGGAAGAAGATATTTTCTCCAATGTCGCCCTTATCCAATATATACCATATGCTTCAGAGAAGGCTAAAGACCTACCTAAAGGGTGTGTACTGCCTTCTCAGATGTTTGCAAAAAAACTAATACGACATATTGCAAATACCAAAGACTCCATTTTTGTCGTTCCGCGAGCAGTCAGAAAATGGAATGTTTTGCTCGGGTCAACTTGGCAAAAACTTGAAGATGAAGGGCGTATCATAATCGGCAAAAATCCGTTGAGCCAACACCTGACAGCCAATAACCTCGGTGAAGAGCAGTATCGGAAAATCATCAACCATTTAAAATAAGTGTCTTAGAGTACCAATATTTTATCGAGAGTGACATAAATTGTGTCACTCTCGCTGTTATTAATTTGATACCCAATTGCAACCCACGAGTAGAGGACAAGATATTATTGCCCTTTTTTTATTGACCGCCCCCCTATTTGCCCCCTTTGATTTTGAGATTAGATACTGTGATAAAATCAAAATCTTTTTGAGGAAAATTTGACCAATATCC